>OGRJ01002524.1_pt1 | contig 13096 bp, 11 predicted proteins | sample 1553411 | NCBI WGS metagenome assembly OGRJ01 (sample SAMEA2580084, study PRJEB22360) | human gut metagenome | biome: human gut; feature: human-associated habitat; material: faeces | place: Denmark | collected 2008/2010
GAGGGCAAGGCCGGGGGGGGGGTTGTCCCCCCCGCCGCCACCGCTGAAGCCCAGCTTGGTGTAGCCTTCCTTGACAACAGCGTAACCGGCCAGATAGCCGCACTGCTCTTCCTTAAAGGCAACGCCGGCAATGTTCTTCAGAGCGGGGGAATCTTTCACATTGGCTTCCTCACCGACGGGATAACCATCAATGAAGACAAAGGACACATCGGTGAACTGCTTGGCCGCCGTACGCAGAGCAGCCTCCTGCAGATAACCGGCGCAGACAACCACCTTGGCGCCGTTGTCCACGGCGGCCTTCATAGCGGTGAAGCGGTCATCATCGGTGGCCTCACTGCCGTTGGCGGGCTGATAGTACTTGTAGGACAGGCCGTTGTTGGCGGCGTACAGCTTCACGCCGTCGTAAGTACCCTGGTTGAAGGACTTATCCTTCAGCTGACCCACGTCGGTGACGAAAGCCACCTCGTACTTGCCGTCGGAGGAGGTCATCTCATCCTGAACCTTATCGGGGTTGGTGATGACGGTGGGGGTCTTGTTGTCATCCGGGTTATCCTTCTTGCCATCGTCCGTGTTCTTGTTGCCGCAGGCAACCAGAGCCAGAGCCAAGACAAGCGCAAGGATCATAGCGAGAACTCTTTTCATGATTGTTCTACCTTCCTTCATTTATTCGGGCAAAGCTTGCCCGTTCAGGTGCATTATAACAGATATGACAGAAAAGGGCAAGCCCTATTTGCAGGGTCTGCTGCATTTTTCACCATGACAGGGTTCAGAAAAACTGATGTTTCGGCTGCAAAACCGACTTTATTGGGCCATTTTCACCGCTGCCTCCAGACCGATCTTCATCATATTGGTGAAGGTGGTCTGGCGCTCGTCGGCGGTAAGCTCGGTACCCAGCACCAGATTGTCGCTGATGGAGCAGATAGCCAAGGCACGCTTACCCAGATAGGCGGCGGTGCAGTACAGAGCAGCGGCCTCCATCTCCACGGCCATGACGCCCATCTTCTGCATCCGGGCGTTGCGGCCGGCGGCGTCATAGAAGGTATCGGAGGAGTAGAGGTTGCCCACGGGCATCTTCACGCCCAGCTCACGGGCCGACTCTACGGCGGCCATCAGCAGATCGAAGTCGGCAATGGGGGCATAGTGGACGCCCAGCTCATACTGGTCGGCGAAGCTGGAGTTGGTGCAGGCACCCTGTCCGGCCACCACGCTGCCCAGCTCCAGATCCGCCCGCATGGCTCCGGCAGAACCCACACGGATGATGTTCTCCACGCCGTACTGGGTGTACAGCTCGTGGGCGTAGATGCCGATGGAGGGCATTCCCATGCCGGAGGCCATGACGGACACCGGCACGCCCTTGTACGTACCGGTATAGCCCTGCACGCCACGGACGTTGTTCACCAGCACGGGGTTTTCCAGAAACGTCTCGGCAATGAACTTGGAGCGCAGGGGATCGCCGGGCATGAGCACGGTCTTGGCGAAGGCGCCGGGGGCGGCGTTATTATGGGGGGTAGGCATAGATGGTTCCTCCTTTTATTCCTGTTCCATGGCCTTCACGGCCTTGACGATGCGGCTGGTGCCCAGACGGTCGGCCCCAAGGGCCACGAAGTCACGGGCGTCGTTGAGGTCGGCAATGCCGCCGGCAGCCTTGATCTTCACATGGGGAGCCACATGGGCCTTGAAGAGGGCCACATCCTCACGGGTGGCGCCGCCTCCGCCGAAGCCGGTGGAGGTCTTGATGTACTCGGCGCCGGAGTCGGACACCACACGGCACATCTCGATCTTCTCGGCATCGGTGAGCATACAGGTCTCGATGATGACCTTCAGCAGCTTGCCGTGGCAGGCGGCCTTCACGGCCCGGATCTCCTCCAGCACCTGATCGTAGAGGCCGTCCTTCACCCAGCCGATGTTAATGACCATATCCACCTCGGAAGCGCCGTTGTTCACGGCGTCCTCCGCCTCAAAGCACTTGGCGGCGGTGGTGTCATAGCCGTTGGGAAAGCCGATGACGGTGCAGATGGCGATCTTGCCGTCCACGTACTCTGCCGCCCGCTTCACATAGGAGGCAGGGATGCACACGCTGGCGCAGCCGTACTTGACGCCGTCGTCGCAGATGGCCTTGATCTCGTTCCAAGTGGCACTCTGGGCCAGCAGAGTGTGGTCTACCTTGGCCAGAATAGACTGGATCTCTTGGTTCATAACAGTTGTCTCCTTTCATAAAAAGGGCACGCTCTATCCGCACGGGGAGGACGTTCTCCCTTTGTTTTGTGCGTGGATAGTCCATAGATATGCATTATCATATCAGAAAAACCGTCCTTTGTAAACGGCGGAATTGGCCGGGGATGAAAAAGGGACACGGCAAACCGTGTCCCTTGCAGATCATGCTTATACGTTGAAGCGGAAGTAGATCATGTCGCCGTCCTTGACCACATAATCCTTGCCCTCGGACCGCAGCAGGCCCTTCTCCTTGGCGGCGGCCACGCTGCCGCCGCAGGCCATCATCTCGTCGAAGTTGATGGTCTCCGCCCGGATGAAGCCCCGCTCGATATCGGAGTGGATCTTGCCCGCCGCCTGCGGGGCCTTGGTACCCTTGCGGATGGTCCACGCCCGGCACTCGTCCTTGCCGTAGGTCAGGAAGGAGATCAGGCCCAGCAGATCATAGCTGCACTGGATCAGGCGATCCAGACCGGACTTTTCGATGCCCAGATCCTCCAGGAACATGGCCCGTTCCTCCGGATCGTCCAGCTCGGCGATGTCCTGTTCCAGCTTGGCGCAGATGGGCAGCACCTGTGCGCCCTCCTTCTGTGCCAGATCACGCACCAGCCGGAAGTAGCGATCGTTCTCGTGGTCGGCAAAGCCCGCCTCGTCCATGTTGGCGGCGTAGATGATGGGCTTCAGGCTCAGCAGGTCGCAGGTCTCCACCAGTGCCCGGTCGTCATCGCCGCAGGAGAAGGTGCGGGCGGATTTTCCGGCGTCCAGATGCTCCGCCAGTGCCTTGAACACCTCCGCCTCGTGGAGGAACTTCTTGTCGCCCTTGGCGGCCTTGGCGGCCTTCTCCACCCGGCGGTTCACCATCTCCAGATCCGCCAGAATCAGCTCCATGTCGATGGTCTCGATGTCCCCCGGCGGGTCCACCGGTACGTTGGTCCCGGCATCGGCTACCACGTGCATGATGTTCTCGTCATCGAAGCAGCGCACCACATGGACGATGGCGTCGGTGCGACGGATGTTCTCCAAAAACTTGTTGCCGAGGCCCGCTCCCTGACTGGCCCCTTTCACCAGACCGGCGATATCCACAAATTCGATGACGGCGGGGGTTTTTTTATCGGGCTGGTACATCTCCGCCAGCTTGTCCAGCCGCTCATCCGGCACGGCCACCATGCCCACGTTGGGTTCGATGGTGCAGAAGGGGTAGTTGGCGCTCTCGGCACCGGCGTTGGTGATGGCGTTGAACAGAGTGGACTTTCCCACATTGGGCAGCCCCACGATTCCTAATTTCATAGCTTTTCGCTCTCCTTAAAAAGTCTTGATTTTCAAGGGTTTCCGGAATCCGGCGTGTTTGGCTTACGCCATTTTTACGCCATTTTCGCATGGACTTATATGCCAGGAAACCCTGCCTGATTCAAATTGCCGCACAGCCTGATCCAAGGATTCAGATGTGACATGGACGTATCTGTCTATTGTTGTTTTTATACTTGCATGACCCAGCAGCTTTTGCAGCACTTTGGGCTGTACGCCGCTTTCAATCGCTCTTGTGGCGTAGGTATGGCGTAAAGCGTGCATACAGAATTTTTCGATTCCTACTTCGTCGCATAGAGAAAAGAGCCTACTGCAACGACATAATTATAGCAGATAGGTTCTTTTCTCTCAAGCTGTTTTTACAAATTATCTTTTGCCGTCAGATCACCAGCTTTTGGCTGATGTACTCTTCAAACTCCCGGCGCTTGACCAGCTTTTTCGTCCTGACGAGCAAAACGAAGGGGCAGTTGGGCGCTCTCAGCATACTGTCGATCTTGTTGATGCCGATGTTGCTGTACTCCGCTGCTTCTCTGGCGGTCAGCGTCATTTTGTGGTGGATGGGGACGGTGAGGATGTTGTCCATGGAAATGTCTCCTTTCGTGGTGCTTAACCAACGGACACATTTTCCGGTTTTGTCCGAAAAATTTTTTAGGTCGAAGGAGCGAGGTCTGCGCTTTTGCTCCAAAAGGTCCTTTCACTATTCAACGGGCAGAATGAATCGAGGTGTCACGGTTTTGCCTCACGAGTGTTTGCCTCTCACTTTACAACGGACAAAATTCTTGCAAATTAGGGGGTAGCGCAAAAAATTTTCCTTCCATAGCGAAAGCGGCAGATATGGCGATTCGAAAAGCCACAAAGCATATTGCAAAAACTCCTGGAGGGGTTGTGTTACAGTGCACAGGATCCATCAATACCGATGAGCTTATACGCATTGTAGATGATAGAGCAGTTCGCAGCGTGGTTAGCACTGGGTTCGGTTTTGATGTGATTGCATTGGAAGAAAACGGTTCTCTCCTATTCGCACGAAGGTATAAAAAATGAGGCAACCCCCCACCAGAACGGGCGGAGGATTACCTCGATAAAACGGAAACATGAGTTTCCTCACTGTCAGTATATGCAATTCCCGAAAAAAAGTCAAGAGGGATTTTGTGATGAATGTTGAAATCACCGAATAACACACGGACATGTTTTTGCCTTTTGTCCGGAAAAAGATGTGCGACATTTTCAAAAAGCCTTCTACTATACAACGGACATTTTTCTGCCGTTTTTTAAGTATCGGAGAAGAAAAAATGTCCCCGCTTTCGAAAAAGCGGGGACATCACGATCTGCGGATATTGGGATTTGGGAGAACAGCAAGCACAGCCGCTGTCCGGACACACGGCGATTTTGGGAGTATCCCAAGCCCTTTGCATTTGGCGTACAGCCCGATGTTCAGAAGGTATTCGATTATGAATCATTCAGTGCCGGGCGCTTGCTTTCTTCATGAACTCCAGATAAAGACTGTACAGCACGGCGCAGACGGGAACGCTGAACAGCATCCCTAAGATGCCGAATGCTTCGCCGCCGATCGTGACAGCCATCAGCACCAACAGTCCGGGAAGCCCAACGGACTTACCGACCACCTTGGGATAAATCAGATTGCCCTCCACCTGCTGCAAAATGAGCAGAAAGAGAATGAACCACAGAGCCTTTCCGGGTTCTGCCAGCAGGATCAAAAACGCACCAAGACCGCCGCCGAGCCATGCGCCGAAAATCGGCACCAGCGCAGTAACAGCCACAAACGCCGAGACCGCACCGGCATACGGGATCCCAAGGATCAGCATTCCAAAGAAGCACAGAACGCCGATGATAACCGCTTCGATAAAGCTGCCCGCCGACAAAATTTGTGAAGGTCTGATTGGTCAGCGCGGCAATACTAAGAAGCCGCTGCGCCTTCTTTTGCGGAAGGACTGTCACAACGAGCTTTTTCAAATGTGCTGCGACGACTTCCTTCTTTGCAAGCAGATACAGCGCAAAGACAAAGCCCAAAAGAACATCCACCAAAACGGATAGGACGGAGGTTGCTGCGTCCCACGTTACGGTGAGGATGCCGCTTCCCTCGTCGCTGATCAAGGCGGTGAGCTTCTCAATCAACAGGTCAGAGTCTATGGTGTATTCGGGCAGGACAATATTATATTTTGCGGCAAACTGGACAACGCCTGTCCACCACCGCCCGATCTCCTCCACATAGAGCGGAATGTTTTGGACAAACTCTTCGCCGGATTCCCGCAGGCTGGGGATCATCATAAACACCACGGCAAACAGAATTCCAAGGACAAGTACGGTGCTTGCTGTCAGGCACACAGGGCGGACCAGCTTTGCAGGAGTTTTGCGGCACACCTTGTTCCAGCAGCATTCCAACGGTCGAAGGACTACGTTGATCAAAAAAGCAATCGCGCCGCCGATCAGAAACGGAGTGAACAGTGCAAGCACCTTGCCGAGAAAATGCAAAACAGCATCAAGGTTTACCAGTGCCCATGCGAATACGATCAGCAGCACCAGTGTGCGGGTAATATAGCGAATGATCGTCTGCCACTTGCTTCCCTGCGGTGCGGGATCCTCGTTTCTGTCACCGGCTGTGTTTTGTGGTTTTTTCTCCATGTATTTCCTTTCCGTCGGTATGGGAAACCCCGTCAAATCCGAAAGCACTTTTGCAGGGCTTTATACTCACCCAACGCCAAAATCGTAATGTCATCGGACAATATAGTGTCCGGCGTAACGGAAACATCCGTTTTTCCGGCTCGTTTGATGCCAAGAATGTTGATGCCAAACTTTCTGCGGACGTTCAGCTCACCAACGCTTTTCCCGATCCACGCCTCCGGCACCTGCACTTCAAAGATGGCGTGCTGCTCGTCGATCTCTATGTAGTCGAAAATATGGTCGGCAGTGAATCGGATCGCCGCCCATTTTGCCACCTGTTTTTCCGGGTAGACTATATGGTCTGCACCGTTGCGAAGCAGAAACTTTGCCTGCACATCACGCTCGGCACGGGATACCACGCATTTGGCACCCAGCTCCTTCAGCAGCGAGGTAGTTTCCAGCGAGTTCTGAAAATTACCGCTGATGGTCACAAAACAAACATCAAAATTTCCGATACCCAGCGAACGCAGAAACTCCGCATTGGTGCTGTCGCCGATCTGTGCGTTGGTGACAAACGGAAGCACATCGTTGATCCGTTCCTCATTGGTATCGACTGCCATGACCTGATGCCCCAGTTGAGAGAGCTGCATGGCGATATGCCGCCCGAAGCGGCCTGCTCCGATCAATAAAACATTTTTCATGGGATAGATGCTCCTTTACTTATCCAATCATGATTCTTTCCTGCGGCAGCTTTGCGTTGCCGCTTTTTTTGCTGGACACCGCCGCATAAATGAGTGTCAGCCCGCCGACTCTGCCCAGATACATCAGTGCGATCAATACCATTTGCGAGAGAATATGCAGCTGCGGCGTAATACCCAATGTCAGTCCGACCGTGCCTACCGCCGACGCAGTTTCGTACAGGCAGAGGGACAGCGGGAGATCCTCGTATACGCTGATAAAAACGCCTCCGCCAAAGAACAGCGCAAGGTACATCGTCAGGACGGTTGCGGCGGTTTTGACGGCGCTGCAATCGACTCTGCGTCCGAAGAACTGGGCGCTGTCCCGCTGGCGGAAGGTCGCAGTGGCATTGGCAATCAAGACCGCCAGCGTCGTTGTTTTCATGCCGCCTGCCGTAGACCCAGGAGAGCCGCCAATGAGCATCAGAAGGATCATCACGCCCAGCGATGCGCCGGACATGGCGGGTAGATCGACTGTGTTGAAGCCCGCCGTTCTCGGCGTGACCGATTGGAACAGGGCTGCCTGAACCCGCGCTCCGAGGGGAAGGGCATCAAAGTCCACAAAGAAGAAAAACAGCGCCGGAAGGACGATCAGCGTGAGTGTCGTAACGAGAATGACCTTACTTTGCATTCGATAACGGTGGAAATGCAGCTTGTTTTTGCAAATGTCATCCCACGTTAAGAATCCGATGCCGCCAATCACGATCAACAGCATGACCGTGATATTGATCACCGGATTTTGGACATAACCGGTGAGAGAGGGATACAGGTTATGGTTCGTTCCCAGAATGTCAAACCCTGCGTTGCAAAAGGCGGAGATGGAATGGAATACCGCCATCCAGATCCCGTGCCATCCGTAGTCCCGGCAAAACACCGGCAGCATGGCGAGCGCACCGATCAGTTCGATCAGAAATGTCCCTCGTAGGATGAACCGTGTCAGCCGGACGATCCCTCCCACCTTCGGCGCTGAGATGGCGTCCTGCATGGTGCTGCGCTGCATCAGAGAGATCCTTCGCCCGGACAGCAGCGCAAACGATGCCGCCACAGTGACAACACCGAGCCCGCCTATCTGAATCAGCGTCAGGATCACCGTCTGGCCAAAGACCGACCAATAGCTGCCGGTATCCTGCACCACAAGACCCGTTACACAAACCGCAGAGGTTGCGGTAAACAGTGCCTCATGAAACGGCGTTACACACCGAGCTGTCGCAGAAATTGGCAGCATCAGCAGCAACGCACCGAGCAGAATGACCCCCGCAAAGCCCAATATGATAATTTGAAAAGACGAAAGGCGGCGCTTTCTGCAAACCATTTCTTCCGACATCATCCTCACCCCTTATGAATCGTGCGATTGCTTTATTGTTCGCAGGCCAAACAGACGCCACATTGCCTGACTGTGATGAAGGATACCCTGTACGCACTTAGATCGGAGACCGTGATCTCCAAATTCTGAGCGGTAAAGGAATCGCCCTTACTGGGAACTCTATTCAGCTGCTCCATGACCCAGCCGCCGACGGAAACACTGTCCGATTCCAGCTTGACGCCAAAGAATTCCATAAAATCCTCCAAGCTGACGGAGCAGTCCACACGGTAGGTATTCTCGTCCAGCTTTTCAAAATCTTCTTCCACCTCGTCGTGTTCGTCCCAAATTTCACCGACCAGTTCTTCCAGAATATCCTCCATCGTAACAATACCAAGCGTTCCGCCAAAATCGTCCACGACTACGGCGACATGGGACTTCTGATGCTGGAGCATTTTCAAAATATCCCGGATTTTTGTGTGCTGATAGACAAACAGCGGCTCCGTCATGATCTCCGCAATAGGCTGATCCGTCATCTTGCCGTTGATATAGAAGTCCTTCTGATGAAGAACGCCGACGATCTGATCGATGGTATCCCGGTAGACCAGTAGGCGGGAAAAGCGGGACTGCGTAAAGGCTCTGGCAATTTCCTCATGGCTCTCGCCGATGTCCACGGCCTCCAAGTCGATTCGATGGGTCAAAATTTCTGCCGCCGTCAGGTCACGGAACTCAAGAGCATTGCGCAGCAGCTCGCCCTCGTTTTCGTCAATGCCGCCGTCCTGCTCCACGTCCTGCATAAAAAGAAGCAGTTCCTCGTGGGACATTTTTGCATCGCCATCTGTCTTGAAGAAATGGGAAACCAGCTTTTTCCACTGGGAAAAGAGAAAATTCAACGGTGTCAGCACCCAAATCCAAAGGCGGATAAAGGGCGCACTGAACATGGCAAAGCGTTCCGGCGTGTCCTTTGCAATACTCTTGGGGGTGATCTCACCGAAAATCAAAACAACGATCGTTACGACGACCGTAGAAACCGTCGCGCCGATGTCGCCGTAAAGTCCGACGAACAGAAGTGTGCCGATAGACGCCACCATGATATTGACGATATTGTTGCCGATCAAGATGGTGGAGATCAGCTTGTCATAATCTTCGGACAGCTTGAGCGCCAGCGCTGCCCGCTTGTTTCCATTGTCCGCCAACACCTTGAGGCGGGTCTTATTCAGAGACGAGAATGCCGTTTCTGTGGCGCTGAAATAGGCGGACATGGCGATACAGACCACCATTGCGAAAATGCTTCCAAAATAATTCATTTCAGACTCCTTTATGTTCTGTTCATACGATCATTTCATGCAAAAAGACACACCTATACCCGATACCGCAGCAAAGGGCGTAGATATGCCACATACGAACAGACCATATAAGAGCAGTTACCGTTATCGTCGCTACTGTCATTTTCCACGGATTTCTTTCTCCTTTTCGCTGTGTGCTTATATGATAGCATTTTCCCGGTGTAGATTCGGTAAAGAAACGAGGGCGGCGCAATATCCTCCTGTGAGAAATCTTGAAGCGCTTCCGCTTATGCGATATAATAACTGCTGGCAGTTATTTATACCACTGGATTTAAGCCGTTTTTCTCCCGGGCTTCGCCCGAAACCGAAAAGCATGGCGTATGATACCGCAATAAATTTCAGGAGAAGCATGATGAAGAAGCGACAGCGACAAAACGACACTCTATTTTCGATCCTTATTTTTTGCAGTGCCTTTGCCGTCAATTTGCTGATTCAGAAGCTCTTTACCACGCAGACGCTGGTACCCATGATCTTTGTGTTCGGCGTGTTTTTGATCTCACTGAAAACCCACGGGTATTGCTATGGCATCACTTCGGCAATTGTCAGCGTATTTGCGGTGAATTTTGCCTTTACCTATCCCTATTATGTCTTCGACTTTTTCGTGGGGGAAAGCATCTTATCTGCCGTCATTATGCTGGCAGTTGCCGTTTTCACCAGTACGCTGAACAGCCGCATTCGGGATCAGGAAAAGCTGCGGACGGAGAATGAAAAAGAGCGAATGCGGGGCAATTTGCTGCGGGCGATTTCCCATGATCTGCGCACACCACTCACCTCTATATACGGGTCCTCCTCCACGCTGATCTCCAAGTATGACGCACTGCCAAAGGAGCAGCAGCTCAAGCTGTTGGGAGAAATTCAGGAGGACAGCGAATGGCTCATCCGCATGGTTGAAAATCTTCTGTCGGTTACAAGAATCGACGGTGCGAAAGTGGAAGTCGTGAAGACACCCACGGTTCTGGATGAGCTGATTGACTCGGTTCTCATGAAGTTTTCCAAAAAGTATCCGAATCAGAAGGTCATCACACAGATACCGGAGGAATTTGTGGACATTCCCATGGATTCGCTCCTTATTGAACAGGTACTGCTGAATCTTCTGGAAAATGCCGTATTCCACGCAAAAGGCATGACGGAACTGACGCTTTCCGTTTCTCTTGTGGGGGATAAGGCGGTATTTGAGGTTGCCGACAACGGCTGCGGCATCCCGGAGGATGCACTTCAAAAGATTTTCACCGGAAGTTATGAAAAGTCCGCCGCACCGGTGGACGGGACCCGCAGCAATATGGGGATCGGACTATCCGTGTGCGCCGCCATCGTCAAGGCGCACGGCAGCGAGATCACTGCGGAAAATAGGAAGGGCGGCGGTGCGGTATTCCGCTTTGCTCTGGAAAGAGGGGGTGAGGACGATGGGCAATAACAAGTACAAAATTCTGATCGTAGAGGATGAGGCCAACATCCGAAGCTTTATCAAAGCCAATCTGGAAACCAGCGACTATCAGGTGCTCTGTGCGGAAACCTGCGAGCTTGGCATGATGATGTATGCCTCCCATCATCCGGACCTCATCCTTTTGGATCTTGGTCTGCCGGACAGAGATGGCATGAGTCTGATTCAAGAGGTGCGAAAGACGGACACTGTACCCATCATTGTGCTTTCCGCCCGTTCCAACGAGAGGGACAAGGTGGAGGCGCTGGATCTGGGGGCGAATGATTATATTACCAAGCCCTTTGGCACGGAGGAATTGCTGGCTCGTATCCGTGCCGTTCTCCGCAGCCATCGGCACAGCGAAGAGAAGGAAAGTTCCCATGGTGGGAAATTCCGCCTGCAGGATTTGCTGATCGATTACGATACACGGCAGGTTTTTGTAGGGAAAGAGGAGATCGACCTGACCCAGACGGAATACAACATCATGGCGTTTCTCTCCGTTCACGCCGGAAAGGTGCTGACGTATGCCGCCATCATTCGGGCGGTCTGGGGGTATTCGGACTATGGCAGCGTCAAGAAGCTGCAAGTCAATATGAAGAACATCCGCAAGAAAATGGGCGTGACACCCGGTGAAAAGCGCTACATCATCAACGAGCTTGGCGTCGGATACCGTATGCTGGCGGAGGATGAGGCATAGCGCTGCCAAAGTTCTGCGCCGCTTGACAGGCGTGTACAATGCAAATGAGTTTTTTTCCGTTTCTATATCAAACGGAGAAGGCTCATTTTTATTTGGAGGATCAAAGGAGCGAAATGCCTTGTATCTCTCTGCGCCGGTGCGCAGGGCAGCTTGAATATTCTTAGCAATGTTGCAGCAGGCGATTTTCGCAACTGCGTATCGTCGGTTCCTCTACGCCATTTTTACGCCATTTCTGTGTGGGGATGCCTAGGGAAATAGGAACTTTTATGTTTTGACTTCATCCGAAAATACCTGTCCTATCAAGCTTTATCGGCATTTGTGCGTTTGCGGAGAGTTTCAGAAACAGGCTCGCTTTCGACGATACCTAATTTCATATATACTCATTCTCCTTCGATTTTTCCTTGATTTGCAAGGGTTTTCGGGTTTTGGCTTTTCGGCTACTACGCCATTTTTACGCCATTTTCGCATTGAGTTTTATGTCAGAAAACCCTTTTGACTCAAACTGCCGTACAGCTTGGTCGAGCGAATCGGTAGTTACATGAACATACCTATCCATCGTTGTCTTGATACTGGCATGACCCAATAGCTTTTGCAGCACTTTCGGCTGCATACCACTTTCGATGGCTCTTGTGGCGTAAGTATGGCGTAGAGCGTGCATACAAAAGCGATTTATCCCTGCTTCGTCGCAGAGCTTGTAAAGGTGGGTATCATAGGAGCTGTTCTTCGCTGGCTCTCCTGTACGCCAGTTGATAAAAACAAGGTCACGCATAACAAGCTGTGAGGTTGTGCCTGTGCGCCTGTCTATGTATTCAAGCGTCTGTGAAAGCAAGGGAGACTCTTTCCTGTTATCCCGGCTATCCCAAATGCTTTTCAGAATATCGTAGGCTCTGTTCGTCAAGGGAATTGTGCGATAACTCTGTTGAGTCTTTGGAGGACCTGCACGCCAGTATTTTTGAGCGTGCCTAAACTCCAAAGTCTTGTTGACCGTAAGTGTTCGTTTTTCAAAGTCAATCGCATCCCAAGTTAATCCAATCATTTCGCCAGTACGCAAGCCTGTTTCGAGGATAAGGGCGTATTGGTTATAGTTGTGGGAACGCTGGGCAACTTCAAGAAAACGTTGTTGGTCATCGCAAGTAAGAAACTTTATATCATCCACAGCACGAACTGGCTTTGTAAACCGCACACCATCCATTGGGTGTCTGGCAATCAAGTCATTCATTTTCGCCGCCTTGAACAATGTGCCCATAGCAATATAGGCTTGTCGGATAGTAGAACCAGCATAATCAGCGTCCATCCGAATCAAGACTTGCTTACAGTGCATGGGCTTGACATTGGCAATCGCCATTCTACCGATAACGGGCTGAATGTTTTTGGAATATCGCTCCCGATAATTGCGGAGCGTATTAGGGGCTAAGTCACCTACTATATTTTCAATCCAGAAACTAAACCATTGGTCAACCG
>OGRJ01002527.1_pt1 | contig 13084 bp, 8 predicted proteins | sample 1553411 | NCBI WGS metagenome assembly OGRJ01 (sample SAMEA2580084, study PRJEB22360) | human gut metagenome | biome: human gut; feature: human-associated habitat; material: faeces | place: Denmark | collected 2008/2010
TTTTTCTGATATAATAATTTTTAACCGTCTCGGTAATAAAACCTTTTTGCAGAAGTCTGGCAAGAATGTCCATCATTTCCGGCACTGATATACCAGTCTTCTTTAAAAGCTCCCCGACGTTTTTCGGTCGTAAACTTAGACAACTATACACCAGTCGCTCATCTTTTTCAAGTAATAAATTTTTCAAATTATCTTCTCCGGTATTTATCTCCCCCTGTAATTCGAGTTCTTTTAAAAATTCATCTACGTCAGAAATGATCCCGGCGCCCTGTCTTATCAGATTGTTACACCCCTCACTCAAAGCATCATACATACGCCCCGGCACCGCATAAATATCCTTTCCCTGTTCTAACGCATAATCCGCTGTAATAAGCGATCCGCTTTTTATTTTTGCCTCAACGATCACTACCACATCAGCAAGACCTGCAATGATCCTGTTTCTTGCCGGGAAAAGTGGCGCAGACGGATTTGTACCCGGTGGATATTCTGAAATGATCGCACCGTTTTTTTCAAGTATCTCCTGATATATTCTGCTGTTTGACTTCGGATAACAGATATCTACCCCGCAGCCTAACACTGCGCATGTATATCCGTTTTTACGCAGTGCACCTGTATGTCCACTGCCATCAACCCCTGCTGCCATGCCACTTATAACCCACGCGCCAGATGCAGCAAGCCTTCCTGCGATCTTCTCTGCCACTGATCTGCCATAAGCGGAACAGCGGCGTGCCCCCACGATCGCCACTGTCTTATTATTCCACTCCTGTGGAATAGTCCCTTTTACATACAGACTGTACGGTGCATCCGGAATCGCGGTGAGACGTTGTGGAAATAGCTGTTCTTCTCTGGACAAAAAGAAAATTCCTCTTTCCGCCATGCTTTCGTACTCTGTATCATAATCTCTTTTTTTACTCTCCATAATCCCTGCAGCATGCTTTTCTTCCACCCCTGGTATCAGAAGAAGCTGTTTTTCTGTCAGTCCATAAACTTCCCGCGCACTTCCCGCTGCACCGATCAGTCTGTTTCTGGTGCGTATTCCAATTCCCGGTATATTAGAAAGCCAGTATGCATAATTGATCAATCCATCCCCTCCCAGAATTTTTTATCAATATTTCTGTAGCAAAGCGCCTCGTTTAAATGGCTCATTTTTATCTGTTCGCTTTCATCCATATCCGCCAGTGTACGCGCCACACGCAGTATCTTATGGTACGTGCGGGCAGTCAGATTCAATTTGTCATACATTTGTTCCATGTAAATTTCCTGTTTTTTGTCAAGTTTACAATATTCAAAAATCCGCGAAGACGGGATATGACTGTTAAAGCAAAAATTTTCTCCCCGATACCGCATTTTTTGTATTTCCTGCGTGCGCACAACACGTGCTCGGATTTCTTCGGATTTTTCACTTTTTCCGGTATTGTAAAGATCCCGAAATCTGACCTGTGGAACTTCCACACAAATGTCGATCCGGTCCAAAAGCGGTCTGCTGACCTTCCGCAGATACCGGTCAATCGCAGCCGATGTACAGGTACATCTTTGCATGTCCGGATAATACCCGCATTTGCAGGGATTCATTGCCGCCACAAGCATAAAATCAGCCGGATATTCATAACTTGCATTCAGCCTTGCTATACAGATTTTTTTCTCCTCCATCGGCTGTCTTAATATCTCTAAAGTTTCCCGTTGAAATTCTGTCAGTTCGTCCAAAAACAGGATTCCTTTATGCGCCAGTGAAATTTCTCCCGGTTTTGGCACCGCACCACCTCCTGCAAGCCCCTGCGGTGTGATCGTGTGATGCGGTGCCCGAAATGGTCTCTCCCGCATCAATCCTTTTTTGTGCTCTAAAAGCCCGCAGACACTGTATATCTTAGAAAGTTCCATGCGTTCTTTTGTATTTAACGAAGGTAAAATTCCAGGGATCCGCTCTGCGATCATTGTTTTTCCTGCTCCCGGAGGACCGACAAAAAGCAGGTTATGCATTCCCGAAACAGCCGTTTCGCAGGCACGTTTTACAAGCACCTGACCGCTCACATCCGCAAAGTCCAATATCCTCCCTGTCTGCATTTCTTCTATATTATATGGAGTATCAAAATATTCTCCATTTCCGTTTAAGATATTCACAGCATCCGCAAGATTTTTTACGGCAAATACCTGCATGTCCGATACCAATGCCGCCTCTCCTGCATTTTTCCATGGAACCATACATTTTTTCATTCCTCTTTCTTTTGCCTCCGCCACCATTGGCAAAATTCCATTTACCGGTTGTACTTTTCCATTCAGTCCAACCTCTCCCGCTACAAAATATTCCCTGACCATTTCCTGTCTGATATACCCGAATGCGGTAAGGACTGCCACCGCAACCGGAAGGTCAAACCCGGAACCGGATTTTCTGATATTCGCAGGCGTAAAATTGATCGTAATATGCTTTGGAGGCAGGGCAAAGCCGCAGTTTTTCAATGCTGTACGCACTCTCTCTTTGGCTTCCTGCACTTCCGAAGCAAGAAATCCTACCATTTCAAACACAGGCAGACCATCACTCACATCTGCTTCCACAGAAATCGGTACACTCTGGATCCCGTGTATGATTGCCGTTGATACAATACTATACAACGTACTCCTCCTTTTTATTCATTTTTCCTCTGATTTATCTGATGATCACAGCAGAAATGCTGCAACTGATCTGCACCAGCATATGCCAGCCGGTGCATCTGACAACTGAGCAGTCTGTGCTCAGTTTCCTAGACTTTATACAAATCCGAACATAAGGCGGCGACATCCGCCGTCGCCTAAGTATAACACATTCATAGTAGCAAGTACAACCTTATTCGCAAAAACTTTTTTTTAATTTATCCAGCGCCTTTTTTTCAATACGCGAAACGTAAGAACGTGAAATTCCAACCGCGGAAGCAATTTCCCTCTGCGTCATCGCCTTATTTCCAAATAATCCGTACCGGTGTACAATAATATACAGTTCCCGTTCCTGCAGCACTTTTGGAACCAGTCCAAGCAGCTTTTCAATCTGTCTTGTACGTTCCATCATCTCCACAACATCCGGCTCCTCACTCTCTACAATATCAAGCAGATGGATCTGGTTTCCCTCTTTATCCATACCGATCGGTTCATATAATGATACTTCACGCGACACTTTCTTTTTTGCACGAAAATACATCAGAAGTTCATTATCGATACACCTGGCTGCATAAGTTGCCAGCCTGCTCCCGTAATCTTCCTTGTAGGTTGCGATCGCTTTCATCAGTCCTATCGTTCCGATCGAGATCAGATCCTCCATATCTTCTTCTGAGTTCTGATATTTTTTTGCCACATGTGCAACCAGCCGCATATTGTGAAGTGTCAGTTCGTTTCTTGCTTCAAGGCTACCTTTTTTTAATTTTTTCAGGCATTCGTTTTCCTGCTCTGGCGTAAGTGGGGATAAGAATGTTTTCAAAACGCACCTTAAAAGCTTTATTAATACATTCTATGTTTTGACCAGGGTGTGCGTGCTTTTCCCCATTTATTTTTCCTAAGTTTTATTATATAATGTCCGTATGATTCGACAATTCACATACCGGATAGAACCGGAATACGACTCCTTTACCATTCGGGAATACCTTTCATTAAAAGGCTATCCCAATGCAGTATTTGTACAACTGAAAAAAACACCCGAAAGTGTTCTGCTTAATGGCATATGGGCTTATATGCGCACAAAGTTATCCGCCGGAGATGAACTTTTTATCCGCTTGGAAGAAAGCACTTCCTCCGCGCACATTTTACCGGTCTCCATGCCGCTTTCGATCTGTTATGAGGACGAGGATATCCTCGCCGTAAACAAGCCGGCTCAAATGCCCGTTCACCCTTCTCTGAATCATTACGATCATACGCTTGCAAATGCCGTATGCGGCTATTACAATGACCAGGAGATTCCATATACTTTCCGCTGCGTCAACCGCCTTGACCGTGACACGACCGGACTCACTCTGATCGCAAAGCACATGTTAAGTTCCGCTATTTTAAGTACCGCGGCAGCCAGACGTGAAATATCGAGAGAATACATTGCCATTGCCTCCGGAAAAACACCCGAATCCGGAACGATTGATGCTCCGATCGGACGTGTTGCCGGATCGACAATCGAACGGCAGATTGACTTTGAAAACGGAGAACGCGCCATCACGCATTACAGACGTCTTGCTTATCATGACGGATTGTCCCTGTTATCGCTGCATTTAGAGACCGGACGTACCCATCAGATCCGTGTTCACTTAAAATCAATTGGGCATCCGCTGATCGGGGATTTTCTTTACAATCCGACGGACACAACAATAAAGCGGCAGGCACTTCACTCCTACCGCTTAACGTTTTCGCATCCCATCACAGGAGAATCTTTTGTTCTCACTGCTCCTCTTCCAGATGATATGCACTGCCTTTTTCCAGATTTTTTCTGAGATTTATGAGGTATTCTTTTTCATAGGGAACTTTTCCCTTTAATACCTCATATTTGAGGAAATGATTCACTTCATCTTCCCCTTTTACCGCCAGCATCACCAGTAATAATTCCAACATGGCTTTTGTGTCTTCATTTAAAATATAATATTTTCTGCCCTTCAGATAATACTGGAGCGGACTGTCCAGTTTGAATTTATCACGCTGATAATTCTTTGATGCAGAAACGCGGTCCACATACATCTCCGCTACATACTTAATCGGCATCTTCATGCCACAGATCCCGCGATGTGTTTTTTGTCCATCTCTTCCATCACCGACTCCATAATCAATCCAGTACTCCATATGATGTTTATTTCGTCCTTTATGGTGAAGCCATGCCGCAGAATACCCTTTATCTTCACGTTCTGCGTTATTCGGACTCATTGTCCCCTGATAATATTTGCATCCCACCAGAAATTCTGTCGGTGTATACTTTGACATGTCATGCAGTAATCCCTGCTTATAAAGTCCGATCTTAAAACAGCCTGCCCGGACCAGATTTTTGTGATGCAGGATCGTGCATAAATGTTTCCATGCCTTTATCATGTTCTTTTACCCTCTTTACTACTTTTATATTCCAATTACAATATTGATCGACTGACCCTCGATTGCTAAAAGATGCTGATCCTCGAGGATTTCTTTTTCCGGCAGGAACGAATTTTCCGCTGCCGTAGTCATCAAAAGATACCATTTCTTGTTCTGCGGGAGTTTAGGCAGCGCAAGATGCGACAGACCGCTATGAAAATTATAGCCGATATAGATATAATCATCCGGTGTCTGATCTGTCTTCTTTTCATATTCGCCGCAATACAGAATCCCCGCCGCCTGTCTGTCAGCCGGTATCGAAGAGATCCATGCGCTCTCCCCATGATAGGAAAGATCTGGGAAACCTTTCCTGCCGTAATCATTTAATTCCATCGGATGTTCTGATGCGATGATCGGATGCTCCCTGCGGAAATCTGCCAGATTTTTTATAAATTCAGCCAGCCAGGTTTCCTTCTTTTGTTTCTTCCAGTTCAGCCAGCCGGTCTTATTGTCCTGACAGTAGGCATTGTTATTACCCTGCTGTGAGTTTAAGAACTCATCGCCCCCTAAAACCAATGGAACACCCTGTGCCAGAAACTCCATTGCCAACGCATTTCTAACCTGTTTTTTCCGCAGATTATCAATGTATCTTTTTCTGGTATTTCCCTCCACGCCACAGTTACTGCTGTAATTGAAACTGTTTCCATCACAGTTATCTTCCCCGTTCTCCAGATTGTGTTTTTCACAGTAGGAAAACAGATCCCACAATGTAAATCCATTATTATTAGTAATGTAATTGACAAACCCTTCCACGCTGTTTTGCTTTCTCTGCTGGCAGAAAAACTCGTTAAGGTTTCCTTCCATATGGTTCAGCATTTTTCTCGCCGGGTACAGGTATTCATCACTATATACATATAAATGATGATATTTTTTTGCATTTTCCAAAAGGATCGGATCAAAATGTGTATAAAACAGCTTTGTCCGGCTGAGCAGAAGGTCCTGTGCCGCCGCCGTAACAGGCAGTGAATCCCCCTGAAGATGAAATCCATCCACATGATACTCACGAACCCAGAACCGAAGTGCATCTAAAATCACATTCTGGTTCATCCCCGGCGCAAAATAAAATTCCATCACACATTCCATGCCGTTCTCATGCAGTGTATGTACCAGTTCCCGAAACTCAGACGCTGCATCTGCACTGCTGCTGTAGGATGCCTTCGGTGCAAAATAATTGCCGGGAACATACCCCCAGTAATTAATCTTTTCCACCGGCTGTACACTTTCCGGTTTGATCAGATCTTCTCCGTGACTTTCCCACTTAAGGTAATCCGGCAGTACCGTTTTCTTTGGGATCACCTGTTCCTCAAACTCGTAGGCAGGCATCAGCTCTATGGTCGTAATGCCAAGTTTTTTCAGATATGGGATTTTATCTGTAATCGCTCGGAATGTCCCCCGTTCTTTTCTCGGACAGGATGTATCCTCCATGGAAAATCCCCGCACATGCAGTTTATACATAACCATCTGCTGCCGTTTAATCTCCGGCTGTCTGTCGTTTTTCCAGTCAAATGCCTGCGGATATGCACCACCACAGATAAAATAATCCTTCTCACTGCGGGTTTTGTCATTCCATTTTTCCCTGCCGATAATACGGGTTGCATAGGTATCCGTAATGATTTTTCCGTTTATCTCATAATTGTATCTTAAATTTTTCCATAACTTACCGGTTACGGCCACAGAACGCACGGATCCCCGGCAATATTCCTCCGGTACTAAAATTTTGCAGACAGGTTCTGCTTTTTTCCCATAAAAAAGAATGCTGCAGTTCTCTTCTTTTTCCCCTTCGAACGTAAAAATCACTGCATCATCCTTTTTCTGTACTCCTAACTTTTCGTAATTGCCTTCTCTGATCGTGTAATCCATGCTGTCTGCCACCTTTTCTATCGTACCCCAGTATCTTTTTCTAATAAAAATAGTATACCTTTTTTTTCACATTTTGTATAGAAAAATATGTTCAATCACATCCGATTATGTTATGATGTCATTGTCTTTATTAGGACCACTATAAAAAAGAGAGGTATCGGCATGAGCGATTTCAACCAGAACAATGACGATGAAGATATCGTTGTAACCCTTGATCTTGACGACGGAAGTCAGGTAGAATGTGAGATTCTTACCATTTTTACTGTTGGCGAACGTGATTACATTGCACTTCTCCCACTCGATGAAAATGGCGAGGAAAACGAGGAAGGCGAAGTATTTATTTATCGTTATTCTGAAGACAGCGAAGGCAATCCTTCCCTTGATAACATTGAGGACGATGAAGAATACGAAGCTGTATCCGACCGTTTTGACGAACTTTTAGACGAGGCAGCCTTCGAGGAGATGGATGATTAATCCTTCTTCTTTTCCGGTGGCTGCGCTTCTTTGATAAAACGGGAAATTTCTGCATCTTTATGGTTCAGTTGTTTGACTGAAAAAAGATGCAGATTTTTTTTTGCTCTCGTCATTCCTACATAAAACATCCTTCGCTCTTCTTCCACTTCCGGTTCCAGCACTGCTTTTTTGTATGGCATGACGCCCTCATTGACGTCAATGATATAGACATTTTCATATTCCAGACCTTTTGCACTATGTAATGTTGCTAACGCAACACTGTTCGGGTTCTGATTCTGCACGCGGTAAAATTCCTGCAGCCCTTTTGTGTAATTTTCAATGTGGTCAAACCACGCATCATAAGTCTTATATTCCCTCGCTGCATCCAGGAGCTCATCCAAAACATCAATCAGATCATCCGCTTTGATACGTCTGTAATCCGCATATTCTGTACAAAACTCATCATATCCGATTGCCTTCCGGATGTAATTGATCGCCGCATACGGACTTAATCTCTCTAACATACGGATATCGCTCTCTAATTTTTCGATGCGCTTTGCCACCCACGGCTGTTCCTCATAGTACCACTCCCACACATCAAATGCCACGGTCTCCTCGTCTAGCGATTCCCGGCTGATATAGCGTTTCGGACGGTTCATGATCTGCAGGAAATCCCTGCGTTCCCTGCTTCCCATCGCAATCCTTATGTATGCAAAAATATCTTTTGCGATCCAGTGCTCGTATAAGTTCGGCACGGTATCTCTCGTTCGGAATGGAATATTATACTCCATCAGCTGTTCCATCAGAAGTCGCGGCTGTGTATTGGTGCGGAAAAGTACTGCAAATTCTTCATATTTTGCGCCTTTCTCCACCGCCTCCTGAATATCCCAGATGATTCTTGCATTTTCTTTGCGCTGGCTTTCAAACAACTGCCATTCAACCGGGATATCCCCCTGATCCGCCGCCTCTATTTTTTTCTGAAAGCGTTCCTTATTGTGGCCGATGAGATATCCGGCACTTGTCACAATGTTTTTTACGGAACGGTAATTCACATCTAAAAGAACCGTCTCCGCCTCCGGATAATCATCTTTAAAATGTAACATGATCTCCGGCTTCGCACCCCGGAAACGGTAGATTGACTGGTCATCATCCCCCACGATAAACAGATTTTTCCGCTTACCCGCTAACATTTTTATAATGTCATACTGTATCCGGTTGATGTCCTGAAACTCATCGATCAAAATATAGCGGTATTTATTCTGCCATGCGGCAAGGATATCGGCACGCTGTTCAAAAAGTTCCTTCGTGTATACTAACATGTCATCAAAATCAATCAGTCTGTTTTTGTACAAAAATTCATGATATTGGCGATAAACCTTTCGGAACACGGTCTCCGCACAGTTTTTCGAATAATAGTTGGCGATTTCTATCCCTGAGTTTTTGACCAGACTGATCTCCCCTAACAGAGATGTGATAAACTCCGTCTCATCCTCATAGGTCAGATGTTCTTTCGCTATAATCTCGCGCATACACTGATAGCGCTGTTCCTCCCTGGCAATATTATCCGCGCTGTAATTATATGCATGTTTTAAAATGGCAAAATATACTGCATGAAACGTGCCAAATGTCACCGGACATGACCGGTTCATTTTCCGCTGAAATCTTCGCTTCATCTCCGTTGCCGCAGCTTTTGTAAACGTAATGACAAGGATCTGTGCCGGATCTATCCCACACACTTCGATCAGATATTTTGTACGTTCTGTGATTACAAGGGTTTTTCCGGAACCCGGTCCGGCAAGAACGAGCATCGGTCCGTTTTTGTGATGGATTGCCCGTGTCTGTGATGCGTTAAAGCTCATAGATTACCTCAATTCATAGATTTGAAACGGCAGGGAAATTGAAAATCTCCCTGCCTGATAAAAAACTCTTACTGCTCTAATAATTCAATACCTTTTTTGATGCGGGCAATGGACTCTTCTTTTCCAAGTACCTCCATCAGCTCTGTCGCTCCGCCCGGTGTCATCTGTTTGCCGGAAACAGCCGTACGGATCGGCCACATAACATAACCGTTCTTCACGCCGGTCTCTTCCACATATTTTAACAATGTGGCATATAATGCATCATTGCTGTAATCTTCCTGTGCCTCTAACAGAGGAAGTACATCTTTTAATACTTTTAAGGAAGTTTCCGCATTTGTCTTCATCTTCTTGTGTGTGTACATTGCCACATCATATTCCGGAAGTGCCTCAAAGAAATCAATATGCTCTTTGATATCCGGGAATACTTCGATTCTGGTTTTTACCATTGCTGCAATCTTCTTTAAATCAAGATCCTTTGTGATCACCTCGCGGATATATGGCTCTGCTTTTTCATAGAAACTGTCAAAATCCATAGCTTTGATGTATTCGCCATTCATCCATTTTAACTTTGTGTAATCAAAAACTGCCGGTGATTTGCTGATTCTGTGGTAATCAAATTCTTTGATCAGCTCATCTAAGGTAAAAATTTCTCTGTTATCTTCCGGGCTCCAGCCAAGCAGTGAGATATAGTTTACAACTGCTTCACTTAAAAATCCCTGCTCTAATAGATCTTCAAAAGAAGAATGTCCGCTTCTCTTAGAAAGTTTCTTGTGGTTTTCATCCGTGATCAGCGGCAGATGGATGTAAACCGGTGATTCCCAGCCAAATGCATCATACAGACGCTGGTATTTCGGCGAAGAGGAAAGATACTCATTTCCACGTACCACATGTGTGATGTTCATGGTATGATCGTCAACCACGTTTGCAAAATTATAGGTCGGATATCCATCGGATTTGATCAGGATCATATCATCAAGTTCTGCATTATCCACCGTGATATCTCCGTATAACTCATCATGGAAGGTCGTTGTTCCCTCGTTCGGGATGTTCTGACGGATGACAAACGGTTTGCCAGCAGCAAGATTTGCCTCCACTTCTTCTTTACTTAAATGCAGACAGTGTTTGTCATACATCATGATCTCTTTACCGTCCACTTCTGTTTTTAAGGACTCTAAACGCTCCTTGTCGCAGAAGCAGTAGTATGCTTCGCCTTTTTCTACTAATTCTTTGGCATATTTCATGTAGATGCCGGTCTTCATACGCTCACTCTGCACATAAGGGCCATAACCGCCATCCTTATCCGGTCCCTCATCATGAACCAGACCTGTTTCCTCTAATGTATGATATATGATATCAACTGCACCTTCAACAAAACGTTCCTGATCCGTATCTTCGATACGAAGCATAAAATCTCCGCCCGCATGTTTGGCAATTAAAAACTCATATAATGCAGAACGCAGATTTCCCACATGCATTCTTCCTGTAGGACTTGGTGCAAATCTTGTTCTTACTTTGCTCATTGTTTGTTTTCCTCCTGTATTCTCATTTTCCGTTTTATAATCCGGAAAAGATTTTCAAACGCCGTACACGTCATTATATAACAATTTTTTCTGCCTGACAAGCTTACAAATTGAAAACAGAGACAGGATTTTTCTCCTGTCCCTGCGCTGCCCAGCTATTATTTTATTATTAGATACCTTGCCGACATTATATTTTGGTAAATATTGCGGTTTCTTTCTTCAAATCGGTTGCAATCTCAAAGTTCTCATCCATACGGTTCGAGATATTTTCCATATCCGTAACCAGCACCTGCGTGCTGTCTGCTGCATTGCTGACTCCCTTTGCGCCCTCCTCGATGGCATGTGCGATCGTATTGATGGACTTTTGTATTTCAACCATTGTATTCTTCAACGAATCTGTCTTTGATTCAAACTCGTTCATGACATTCTCTATGTAGGTCGCCTTATTTTTATATTCACTTCCAGCCGTTACGAATTCTTCAAACTCTGGAAGAATCGACTCGTTCATATATTGTACCAGTCCATTTGCATTGTCTGCTAAATTATGCACTGCCTGAGTCACAACACTGTTGATCTGCTGGATACGGTTTGCAGCTTCCTGACTGGCAGCTGCAAGCTGACTGATCTCTGTTGCAACAACAGCAAAACCGCGTCCTGCATCCCCTGCTCTGGCTGCTTCAATAGATGCATTTAATGCAAGCAGGTTTGTCTGGCTTGCAATATTCAAAATATCATCCGTCAGGCTATTTACCTGATTTACACTGTTACTGTCCTCAATCGCCCTGTTTAATACCTCAAGAATCTCATTGACTTTCGTGCCGGTAGATTCCATATTAGAACGCGCAGCAGATTCCATGGAATCCGCATGACCTTTCATTTCTTTCGTATAATTATTAATCTCAGCTGTACGCTCCGCAATCTGATTTACCTCTCCCGCAACAGATTCCGTATTGGAATTGATCAAAGAGGCATTATCTGACATTTCCTGCATGGTAGCTGAAAGTTCCTCCGTTAATGCGGACAGATCAGACACACTGCTGTTTGATGTCATAACACTTTCACGGACTTCATTGACTACCGTTTCCATACGTTTTGAATTATGAATGATCGTTTTAAAAATATCCTGTAATTTTCCCATGAAAAGGTTGATGCCACTGCCGACTGCTGCCACTTCCTGATTCTCCATAATGGTTACTCGTCTGGTCAGGTCTCCTTCTCTTCTGTCTATACCATCAATAATCTCATTGATCTCATTCTTCGTTTTAGAAAGTGGTACGATTACCATCTTCAGTACAGAAAATACCGCAAACAGCAAAGATGCCATGCTGACAGCAATCGTAACGAAGCTGACCGTCAACGAATACTTATATACCTTGGTCAATTGCTGCTTTGCTGTATCTGCATTATTATTTACCACTTCCTGGATTGCTGTAATATTCTGATCTATCTTGTCTGCATACTCTGAAATTGCACCGTTTGCCAAAGCATACGCAGCCTCTTTATTTCCATTTGCGCTGTATGCCATAAGATTTGCATTTTCATATTTCAAACCTTCATAATTTGACAATATCGCCTCGTAATTTTCGCGGTCTGAATCATCTATAAACTGTTCAAAATCTGACAGATACTCATCAAGCACCGTCTGTTCTGCACGTATGACATCTACAAGAGAGATCATTGAGTCAAGATCTGTTGCTACAATATGTGACAATCCAAGCCGATGAATCTTTTCTGTTTCTATCTGAATTGATCCCAAATCTGCGATACAGACCATATAACCATTCGCAATCTGTGTTGCATTCTCATTAACCTTACGAATATTTTTTACTGCCAGAATACTTGAAATAATAGATATAATTCCAATAACAAACACCGGAATCAGAAATGCCACAGACCAGAGCATATATCCGAAGAATGACGGCATCTTCACACCGTTCTCATCAGAGATTGCCTTTACCATAAAGTTCGGGGCATTTCCGATATAAGTGTTGGCACCCATGAATACCGCACCACAGGAAATGGCAGACAGAATCTTGGTAGGTACTGTTCCCAGTGTGGTTGTGATTCCATTTGTAAATGCCAGCGTTCCGGCTGTTGTAAGGAATACCAGATAAGTAGGTGTGTTATCCAGGAAACTGGAAAGTGCACCTGTTGCCCAGAACATCTCTGCCGGTTCAGTAACTCCCAGATTCGGTCCTACAGCTTTCAGAAGCATCAATGCAGGCTGCATGGTGATAAAAATACCGATGAATAAAACCGCAACCTCTTGGATCGCACCCCAGGTAAAATGGTTCCTGATACGGATCTGCTTATCTGTTGTCTTAAAGGAAA
>OGRJ01002542.1_pt1 | contig 13017 bp, 9 predicted proteins | sample 1553411 | NCBI WGS metagenome assembly OGRJ01 (sample SAMEA2580084, study PRJEB22360) | human gut metagenome | biome: human gut; feature: human-associated habitat; material: faeces | place: Denmark | collected 2008/2010
CGGCCAGCGGCAGGCGCTGACGCTGCTGATGGCCACGCTGGTGACGCCAAAGCTGCTTCTGCTGGACGAGCACACCGCCGCGCTGGACCCTTCCACAGCCGAAAAAGTGCTGTCGCTGACAGAGCAGATTGTAGCGGAAAAGGGCATCACCTGCATGATGGTGACACACAATATATCCTCGGCGCTTTCTTTGGGCAACCGTACGGTGATGATGGATGCGGGGCGCATTGTGCTGCAGCTTTCCGGCGCGCAGCGCGCAGCCGCCACAGTGGAAAGCCTTCTGGCGCAGTTCCGCGCGCAGGCGGGCAAAAGCCTGGATAATGACCGCATGCTGCTTACGAAGGAATAAAATGCGCAGGCGGCCGCGCTGGGCTTCTGCCTGCAAAGCGAGCCCCGCACGGAAAGCCAGCGCGGGGCTCGCTTTATACCGTTAGCGAAAAGAGTCAGGCCCCCCCCGGCAAAGCCGGGGGCTTGCGTAAACCCTGAAAGGGCACAATACGGACAACGCCCCTAAAGGGGGTGCGAATGGGCCGGCCAACTGCATTGCCGACTCATGGCCGCCCCTGAAGGGGCTATTTTCATGCCTTGGGATTCTTGCTGCCCGTAAACGGGTCAGTGAATTCCTTGATGCTGATTTGGTCCGCGATTTTGTCCTCCTCTAATTGACTCCGTATGTACTCTTGTATCTGCTTTTTATTCCGTTCTACCGTGTCCGCATAGTACCTTCTTGCCCAGAAATGCCTGTCTCCGCACTTGTATTTTAAATTCGCATGCATGTCGAATATCATTAGGCTGCTTTTTCCTTTGAGATACCCCATGATTTGTGATACACTGTACTTGGGCGGTATGCTGATTAGCATGTGAATATGGTCTGGGCATGCTTCTGCTTCTATAATTTCCACACCTTTTTGTTCGCATAGTTTCCGCAGAATTTGTCCGGCATCCTTCTTGATCTGTCCATATATGGCTGGCTTTCTGTATTTGGGAGCAAATGCAATCCTGTTCTAAATCACACACAGGAACAATATTTTGCTCTATGTAACCAGCTGTCTGGAAGAAGCCGGTATAATCCTCACCAGTACAGCCTTTGATAAAGATATGATAGTAACGCTCATCATCTCTATCGACAATATAAATTCGTTCTACAATACTTCGTATCAAAGTAACTATAACCTCCGGCTGCACATCTTTTGCATACTCAGCAAAGGATAGCAGCCTTTCTTTTGCCTGCTCCAGATCATGGATAGCAACCATGCTATTCTTTCGTTTTTCATCCAGCTTAAACAACAGGCGCTCTGTTTCCCGCAGTTCCTCAGACATACTCTGAATATCTTCCTGAAGATAACAGCGAATACTCTCATCAACCTCACGCATATTTTTCGTTTGCGCAATAATATCCGTCTGTAACTTTTCCTTTTTTCTTTTGAGAAGTGCATATTCCTGTGCAGAATTGGATTGTTCTAGCACTTCCTCAACCTTAATTTCCAGAATTTCTTTGAAATGTTCGCTGTCTTCATCCGATAGGTTGGAAAGTTGCTGTACAATAAATTCATCCAACAGGACACCATCTACTGCCTTGAAATGATAGGTCTTTTTGCGATACCCCGGACAGACATATTTGAAGCGTGGCTTTCCGTTTGTCCAACAGTCTGATTCGGAAACAACATTCAAACGTTTTCCACAGATAGGACAATGCACCAGTCCTGCCAGTAAAGCATTCGTCTTGCGGTGTGGGCGGTTATATTTCTCCGCTATGGCATCCAGAAGTTCCTGTGTTTCAATCTATTGATTGCTGGGAATGAATCCTTCATGCTTACCCACTGCGATGATCCACTCACTGATTGACTTGCTTTCTACGGTCTGTATGAATTTTGGAGAAATGAATGTACTGTCACTGTCTTCATATTTCTCCTGTTCGGTTTTGTTGTAAACGGATAATCCATGCTGACCATCAAACTCAGATAAATCTCCAAATACATTTCCATCATGGTTGATAAAATAATCATAACTGCGTTGATCGGCAGTACAGTAAATTGGATTTTTCAAAACTAGTCTGGTAGTTGATGTATTAAACTGCGCACCGGAAGGTGTTCGATGCCCCTCCCAATTCATCTGTTTTGCCGTTGTCTGGATACTGCGGTTTGTACGGAAAAGCTCATACAATCGCTGCACCATCTGTTTTTCTTCCGGTACACTGGTTAAGTAGCTGTAAGCAGATTTTCCTTTTCCGCTGCCTGTTGAAACTCTCTGCACCGCAAATCCCATAGGTGTATTGCCGCCCAGCCAACGTCCGTCCTTTGCCAGTTCCATCATATTATCAGTAATTCGTTCAGTCAGAGTATCTCTTTCAAATTCCGCAATGACTGCAAAGAGCTGGATAAAGATTTTTGAAAACCCGGATGCAGTATTGATGCCATTAGAACAAATAAGAAGATCGGCATGATACATTTCTAAGAAGTCCATCAAGTGAAGCAGGTCGGTTGTCTTTCTTCCGACACGATCTAATTTATAACAGACGATTGCTCTAATTTTTCCGTCCTGCACATCCCGCAGCAATCTTTGATAATCTGGTCGATCTGAAAAATACCCACTCAGCCCCTTATCTTCATACTCCATAAATGGGTAGTTGTCCTCTAAATTCAATTCTCGTCTGGCATAATCAGCACATTGTTTGAACTGAACTCCGATACTGTCACCTTTGTTGGTAATACGAGATTTTCGTGCATATATCGCAACACCTCTTGTGTCAACATTCGTTTGTCTTAATTTCTTCATAATTGCTCCACCTCCAACTTTATCATACCGCCATCCCTGTAAGGTGCACAAGTTTGTGACCATTGCCTCGAATGGTTTCCAGCAGGCAATATAAGGTTTCCGTATCAAAACACCGGATTTCCTGTGCGATAAACTCCGCTCGTTTTTGCTGAAACTGTTCCAGCATTTCTTTGTACTTCTCTCCTCTGTGAATTACTGCAATCATAAATTCCTCCGTTTCTTTCTGTAAATTTCAACTTTAGACCGAGTTGGGCAGAAGTTGAAAAAGTAAAAAAGCTGCCACATAGGACATCACAAGTCAGGAAAATTCCCTGACAGGATGTTTCTATGTAACAGCTTTATTCGCTCGAATCTGAGGACAAGTTGTCCCTCTTTTTATGTGATTTCCATATTCATATTTTTATGATTTCAGTCTATCACATCTAAGAAAAACCGACAAGTTTGTCATCGCTGCGAATTGCGGAGAAATAATTTCTATGATTTTTCAACTTCTACAACTTTTGTGTCGAAGTATAGAAAATCAGCATTCAGCATGAATGCGCAGCCGGTATTTTAGATACCGTTCAAAGGGGATTGGGGACGCTGCCTCAACAAGCCGTTTTGCAAAAAACGAGTGAACCTGTACAGGTTTACACTGCTTGCCAAGTAGTGACTTCCTTTATATTGGCTTAAAATTATTTCCAACTTGGGAATTTTTGCAGAAGAACTTTGTGCCAAATTGTTAATAAGTTCTAACATCAATTATTTACTTCAGACCAACTTGATCCAAAGTAAAATTTTTAAAATCCCATACACCGAAAGATAACTTTATCCCAATTTGGGATGAAGTAAAAATACCCCGATTCATAACTTTCCGACAAATTGTCGGGAAGTTTTTTCAAAAATCAATCCCCGGCAGATTGCCGAGGATTGATACGAAATTTAAATCTCAGCTTCGGTGCAACTTGCACTGAAGTTACCGATATGGAATCAGTCTAAATTACAATCACTATTTATCTAATTCAGACTCACACATTTTTTCAGCTTGCTCTATTATCAAATCTACCGCAGTTGCCTGTTTATCCGGTGGATATTTATATTTTCTGAGCAACCTTTTTACAGTAATTCTCATCTGCGCCCTAACACTTTCTCGCACATCCCAATCAACCTTAATATTATTTTTAATGCTGATTGTTAGTTCTTTAGCAATTTGTTTTAGGACATCATTTTCATAGAAATCTCTGGCAGACTCATTGGACGAAATTGCATCATAAAATGCCAGTTCATCGTCTGATAATCCCAGTTTTTCTCCTCTTTTATGAAGCTCATTCATATCTTTTGCCATATCAACCAGAGCCTTTATAACCTCTACCGTCTCTAAAGAACGTTTTTCGTATTGAATTACTGAGGCTTCAAGCATTTCAGAAAATTTTTTTGCTTGTACAACATTCTTTTTAGCTATCGCCTTAATCTTACCATCAAGCAAACGTCGTAAAAGTTCCAGAGCTAAATTTTTTTGTGGAAGTCCTTTTACCTCTTCAAGAAATTCATCAGATAAAATTGAAATATCCGGTTTATTCAATCCAACTGAAGCAAATATGTCAACGACTTCTTCAGAAATAACTGATTTGGAAACCAATTGACCAATTTCATATTCTATTTGATCTTTCGTTTTCTTCTGTTTGTCCTTTGGTAGTATTTTTATAATACCTGATTTAATGGCTTTAAAATAACTAATCTCTACATTGATTGCTTGAGCTTGTTCAGAGGTCGAGCATAATGCGTATGCTTTACCGATTTCTACAACCAAATTAAGAAATTCTTTTTTCTCATCTTCCGGTTTACTTAAAACAAAATCCACACCAGAAACAATACACGCCATTCGTTCACTTGCAGAGCCACTTATGTAAGAAGAGTAGTCCAATCCATGCAATATTCCTTGAATTTGCTCATACTTCTCAAGCATAAGGTCTATTGCCACTTGTGGATCAATACCTGTTGTCTTTCGGTCAGACGGTGTATATTGTGCTAATGCACTTCTTAAATTATCTGCAATACCAATATAGTCTACAATTAAACCGCCGGGCTTGTCTTTAAACACACGATTAACTCGTGCTATGGCTTGCATAAGGTTATGACCACTCATCGGTTTATCGACATACATTGTATGAAGGCAAGGTACATCAAACCCCGTCAACCACATATCACAAACAATAACAATTTTTAATTCATTTTCAACATCTTTCATTCTCTTTGCAAGTAGCTTTTTCTGAGATGCAGTAGTTGAATGCGGCTGAAATTCAGGCGGATCAGATGCTGCAGAAGTCATAATAACCTTAATTGTACCTTTATCAATATCGTCACTATGCCATTCCGGACGGTATTCTATAATCTTTGAGTAAAGTTTTACTGCAATCTTTCTGGACATAGCTACAAACATAACTTTACCATTAATAGCTTGTTGCCTAAGGTCGTAATGAGCAATGAAATCCTTCACTACTACATCAATACGACTATCTGTTCCAACAATTGCTTCTAACCTTGCCCATTTACGCTTTTGGCTTTCGGCGTAAGTTTCTTCCTGTCCCTCAACAATGCTGTCATACTCATCATCAATCTTTGGCTTTAATTCCTGCGGAAGATCTAACTTTGCAATTCTGCTTTCGTAATAAATCGGAACAGTAGTTTTATCTTTAACCGCCTGAGTCAAATCGTAAATATCAATATAGTCACCAAACAGGGCAGGTGTATTCTTATCGCTCAACTCAACAGGAGTTCCAGTAAATCCAATAAAAGAAGCATTCGGTAGTGCGTCTCGCATATGTTTCGCAAAGCCAAAAGAAACTTTGCCATCTTTTTCTTTTGCTTCTAACCCATACTGACTGCGATGCGCTTCATCTGCTATAACGACCACATTTCGTCTGGTAGTCAGTGCTTCCATCGACTGGTCACTCTCATCTGGCGAAAACTTTTGGATAGTCGTAAATACAATACCACCAGCTTGAACGCTTAATAGTTCTCGTAGTTTTTTTCTCGTGTCTGCCTGTTTGGGCGTTTGACGCAAATAATCGGCACTTTTTGAAAAAGTGGCAAATAGCTGATCGTCCAAGTCATTTCTGTCAGTAATAACAACAATGGTCGGATTATTCAGTTCTAAAACCAATTGACGAGTATACATGAGCATAGAATAACTTTTTCCGCTACCCTGTGTATGCCAAATTACACCCGCTTTTCTGCTTCCATTTTCAGAAGCTGCCAAGTGAGTGGTATACAATGCTTTATTTACAGCAAAAAATTGATGATAACCGGGTAAAATTTTGAAAGACTTATCTTCCTCATGAACAAAGAAGCTATACTTTGAAACAATGTCCAAAAATCTTTTTTTATTCATCATTCCATACAGCATAACTTGCAATTGCGGAAAAGAAAGTCCCGATTCTTTTTCTCCGTCAATTGTTCTCCAGAACATAAATCGATCCAAATCAGAAGTAATTGTACCAACTTTTGCATTGATACCATCACTTGTGATCATAAAGGCATTGTAATAAAACAAAGAAGGAATATCTCTTTTATAAGCCTGAAGCTGATTAAACCCATCAACAATATCTACTTCTTCGTTTGTCGCATTTTTCAGTTCTATTACAACAACAGGAATACCATTTAAGAACGCAACAATATCAGGTCTGCGTTCTTTTCCGTTTTCAATTACAGTGTATTGATTGATTACCAAGAACTCATTATTTTCAATATCTTTGGCATCAAAAATATAAGCTTTTTCAGTTTTTATGCTTCCGTCCTTCTGCTTAACCTCTACATCAATACCATCAGTTAATAATTTTTGAAACGCAACATTATTTTGGACAATAGATAAGCTCTGCTGACGAGTAATCTTTTTAACCAGTTCTGAAATCGTATCATTGGAATATTGTTTGTTAATACGTTTTAATGCACTATGTAACCTGTCGTACAGAACAACATCTCCAAAACTTTCTCTCTCTGAAAAGCTTCCTCCCGGCGAAATATCTGGTCCATATTGAGTTTGATAGCCTAAATCTTGAAACCACTCCAATACAGCTTGTTCAAGATCATTTTCTATAAAATTGGACATTCTATTCACCTCGCTTTTTTATCATATTTTAATTCCGATAGTTTTTCTACTATTTGAGTAGCAGCTTTTTCTGCTACATCAGCTGAAACACCATTATTAATAAAATACTTTTTAACAAATAATCTGTATGTAGCTTTTTGAGAATCAAAAATATACCAGTCTGGCGCAGAAAAAAGTTCTGATGCGTTAGCAAAATCTTTCTGTACTTGCTTAGTTTTTGATTTGTTAAAGCCAAGAGAAATACAAACTTTTTCGATAACGGTATCATACTTAGTAACGCTAGGTCGTATAGTTTTATCAAGTTCTTTTTTCTGTTCAAGATTGCTAATTTGCTCTTCAGCATTCTTTTCTTTATTTTCTTTTATTTCCTCGATCTCTGATTTTAATACATCATACTCTTTAGCAATAACGGATTTTTTATCAAGAGAATTAATTATATATTTTGCTTGGTGATCAATCTCTGGAAACAGAGTCTTCTGGCTAACCCCAAGTTTGTCAAGTTCTGCCAGAATGTACTTTTTTCTTTCTTTTGGAATGACATAAGAATATGCTTTATCGGTAAGCAATTTATTCTGTTTATTAATATATTCCTTCATTCCTTCATCAATATCTTCATCATTTTCCTCTGCTATTTGGAATTGAAGTTTTTCCAGCAAAGCATTCCTTGCATTTATTGTTAATTCAATATTCTTTTTCTTAATATGGAATGGAACATTCTTATTAGAATACAGATCGCTTTCAAAGTTATTGTATACCATACCAAAAAGAATAAATGCTCCTGATTGCCTCTTTATTCTGTTATTATCCAGACTGGCCACCACGGTAACATAACTAAAATCTTGTAAAATAGATTTTACTTCTTCTTCAGTGAGATTCTCAATTGTAAAGCGATTAATTTCATTTGTAAAAGAATCAAGCTGTGAGCCTTTCTTGCAGCTTCTAGCTAATTCTGATAATACATTTACTTTTGGATCATCAGGCGATAGTGGTGTATCGATCCATACAAATACTTCCCCATCAGCATCTTCAAGCTTACTGCACTCCTCCAAGCGATTTTTCAGCTCTTCTAGATCTGTATTTTCTCTATACCATTCTTCATCCTGCTCAATAATATCCTTTAATTTCACCTGTATGCTTCGAGGTTGGCATGCAAAATATAATGCCACTAATGGATTTGATGTAATATCCAACAAACGAGTAGGTAATTCATAATGCTGCATTTTTGTCAGCTTTTCAAAAGGAGTTTTATGCGAAATAAATTCCTCTGGACAATTCACAAGAATTTCAGAAAAAATCTTGCTTTCATAATCTAACCGTCCATCCCTAAAAATGCTCGGTGCTAAACCGAAAGATGTGTCATTTTGTCCACGATAAAATAATTGATGTTCTGTATCTGTACCCATATTTAAAAGTTTAATTTCCCAAATAAAATCTTGTACAGAACCTATTACACCAATACAGTTTTCATACATTATTTCTCACCCACTTCCACTGGCAGTTCTCCACTCATCAATTTGGGGAGTAGGGTATCTCTAATCTCTGCCAACACTTCATTTTCTTCTTTGAGCTTTGCGATTTTCTGCTCAATAGGTTTTGCGATTTCTTCAAATTTCAATTGAAGTTCCATCGGCGGTACAACCATAGGAAACATTTTAAACGCTTCGAAAGGGAAGTTCTGCCTTGTTGTGCCAATGGCATGGTGTTTGATCATTTCCTGAAATATCGGTTGCTTCATATAGTAATAAAAGAAAGTAGGAGTAATCATATCCTTCATCTCAAAAACAGTATAAATCGGGCTAACAAGTCCAACATCATACTCCTTGAGCATGGCAATAGAACCGATATTTGCCCTTGCCGGATTATATGCTACTTGATTGCGGCGAACAATTTTATAGTTTTTTGTACTCTTACTATAAACTTGTTTTGTAAAAACATCTTCTGATGCTTTAAATTCGCCTTCTTTTACAACCGAAAGAACGGGATAATCTTTATTTTCTTTATTTTTGATTTTGGTTTCACAAACCTCATTATATACATTACTATTAACCCATTGTACATTATTTGAAAAAGTTTTATTATAGTTCACTAATAAGATTTGTTCTAAAAGTTGTATCTCTTCTAAATTATTTTTTCGTTTATGAGTAATTGTTTTGATTTTTTTAGCTACTTCCTTTTGTATTGGCAAAGGTGGTATAATCACACATATTTCGTTTAATAATTTAATCGGTAGTTGTGGTTGTGCACTACCTGTTTTTATTTGTAAAATTTGTCTTTGTACATAATTACTTTGCAATTGATAATACAAAAATTCTGAGTCAAATTCTTTCGGATCACATCTTAGTATCACCATACCAGAATTTATTCTAACATTATTAAATCTTACAGAGTCATCATAATACGCTACATTTCCAACAGTACCTCTTGTTGTTAAAACAAGATCATACCTACTTAATTTACCTTTTTTCAGATTTTCATCCTTTTCTTTTGAGATAAACATTTTTTGATCAAAAACAAATCCATCCGAAGTAACATTTTTTGCATTTAAAAACAAACAATAACCATCGTCACTAAAATCTCTTTGTTGTGGATAATTTTTCCCACGATCTCCATCTATAACCAATATATTGGTATTTTTGATTGTTTTTTTGTTATACATTTTACCCTCCAAAGTACTAAACATCAATAGAAAAACCTATTTCTAATAGCTGTTCTTGTAATACTTTATCCAGTAGTTGATTTTCCAATTTTATTTCTTTTAATCGTGTTGTTAATTGTAACATTTTACTGTCATAATCTTCTTCTTCCATCTCAAATTCCATAACACCCACATAACTCGCCGGTGTCAAATTATAATCTTTTTCACGAATTTCTTCCAATGTTGCTATCTTCCAAAATCCCTGTTTATCAGTATATTCAATCTCTGTACCATCTGTCTTTGTTGCTTTCTTTTCATGGTTACGGAAAGAATGGTATGCGGAGGTGATTTCATCAATAGTTTTTGCAGTCAGCTGTCTCTGCGTACGGCTGTCCTCATAAGGTTCTGTTTCCATATTTCTGGCATCAATAAACAGAATTTCTCCATGGCGATCACGGTGTCCGTTTTTCAGCTTGTTGCGAGCCATAAACCACAGACAAACAGGAATTGATGTTGTTGAGAACAGTCCACCCGGCAAAGTAACAATACAATCGATTTTGTCATCTTCAATCAAGTTTTTACGAATGTTGTATTCACTGATTGTAGAAGATGAAAGAGAACCATTCGCCAATACAAAACCCGCTGTTCCGCTTGGTGCTAAGTGATAAAGCATGTGCAAAATCCAAGCATAGTTGGCATTACCCGTAGGCGGAATACCGTATTTACTCCATCTTGGATCATCTATTAAACGCTCTCCGCCCCAGTCACTAATATTAAAAGGCGGGTTTGCCATAATATAATCTGCCTTTAAACTCTTATGCTGATCGTTATGGAAAGAATCCGCATTTTGCTGACCAAGGTTTGCTTCTATTCCACGGATAGCAAGGTTCATTTTACAAAGTTTCCAAGTATTATAATTGGATTCCTGCCCATAAATAGCTAATTGACCGTCAATTCGTCCCTCTCTGTCTTCTACAAAACGTTCACTCTGGACAAACATACCGCCAGAACCGCAGCAAGGGTCATAAACTCGACCATCGTGAGGTTCGATCATAGCTACAATCAACTCAACTACACTGCGTGGAGTATAGAACTCTCCCCCCAGCTTTCCTTCAGCACGTGCAAACTTCCCAAGAAAATATTCATATACAGAACCTAAAGTGTCTTTGTTCTTATCGTTTCCAATCTCAAGTTCAGATAACAAATCAACCAACTCACCCAAAGAACGTTTATCTAAAGATGCTCTTGCAAAATCCTTAGGAAGCACACCACGAAGAGAGGAGTTTTCCTTTTCAATCACATACATGGCATTATCGATAACCTGACCAATTGTCGGATCTTTAGCACTATTTTTAATTGTTTCCCAACGTGCTTCCTGCGGCACCCAAAACACATTTTTTGCAAGATATTCATCTCTATCTTCTGGATCGGCATATTCATCTTGAGAAATTTCTTGATAAGCTCTTTCAAAACTATCAGAAATATATTTCAAGAATATAAGACCAAGACATACATGCTTATACTCTGCAGAATCCATATTGTTACGGAGTTTATCCGCCATTACCCATAAATCTTCTTTTCTTAGTTCAGCCATTTTTATTCCTCCACCATTAAATAATCTGCGATACTTTTGCCCAGATTTGCTTTTCATTTGGGCTTTCTTTTGCCGTTCTAATAATTTTTAATATTGATTCATTTTCCATTAGGTATTCTTTAATATCTGCTGGAACATCTTTTCTTTCTTTTGCAGCTAAATCATATAGCCTGTTCTTTATATCCGGAAATTCTTCTAACTGCAATGCTAGAATTATTCTATCCAATAATTCTCTTTCGGGAGGTTTATTATTACCCTTTTCAATATCACTGATATATGTAGGTGTTTTACTCACCGCTTTTGCAAGTTGACGAATTGATATTTTTTTTGCTTGTCGGACGGAACGCAAATATTGACCAAATTCAGCATTTTCCGTTTTTAATTTCAAATCATCCACCTTTATCACCTCCATTGTAAGTTAGTTAGCTTACATACTTATTTTATACTGTTTGCTCAACTGTGTCAACCAATATACTTACTTCTTTGTCACCGGATAAGATAGGATCAGTATTACTATACTCAGTATTATTAATATCAGTATTATTACCTTGTGCTTTTGACAACTCTTGAATTGTCAAAAAGACAATTCAGCAAGTGTCTATTTCACAATTCAAGAACTGTCTTCCCACATAAAAAATGGGCTGCTAATTAAAGCAACCCATTTTTTCTCAACTATAAATTAACTCCGCCAAAACTATTTCTTCTGCCTGCGCTTTTAGGCTATTCATGTGCTGTACCCATGCCATTTGATGTGTAGCTTTGTTTGGCATTGGATTTCTCTTAAGTAATTCCGCCATCAGCTTCTCTACTCTGCAATGTGCCGTTTCATCAATCTCCCACAGATGCAGAAATAGTTGATCCCTGAGAATCAGATCGTTTAGTAGCATCGGATTCTGCTCTTGCAGATATACTCTCCTCATTCTGCCGTATTTGCCCAACACTTTGTGTTTATATGGACTCAACTGGATGTCAGGAATAAAATAATCTCCACACTGATAATATCTAAACTCTTGTCCCATAAGGATACCTCCAATCAATTTCTCTTTCTAATGTTATTGTAGCCTGTTTATATCCTTATGTGAAGTTTGTCGATTGCTTTGCATTTACGGCATCCATGATTTGCTGATAAACTTTTCTGGAGGGTCTACGATTTCCTTTTTCCATCTGATAGTAATAGCTTGCTTTCAAGCCAACAAGCTCGGCAAACTCACGCTGATTCAGTTTTATTTCTTCTCTGATTGCCTTCAAAGCCTCTGTATAAGGCGATGCAATGAACGCAGCAAATGGAATCACAGAGAAACGACACATCAATTTTCAGCCATTCTGAGAGTCTCGCAGCGGTATCATATGGTATTGGAGTAATCCCCTGCTCATATTTCAGCAAAGTTGCCGGAACAATGCCTACCTGCTCGGCAAGTTGTCTGGTCGTAAGATTATTTCGTAGCCGATAATAACGCAGATACTCTCCCGGTTGATTGCCCTTTGGTCTTTTCTCAAATGGCAATGACAAATGAAGAAGTAGCTTTCCATGATGGTATTGATACAATGATGTGTGATTGAAAATATCATTGCAAATACGATATGGTATTGACGCCTCCATGCCGTATGCTGCAAATTCCCTATATCTTTTCTTTTATCGAAAAACCTCCTGGTGATTGTTGTTGCAGTTGCCCGACCGCAGCTTCCATTCTGCCAGAAGTTTTTTTACTATTTAATTCTTTTTACTCTCCCCTGCATAGCTGGGGGGCGTTGCACTAAAGCGGCAACAAAGCAACCGCCTGCCCGCTTTCACAGCGGGCAGGCGGTTTTGTCTGTAACAGCGCTTTTCTCTGAGCTCTGCGGTCATTAAAAAGCAAATGCTCAGTTGTTCGAGCGGCGGCCCAGAAGGCGCAGCAGATACAGGAAGATGTTCACAAAATCCAGATA
>OGRJ01002544.1_pt1 | contig 13005 bp, 16 predicted proteins | sample 1553411 | NCBI WGS metagenome assembly OGRJ01 (sample SAMEA2580084, study PRJEB22360) | human gut metagenome | biome: human gut; feature: human-associated habitat; material: faeces | place: Denmark | collected 2008/2010
AAAAGAATTTTACATATTTGGATAAACATAATAATAATGTGATTTTCAATGATGAATTTATAATGGCTGCCCTTAAAAGTGAATTATATAAAAAAATGGTATTTAAAGAACAGGTAGAAACCATAGATTGGGAACGTAAATACTCACCAGATGAAAGTAAATTTAGGTTTGCAACGTTAGTGTCTTATAATGAATATGGCGACCCATTTATATATAATGAACCTGAATATCACCTGTATTCTGATAAAAAAGACAGAATACTATTTTAACAGAGCAAAGGAGATAACGCTATGGAAGAGCCACCAATAAGGCAAACAAAATATGAATATGAATATGGACTTTGCAAGCGAATGCATTATAGAGGACTATGGTTGGTTCAGTATGACGGTTATCCTGGTGAAATGAAGAAGACAAAAATGGCTTGTTCTTGTGTACAAGATGGTTGTGATAAGGATTGTGCAGTAATGGAAACGGCAGATGAAGTAATTCCAATTGATTGGGAATGGCACATGCTGGATAAACCACCGATTGGATGAGACTTGATAAAGGAGAGGAAATTATGAGTTACTATAATACAATTAGGTTGTTAAAAGGAACGGCATTCCTTACGACAAGGGAATATAAAAATTTTGAGCCTGGTGATACAATATGGGGAAATGATTCTGATGCAGAAGAGATTTCTCGATGGAATGAAGATGAGAAAGAAAAGGCTTTAGATGCATTGAAAAAATACAAATGCAGTTATCAAGAATCGAATGGAATGTATGATATTGAAGAATATGCATTAGAGTATTTTGATTCAGATGAAGGTGGAGAGTTTGTTGCAGGATCTGATTATGATATTGCAGAAACAGAATGAAAATATAATGATTATACTTAGACATCACATTATGTGGTGTCTTTTTTATACTAAAAACGAAAGGAAGTGAGAAGTAGTGGACGAATACAAACAGTTTGATATTGTTTACGCTGATCTTTCTAGTAAAGGAACCATAGGATCTGAGCAGAAAGGTATACGACCTGTGATAATCATTCAAAATGATACCGGCAACATTCACAGTCCAACTGTTCTTGTAATGGCGCTTACAAAGGAACTTAAGAAAGCAAATCAGCCAACCCATTACATAATTAGGAAGAATAATGCGAATGGGTTGAAATTTGATTCGATGGTATTAGGGGAGACTATTACACAGATCTCAAAGCAGCGTATTAAACAGAAAATTGGTGTAGTAGATAATACCGCAGATAAAGATGGAATTATTGGAACATATATGGCTAATCTTACTGGAAAAAGTAGATATGGAAATCCATTATGGACCAAGATTACACAGCTTTTCTGTAAATTGGTTAAGGAGGGGCAAATATGTGCGAATTGAATAAGGTGGAGGCAATGGAACTTATAAAAGGGATTGTAGGAAGTAAAGTTTGTGCAATGTACTATAACAAGAAGAAAGGTATATCTTCAAAATCTAAGAAAATTGGAAAAAGGAGGGTAGAGAAAAATATTCAGAATGCAAAGATTATTACTTATAGCGATTCTGAATATATCAGGAAGATAGAGCTTCATGGAATCAAAGGGAAATTCAAATTTTCTCCATGCAGCTCTATTGTTATTCTGTTCTGATCGAAAAAAATCGAACAAAAGTTCGAAAATGTTAAATTATACCTTTTTATTGGTACGATAAAGTGGTATAATCAAATACATAAAAGAACAAATGTTCTGATTTTTAATCGACATTGATCTTATAAAGAAAAATGCCCTACCAGCAGAAAGTTTGGCGACCGTCGGCTGATAGGACAGGGTTTTCTGTACCCACGGATGGATACATACATATTATGTAGCAATTCAATGGAAATGTCAATATTTTCCAATTCTAATCTCTTGCCATTCTGTAAGAGAAATTCCGTGAGTATAACTGTATATTAAATATGCTATTTGCTAAAAATGGAATTGTTATCTTTTTAAGAATAATTTCATTCTCTTTTTAGAAGCAAATGGTGTATTTAGTATACGAAAATTTAAAATATAAAGGGAGAATGAAAATTATGGGATCAGAGAAATGGAGCAAGAATGAGAAACTTACAGAAGATGAGGTAAATAACATAGTTGACTTTTTCTACAAAGACAAGAGAAAGGAACTTAAAAAAATTTGCAACCAGATACTTCATATAATTTGGAATGATATTCCAGATTATTACAGAGATGATTTTGAATCTTTGGCAGGATATATTATTACATTTTGCTTAGAATCTTATGATCCAACTACTGGTCCATTTAGAGCGTATGTATATCCATATATGCAAAAGAAATTTATCAGTTATATTTATGGAATTAATTCTCTTAAACGTGGTGGTGATGGAAATTGGGATTCTGAAAAACGTGATGAAAATGGTAAGAAAATCAAGAAAAGCGTGAAAGTAAAATTTGTCAATATAGATGACAAGGTAAAGGAAGATTCAGACTCTACATATGCAGATATTATCAAAGGTGGTAAATCTGTTGAAGAAATTATTTTTGAGGATAAAAAAGATTCAAGATTAGAAGTTTATATCAACAGATTGAGTAGAACACAAAGAGAAATTGCAAAATTACTTGCAAATGGATATAAACCAAATGAGATACAAAGTATTCTTGGTCTAACTTCAAAACAGTATTTTGATAATTTAACAGAAATGAGAAACCCTGAGAACACAAATATTTTGAAAGGATGGATTCGATAATGAAAGGATTAGATGAAAAACTGACTGTATCAAAAACATATAGCATTAATATGCTGATTCGCAGATTTGAAAGAGGTGAGGTAAGAAGAGATAATCCATTTCAGAGATCTCCAATTTGGAAACAGTATCAAAAAGATTTTCTTATTGTTACTGCAATGCATGGTTGGAAGGTTGATCCTTTAAAAATCTGTGAAGAGGTTTTTGATGATGGTAATTCTGTATTGTGGCTTACAGATGGCGGAAATCGTTATACTACATATCATGAGTTTAGAGAAAATATGTTCCGAATTGGACGTAATGTACCAGTTCCAATAATCAAGTACAGATCTTTAAGAAGAAATTCAGAAGGCAAACCTGAAAAAGATGAAAATAATAATTACATTTACGACATTATTGAATTCAATATAGTTGGAAAGAAATACAAAGATCTGCCAGAAGAATTAAAGGATCGTTTTGATAATTATGAAGTGTATGTTGACGAATATTATGAGTGTACAAGCGAAGAAGTTCAGATTCATATGCAGAGATTTAATATTGAAACACCCATGAATACAATCCAGAAGGCAACTACTCATATGGGAAGTGCTGCAGCTTGGATGAAGAACATTACAAAAGATACAGATTGTAGATTCTTTTATGAGTTTGATAACTATACTCCAAATGAGAAGAGAAACGGTACTCTTGACCGAATTGTTGCAGAGTCAATCATGCTTATTTATCACCCAGATAATTGGAAGAAAACTCAGATTAAAGTAGGCGATTACTTAAGCGAAAGTGCATCCGAAGAAGAGTTTAAAGAACTTCGTACATATCTTGATAGAATTTATGTTCTTGAAAACGAAGATTTTGACATTGTTTCAGTATTCAATGCAAAACATACATTTATCTGGCTTGCTCTTTTTGCAAAATTTACAAAACTTGGATTAGAAGATTCAAGATTTGCAGATTTTATTAGAGAGTTTAAGTACAAAGAACTCTATAGAAAAGAAATTGATGGAGAATCATTTGAGAGTATTGATGGCGACAACAGATCATCTAAGGATAAGAGAGTTGTATTTGGAAAACTCAATATTCTTGAATCTCTTATGATGGATTTCTTCTCTATTGATAAAAATGACATTATTGACACTTTTGAGACAACTGACAGATTTGATGCATTTGCAACAAAATTTGAGAACACAGAGTTAATGGAAGTACTTGGAGTTCCAATGGGAAGTGATATTGATAGAATTGCTGCACAGACGCTTATGACAGTATGTGGAAAGACAGATTTCTCTGATAAGGCAATTCAGGAATTTATCACAGCTGACGAGTATACAGAAGACAACATTGAAGATGTAGATCTGTATTTGGATGAAGTAAATGAATGGAGTCTGGAGCTTCCAGCTGGTACTACACTTCTCAAGGCAAAATACGTTCCTGCAATGGTAGGATTTGTAAAATATACATATGATAACGATACAAATACAGATGCTCTTAATTGGTTTAAAGATTATGCTTTCCAGTGTACAAAACCAGACAATGATGTTCAGAAACTTCTCAATGATATGAAAGAAGACTTCAATTCATATTTAACATACAAAGAAAATAAGACAGCGTAAGGCAGGTGGTGATAAATATGGCTATATTTTGTAGGCATCCCAAAAGTGTAATTGTCGCAAAATCTAACGTAATTCAGTTTGATCAAAGTGGATTTCCTATGAGACTGGAGACTATGGAGTGTTTGGTTTGCGGCAAAAGATATTATGCTTGGAATTATATTAAGAAAAGCGAACTTGATGAACTGAGCACAGGAAAATCTGTGCTCTGTAAATGGGAGAACGTGGAATGATTTGAGGTGATTTTATGATTATTATATGTCTATTGATTATTATATTATGTACAACATTTACAATTCTGGGGACTATAGATGATATAAGTAGTAAATGGATATTCCCTATTTGTGTTATTGGATTTGCTATATCAATTTTAGGAACGATTATTTGTGTACCTGATATGATAATTACACATTGTAATACAAATAAAAAAATTTATACAAAACAACTTGAATATGAATCACTTGTAAAACAATGTCAGACTGTTTCAAGTAATTATGAGGACGTTTCAAAGGCAAACGTAATCCAAAAAGTATACGAATGGAACGCAGAAGTATATGATGAAAAATATTGGGGAAATAACATTTGGACCAATTGGTTTTGGAATCAAAAAGTTGTAGATTCACTTGAATATATTAATTTGGAAGACTATGGATTATAAAATGAAAGGAGAATTTTATTATGGCTAAATGTTGGAGGTGTCCGTATACAGAAAAAGTGCAATGAAAATTTGGAGTAACAACAGTAAAGGCACTAGGTTTCCTGGTGTTGATTATATGAAGTATGAAACAGAATTTTTAAAAGTGAAAGGACGATCATTTATGAATAAATTTCAAATTGGAGATAAAGTTATTGTAACTGCACATAAAGAGGATATGGAATATCCATGTATTAGTGCAAAAAAAGATCTTTTTAATTTGGTTGGAACAATATGTGGTGTTTGTACCAGTTGGGACAATGGAAGTATGTCTTATAAAGTTGCATTTGAAGAAAATATTGGTGGACATGATTGTAATGGAACGTGTAAAGATGGTTATGGACAGATTGTAAATGAAAAATATTTAAAATTATACGTAAATGAAAAATATTTAAAATTATATGATAAAAAGAAAAGTGAGGATAAAACTATGCAGAAAGATAAATGTGAAAAGAAACCATTGGAGCAGCAGATCAAAGAGAAATACGAAAGTAAAAGAAATGTATTAAATGCAAGAATTGGATTTACAGATGGACACGAACAAACTTTAGTTCCTAAAAAAGTTTATTACGATTCAACAACAAGTACAATTGTAATTGACTTTGGCGATGTTGTTGGAAAAATTAAAGCAAAACCAATTGCTAATGATAAGTATGATCCAAGTGTAGCATTCAATATTATTGCTGCCAAGGCAATTTATAAAAGATTTAGTTTTCCGTTTGAGTCTGATATGAGTTCTTTTGAAGCAAAAATAACTGCAAAATTTAAGTGCCCTACAGTAACTGTCGGATTTCCTTGCAAAAAGAAAAATAGAAATACCACAAATAAGAATATCCCCACTCCAAACATTACTAAATATGTATATTTTAAAGCTGCTGGCATCTTTACAACATAATTGTAATCTGTTTGATCTGGACTTTTACTTATATTATCACGATTATTCAGGTATTCTACCAAAATACTGATAATGCACATGAAAATAATATATCCAATATAATGTCCCATTTTTTCACCTGCTTTCTAAAGTATGTTCACCAATAATATCTGACTGCTCTGCCGGACACAAGATCCAGGGGCTTTCCCATTTGTTTTTTATAATATGTAATATTTTTCGTTTTTCATCGGAATGCGTGAGAACGTATTTTAGGCGGGGATGACATATTAAGGAAGAACAAATATTTTTGATAAAAGGGAGGATAGGAATATGGGTTAATTAAAATTTTGGAAGAAAACTATATTTACGGAGGATACTTATGACAAAAAAAGAAATTGATCAGGTATTTACAAAAATCATTTTAGAATGTCTGAATGCAGGATATGTGATTAACAGTCAAACTTTTATGGGGAGCGATGGAACTGCCCGTATTGACATGAGAAAAAACAACCGGTTTATTAGAATTTTTCTAAAAACTATTTATGGATCCGGGAGTGATTGCATTCAGCTCGCTATGGGGACACTTGAATTTGCGTCTGAACGGGAATTGGAGCAAAGCTCAGTAATTTTTACTGACCGGCTGGAAATCAAAGAAGTTTGTTTGTTTAAGGAAATCCAGAAGGACCTATGGATCATTGCATCCGGAAATCCGGATATAGAGAAAAACAAATTGGTCTAATAGAGGAGGAATATCATGAATTTTAGAGAGGTATTTGGAAAAGATTTTTCATGGAAAAACGTTGTTGAGGGATTGGGGTATGAAGAAGTAAAGCTGTGCATTCCGTTTGAGTATTGCACCCTGAAGGAAGCATATTATAAAGATAAGAATCTGAATAATCTTCCTTTGAAAACATGGGCTCAGGCAGCAGGATTTTTGATTTATAATAGTGCATCTGAACCAGTTTTCTGCAAAAGCAGACTCACTGATCTATATTATCCTAAGCTGAAAGTATCCACCTTTGGCTGCTCCGATGGCGTTTGTATCTTAAAAGAATGTGCCAGGACGTGGATCGAGGAAGGAGAAGCGAAAATATTCAGTCTGTCAGAAGAAAAATGTGAAGGCTGCAAACTGGCAGAATATTGTGATTTACAGGAACTTCGGTTATGTAAGAACGAAAAAATTTCAGGAATGTCTATTTCAGAATATCTTCGACTTGCAAAAGAGGTTACCTGCGAGGAAATTTTCAAGAAACGTAAAATCAGTGATGGATCGAACTATAAAAAGATTCTCTTTGAGGTGATATGCGATAAAGAAAATCTTTCCTAAAAACAGAATTAACCTATTTTCTCAGGGCGACTTTTTGTCGCCCTTATTTAATTTTCCGAAGTTCCCATGTCTAAACAAAGTGTAGGCAATGGGTATTATTCACTAGAAAATCCCTTGTATGAAAAGTATCTTCGACCGTGAAACAAATGACATATTGGAAAAAACAGGAGGTATACAATATGGCTTTTGTTAAAGATATTGATTGTACTGTAAATACACCAGTCGTTTTGGGAATGGAAGATTCTCCGATATATGGAAAAGGGATAGAGCTATCTCCAAGAGTACCGGGAAGAAAAGACAGTGCCCATTTTGAAAAGATTTATTTAGATCATCTGTTTCCACTGGAAGAATATGACCTGGTTGTTGTCCTGTTCTCTGGCGGAAAAGATAGTATGGCTTGTTATTATAAGCTTCTGGAGCTTGGAGTGCCGAAAGAGAAGATTGAGTTGTGGCATCATGATATTGATGGCGGACACCCAGTCAGACATATGGATTGGCGATGCACACAGAACTACGTGAAAGCATTCGCAGAAGCAGAGGGCGTTCCATTGAGAGTTTCTTACAGGATAAATGGCTTTTTTGGTGAATTGTACCGTCTTGGTGCAAGTGAACCTGTTGAATGGATTGAACCAGATTCTGGGAAAATACGTCAATGTAAACGGTCCAACAATTATATGAAATGTCAGGAAATCAAGGAAAATGCAACCGAAGGAATGAAGGAGGAATTAAAAAAGTTTGGATACCGAATGAAGTTTCCCGCCAAAACAGGAGATCTTTCCCGCCGTTGGTGCAGCGCTTATCTGAAAATTATGGTCGCAGATTCTGTGATAAGCAACCTGAGCCGACTGGGGGAACTTGAAGAAATATCCAGGAAACGCCAGAAGACCAAAAAAGCTAAAGGTGGATGCATGGAAGGCGCTGTACAGAGCAGCGTCACTTCAAATTCGGAGAAAATCAGTAAAAACACAAAAATACTGATTGTATCAGGAGAACGAAGGGGAGAGAGCAGGGGGAGAGCAAAATATAACGAAATGGAAATTCACCGTACAAATGCAGAAAAACGATCTCACAGAATTGTTCATCAGTGGAGGCCTATGATCGATTATTCTGAAAAGGATGTCTGGGAGGTAATTAAGCGCCATAAAGCCAACCCTCACCCATGCTATCGTGCCGGATGGAACCGCTGTTCCTGCGCCCAGTGCATTTTTTCAACCCCGGAGTTATTTGCCGGCCTTAGAGAATTGTACCCGGAAGAATATGAACTGTTAAAGCAGGACGAACATATTTTGGGATTTACGCTGGATAATAAATGTGATCTGGATACTTTCGTTGGCAGTGCGAAATCCTGTGTTTATCATGGGGATAAAAAAGCAATTCATAGCCTGGTTAGCGGCGATTTTTCGGTTGAAGAGATGTATGTTGATGATTGGACGTATCCGGCAGGTGCTTTCCATGGGGCAACTGGAGGGCCTTGTTGATTATCTTTTCTAGCGAGAGTAAGGGCTAGAAGTTATTATGGGTGTGCTTGGAAATGAGAGAACCGAAAAGCTCTCTTTTTTCCAACTCTATCTGCTGCCTCCTGATTTCTTCTTGCTGCCGGAGGTATTGATCGTGACGCATTTGTTCGTGGAGCATTTGGTGCTGCAAAAAGGAATTATTTAATTGATCAAAGTCGTTCATTTTGGCCTCCTTTATGAATTAAACTGCGGTATGTTTATGTCTGAAAAGTACCTGGAAAGGTACGAAAATTCTTTTGGGTTTTGCTGCGGTATTTTTTGAAGTAGACTCATTCCGCATGATTTTTAGAAAGTCTGGATCTGAAAGTCGTGATTCGCAAAGCGGGCAAATCATTCTTCCCTCAGGGATTACTTCATTACAGTACAAACAGGTATTCTCGTTCATAAATTTTCCTCCAAATATTGTTGTCATATATAATATGTTATTTATGAGAATTTTTTGCAGACAAAATTTATTTTTTGTTAGAATGACATATTAAAAAGAAAAAAGGAGCGAGAAAAATGAATAAAATAATTAAAAAAGCAGCTGTGATTTTAACAATATTTGCGCTGCTTATCTCATCGGTTCCAGTTTATGCAGCTAGTGCTTCAATCAGTAAAAAAAGTGTTACCCTGTATATTGGACAAAGTACGGCTTTGAAAGTCAAGGGACAGAACGGAAAAGTGACGTGGAAATCGGCCAACCCTAAAGTCGCAGCTGTAAACAAATCCGGTATTGTAACCGCTAAAAAGGCAGGAAAAACAAAGGTTACAGCAAAAGTCAATAAAAAAACGTTGACCTGTAACGTTACTGTGAAAAAGACAGTGAAGGTAAAAAAAATTACTCTGAAAAAGAATATTTCATTGAATGTAGGGGAGAGCTACACATTGAAGGCCAATATATCTCCTTCCAGTGCTGCAAATAAGAAGGTAAGCTGGAAAAGCAGTAATAAATCTATCGCAACTGTAAATGCTGCCGGAGTTGTAAGAGCGAAAAAATCTGGAAGTGCTACCATTATCGTAACTGCAAAAGATGGAAGCGGAAAAAAGGCTTATTGCAAAGTCACGGTGAAAAAGAAAGCATCTGGTTCGCAGACGGAAGAGCGTGTAAAAAGTTTATCCTTAAATGGAAAAACAATATTGGGGATTGGAAATACTGCTAAATTCTCGGTAGTATATAAACCGGAGAATTTGAAAAAATCTTTTTCCTGGAGTTCAAGCAATCCAAAGATTGCCACTGTATCTTCTGATGGAACAGTAAAGGCCATTGCTGAGGGGACGGTAAAAATTACGGCTATCACAAATGATCAATGGAAAGACTCCATTACAGCAACGATTAATATTAAGAAAGCTGATGCAACACCAACTCCTTCTCCGACCACTCCGGCACCTGTAACCCCATCCAAAACATTAACAGGAATCAGTGCATCATGTTCTGTTGCTGAAATTTCATCTATTAATGAGGTTACCACTGACAAAATCAAGGTTATTGGAATATATTCCGATGGCAGTACAGCAACAATTTCAGGATATCGTGTCAATGGAGTTTTTAATGGAACTGATTATACCTATACCGTTACAACAACCGATGGAAAATTCTCTACAAGTTTTACTGTAAAAAGAAAAGGATCGGATGTGACTCTTTCTGATATTGAAGCTGTGTGTCTTCTTGATAAGGTTGAGAAGGGGTATCAGTTTAAGACTTCTGATTTTGTAGTAAAGGGCATTTATTCGAATGGATCCAAAAAAGATATCGGATTTAAAATTGACATAAGTTATTCTGATGGAAAATATATTGCAACCATTACTGCAGACAGGTTTTTGAAACAGCTTAATATACCGGTTAGAGAGTCAACGGAACCAACCGTGACGGGGATTACATACTCATTAAAACCATCATCTGTCTATGTGGGAGAAAACCTTGCCCCAGGACAGTTAGTGGTAACAGCAAGCTACTCTGATGGTACTAAAAAGGACGTAACAGATTTCAGCTGTGATTTTTCTCCAAAATCTGAAGCTGGAACGTATACGTTTACTGTTTCTTGGAATGGTTTTACAAAACAGGTTCCTATTACAGTCATTGAAAGGAAAACATCGGAGCCAGCACTTACCGGCCTGGATGCGTCATACAGTAAAAGTTATATTTTCTCTGATGAGACACCGGCTGCATCGGATATTATTTTAACGGGAACTTATAGTGATGGATCTCAAAAGAATATTACAGATTTTACATTTGATTATACTCCAGCAGCAGAACATAAGGGAAAAGCAACTATTGTAGTTCACTATATGGGAAATGATCTTACATTGAAAGTAACATCAATTATTAAAACAGAACCGAAATCTGTGGAATTTGAGTACCGGCATGATCCGGTAAAAATTGGAGAAAGCATAAATCCCTCCAGTATCACTGTAACAGCAACAGATTATCTTGGAAATAAAACGCCAGTAACAGATTTTTCGATTATTTTTGATCCCAAACAGGAGGCTGGAACATATCCGTTTACGGTATCTTATAAGGGATTTTCCCAGGAATTTGAAGTAACAGTTAAATGATTTATGGTATTTGCAGGCAGGTCAAAAAAGATCTGCCTGTTTTCTTGTATGAAAAAGTGCTGTGATTTATGGAATCATACATATTAAAGATAAATTTTATACTAGGAGGAACCTATATGTTAAAATCCATCAAAAATGCGTTCCAAATCAAGGAATTGCGAAAAAAGCTACTATTTACACTGGCTATGATTGTTATAGTCAGAATCGGTTCACAGATCCCTGTGCCAGGAATTGATACTACTTATTTTAAGCAATGGTTTGCTCAAAATGCGGATAGTGCGTTTAATATTTTTTCTGCATTTTCCGGTGGGTCGTTCGAATCCTTCTCATTATTTGCGCTCGGAATTACCCCGTATATCACGGCATCAATCGTGATTCAACTTTTAACAGTTGTTATCCCTGCGCTGGAGCAGTTTCAGAAAGACGGGGAATATGGTAAGAAGAAACTGGAATGGATCAACCGCTGGACGGCAGTGGGGCTGTCATTTGCAGAGAGCATTGCCATGGCGTATGGTTTTGGAAAATCCGGTCTGCTGCCCAATATGAATATAGTTAGAGGAATTGTAATTGTTGTGTGTTTGACTGGTGGAAGCGGTATTCTGATCTTTATAGGTGAACTGATAAAGAAAAAAGGGATTGGAAATGGTATTTCTGTGATTTTGGCTGTAAATATTCTGTCAAGAGTTCCATCAAGCCTTACAACCTTATTTGAAAACTTTGTATCCGGAAAAAGACTGGTGAAAGCAAGTCTAGCTACACTGGTAATTATTGCAGTGATCGTTGCAACACTTGCTCTGGTGGTGCTTTTGAATGAAGCACAGAGAAATATTCCAGTTCAGTATTCCAGAAAAATGAACGGGCGTCAATTAACAGGAAACCAGGCATCAAAAATTCCGGTTAAAGTAAACGTTGCCGGAGTCATGCCGGTTATCTTTTCCTCCACTATTTTATCTATCCCGCAGTTGGTTGCAGCAGTAGCTGGAAAAGGGTATGGAAGTGGTATCAGCGCCTTTATTTTAAACTGTGTGAATCAAAATAACTGGTTTAATCCGGCAGCTCCACAGTATTCTGTTGGACTGATTGGATATATTGTTATGATGTATTTTTTCGGATATTTTTATACGTCTATTTCATTTAATGCCCTTGAAGTTGCAGACAATTTGAAGAAACAAGGAGGCTGTATTCCGGGATTAAGGCCTGGTAAACCTACTGAGGAATATATTGAAAAAGTAGTGAATCATATGGTCTTTATAGGAACGACTGGTTTGCTTGGCATTGTAATGATTCCTACTGTATTGAATGGCTTGTTTGGTGCCCATGTTTCTTTTGGAGGCACATCCATCATCATTATTGTGGGTGTTGTACTTGAAACTTTGGTTCAGATTGAATCTGAAATGCAAGTTAGAAACCTTGATGGTTTTCTTATGGGGAAAAAAGAAAATAGAAACCGTAAGAAAAAATTTAATTTGAGAAAGCTTGGAGGGAAAAAATATGCGTAATTTCTTAAAAGGTATCAAACAGGATTGGAAGAAAATTGTCTGGCCTACTAAAAGAGAACTTGTCCGGAAGTCTATTGCAGTCATTGGAATCTGTGCAGTTACGGCAGTTTTAATTGTTGGTGTTGATACAGTTACCCAGTATGGCGTAGGATGGCTGGTGAAAATATTGTCATAATTTTCGAGAATACATAAAATGAATCAATAAGAGCTGGGGAAACCTGGCTCTTTTAATTTAAAAAT
>OGRJ01002555.1_pt1 | contig 12935 bp, 9 predicted proteins | sample 1553411 | NCBI WGS metagenome assembly OGRJ01 (sample SAMEA2580084, study PRJEB22360) | human gut metagenome | biome: human gut; feature: human-associated habitat; material: faeces | place: Denmark | collected 2008/2010
CGGTCGCATGGGGCACGGGCTCGGTCACGGCGTGGGTATCGACATCCACGAGGAACCGGTGCTCGCTCCGCGCAACGAGCGACCGCTCGTTGCCGGCAACGTCGTCACGGTGGAGCCCGGTATCTACCTGCCGGGCAAGTTCGGCATGCGCCTGGAGGACTTCGGCGTCGTGACCGACGACGGCTTCGACGTGTTCACCAACTCCACCCACGACCTCGTGGTCATCTAAGATGCCGCGCCGTCCGTACGGGCGGTGCGCTAGAAAGATACAATGCCGCTCGTCGGCGGTGAGCGGTTGAGTTTGCGCCATCTAACCTTTGCGTGGTTGTGCTTGCGTAATTTCCGCGAGCCGCGCCCTTCCCCGTGCTATAACTGAAACCGTACAGAGGCAATTTCGATACCGGAAAGGACGGTGAGGAGACGATGACGGAACGGAAGATCAATCGTGGGAGCGAGATTCGGGCCAAGGGAAAATCCATGGGGCGCGAGCGCTCGGGCGTATCTGCCGATCCGTCCGACAGACCCTCGCCGCAAGCCGGTGGCTTAAAGGCGGTGCCTTCGGCCGAGGGCGTCCAAGACACTCAAGACGGTCTTTCGCTTTCGACGAAATCTGCGGAAGGCTCGCCCGCCGCTCTCGCCGAGCGATCGCTGACGCTGCGCGCCGCCCTGTTTCTGACGGGCCGCATCGCGCTTATGCTGGCGGGCATCGCGGTCATGGGGCTTGGCATCGACATCGTCGTGAAGGCCGATTTGGGCAACTCGCCCATCTCCGCCACGCCCAACGTACTTTCCATCGGCTTCACAATGGTGAGCTTCGGCACGTTCATGCTGGGGTGGCAGTGCTTCCTCGTGCTGGTGCAGATCGCCCTTTTGCGTCGGGAGTTCCGCCTAGTGGACTTGTGGCAGATTCCCATCTCGGTGTTCTTCGGCGTGTGCATTGACGCCTTCATGGCACTGCTCGGCCCTGCTGCGCCGACGAGTTATATCGCCTCGTGGCTGTGGCTCGCCGGCGGCATGGCGATTCTCGCCCTTGGCATCGTGATGACGGTCGTCTCGGGCACGGTCATGAACTGCGGCGAGGCCGTGGTGCAGGCCGTGGTGCGCAAGACTCACGCTCGCTTCGGTACCGTGAAGGTGGGCTTCGATCTCGTCTGCGCGGCCCTGGCGTGCCTGTGCGCGTTTCGGTTCGTGGGCCATTTGGCCGGCGTGCGCGAGGGCACCTTCGTCTGCGCCGCCTTCACCGGCGTCATCGTGAACGTCTACATGGGCCTCTACGGCAAGCTGCGCGACGCCGCCCGCGCCCGATCGAAGGCACGCGGAGAAAGCGCCGCCGATCCACTCGTTCAAGGAGGCGGCGTCTCCAGGCAAGAGTGAGCTCCGTTTAGGATGAAAATTTCGACTCGTTGGGGAAGCGTCCTTTGGCAGCTCGCTCACCCCTTCTAAGCGGCATTCCCGATGGACGTTTCTTCTTCCCTAGTGATAGACGGCGCCCCGGTCGCGTTTCCCCGCGCTTGCTCGTGGCGCTCTGCGGCGGCTTTGCCCAAACGCAGTATTCCATAGGCCCCGAACATCGCCGTGTATATGAAAAGCGATTCCTGGGCGGCAATGCCTCCACGCAGAGCGGCGGGAAGAAGCATGAGCGCAAGATGGCAGAATATCAGGGCGAAGAATAAGTAGGCGAATCGCTGGATGCGCGTCCAGCGACGGCTGCTCATGGCCCGCTTCACGATGCCGAGGGACGTCACGCCAAGAAGAGCGAGCAGCACGAAGAGTGCGACGGCCACGCCGAAGGCGACGGCAACATTGCTGTTGATGCTCGCATTGCCGAGCAGTCTGGGCAGGTAGGAGCCAAGGTACACGGCCATGTGCCCGAGGCAGAGAATGCAGGCGATAATGGACAGCTCGGCCCTGATCGGCTTCATTCGACGGTAGAGAGTCTGCTCCTTGCCGAGGCAACCTATGAGCATGACGACTGCGAAGAGGGCGACGGCAAGCTCGCACTTTTGAATGAGATCGACCAGGGGCATCCACAGCCAGCGGGGAACGCCGAAGGTGGCACCAAAGAAGTAGAGAAGGACGAGCATCGCGGCAATGCTGTAGAAGAGAGAGGGATGAGCCTTGAGAGGGCTTCGGAGGAGGTAGGCCGCCACTGCCGCGATAATCAAGAGAAAGAGGAAATTCATAGGGGCTCCTAAGGTTGCCGAAGAGCGAAGCTGACTGCATGGACCAACTTCACGTGAGAAAGAGAAGGGCGTCCGACGAAGGGGAGGGTCGGACGCCCTTGAAACGGGGAGGGACTAGGATTACCGCGACTGGGCGATGGCCTCCAAAGTGAGCAAGGCGAGGCGCCCCAGTGGCTCGTACAGGGTGCCGGCGGCCGCTGGCCCAAGCTGTTCGAAATAGCGCAGTGCCCAGGTCATCAAGTGCTCGTCCAGAAAAGGGCCGACCTGGTCCGGCTGGTTGTCGGAAAGCCAGCTGAGAAGCACGAGCATGCGCCCAATGTGGTCGACGGGCTCGCGACTTTCCCCTTCGTGCAGCTGGATGCCTCGGGCGCGCATCCAGCGCTGCAGGGCGACGCACGAATCGCCGAACAGCACCGACTCCGAGTCGAGGTAGACCGACCCCCACGGGGGCGCGGCGAGCTTGCCTGGCCCCACGAACAGCCGATGGTAGTCGCGGTCGAGGTCAGCAGGGTCGGCCCCGACCGTGCACTGGAGCTGCTCGCCGATTTCCTCCAAGGCCGCCTTATCGCCATAGGGCCACTCGGCCGGAAGATCCGCGGACGCCAGGCCCTCCAAAAGCAGTTTGGCTGTCGAAGAAGAGGGCTTCTCAAGGAAGAGCGTTCCCAGTACCAGCGCGCAGGGCGCGGTGTTCTCAGCGGGCGCGTTCATGGCTACTCCACTTCGAGGGGGTTGGCTAGGTAGCCCTCGTCGAGGTTGTAGGTGTCGGAGTCGATGGCCTGGCAGCTTCCGATGACGAGGTTGGGGCCCGTGGTCGGCTCGGGCAGGGGCGGCACCTGGCAGAGATCGCCGTGCTTCTCGCGCAGCTCGTCGATGGGGCCGAACTCCAGAGCGCGCAGCGGGCAGGAGCCGACGCACATGGGCTGCTCGTCGTTGCGCACGCGGGCCAGGCAGCCGTCGCACTTGCGGGAGACCGACAGCTCCGCATCGATGCGCGGCGCGTCGTAGGGGCATGACTTCTGGCAGGTGCCGCAGCCGATGCACACTTCCGGGTCGGCGTTCACAAGGCCCGTCTCGGCGTCTTTCCGCATGGCGCCCGTGGGGCAGTTTTCCACGCAGGCGGGGCTGTCGCAGTGGTTGCAGGAGACGGCCAGATGGTAGTTGAAAGCCGTCTTGTTCCACGCCCCCTCGGGGGTTTTCTCCCAGCTGCCACCCTCGAAGTCGTAAATGCGGCGGAACAAGATGTCGGGCCCCAGGTCGTGGTAGTCCTTGCAGACGAGTTCGCAGGTTTTGCAGCCGGTGCAGCGCGAAGAGTCGAAATAGAAACCGTATTGCGTCATGGGAAGCCTCCTTAAGCCTTCTCGACCTGCACGAGCGTAGAGCCGGTCGACGGGCAGTTCTTGGAAATGGGCGACCAGTGGTGGCCGCTCAGGGTGTTGGCGTTGGCACCGATGTCCACGCCGTCGACCACCTCGCGCCGGTGGGCATGGGGCATGCCCACGACGCCGGGCATGATGCGCGCCGTCACGCGGGCCATGATCTCCACCTCGCCCCGGTCGTTGAACACGCGCAGGGTGTCGCCGTTTTCAATGCCGCGCGGCTCGGCGTCGATGGGGTTGATCCACAGGCAATGACGGCAGGCCTGCTGCAGCTCCTCGATCACCTGGTAGCGGCTGTGGAACTGGTTTTTCGCCTTCCAGGTGGAGAACAGGAGGGGGTAGGTCTCGTTAACGTCGGCCACGCCCTCTATCTCGGGGAAATAGCTGGGCACCGGCCGCACCACGTCGCGCTCCCCGTTGTGGAACGTCCAGGTGTCCCGTATGGTGGCCAGGCGCTCGGAGTACAGCTCGATCTTGCCCGAGGGAGTCGTCCGGGGGCGTCCTTCCGGGTCCTCGACGTAATCTTTGAGCGCGATGAAGGGGACGGCCTCGACGGGATCGCGCCAAAAGCCCATCTCCAAGCCCTCCTGGAAGGACGGGGCGTTGCCGTTGGGGGCCGAGGGGCGACTGTACTCCTCGTAGCGGGTCTCCATCCATTCCTCCCATGTCTTGCCTTCGGTGAACTCGTCGCGCAGGCCGAGGCGCTCGGCGAGATCGGCGACCCAGTCGTAGGAGAGGCGGCATTCGAACTGCGGCTCTTGCACGGGGCGGCCGAAGACGAAGCCGAGCGCGGAGCCGCCGGTCACGGTGGAGACCATGTTCATGCGTTCCTGGTACATGAGATCGGGCAAGATGATGTCGCAGAAGGGCAGGGAGGTAGACATGATGACGTCGCAGCCGAGGATGAACTCGCACTTGCTCTCGTCCTCGAGGATGGTGGCCGCCCAGTTCAAATCCGAGCTGGAGTTGCCGAAGCAGCCGGCCTCGTAAAGAGCGAGGAACTTGATGCCGACCTCGAGCTTGTCGCCACCCTGGATGCCGTCGGTCAGTGCGGTCATCTCCAGGGGATGGTCCATGGCGTTGAAGCGCCCGGAGATGGAGATCTTCTTGGTGACGGGGTTTTCGCCGATGGGCACCGAGTTCCACATGCCGCCGTCGAAGTTCATCTGCATACCCTTGCCGTTGAGCCCCGGGCAGGTGCCCGCTCGGCCGATATTGCCGGTGATGACGGGGAGGGCGGCGATGGCGGCGGCGTTCCATTCGCCGTTGTGGCGGCGCTGGGGCCCGAAGCCCTGGGTGATGAAGCAGGTCTCATGGTCGGTTATGAAGTGCGCCAGGTACGTGATCTTCTCGGAGGGAAGGCCGCAGATGGGGGCCGCCCACTCGGGCGTCTTGGGGATATTGTCGTAGCCGGTGCCCATGATGTAGTCCATGTAGGAGGAGTTCGCCGGAGCCGATTCGGGCATGGTGTCGGCGTCGAAGCCGACGACGTATTTGTCCAGGAAGGCCTTGTCGTGCTTGCCCTCGCTGATGATGACGTAGGCGATGGCGCTTGCCAGGGCGCCGTCGGTGCCGGGGTAGATAGGGAACCACTCATCGGGGTTGCCCGAGGACCCCTCGCCCAGGCGGTAGTCGACGAAGGCGACGGGGATGCCGGCTTCCCGCGCCTTGGCCACCTCGTACACTTCCCCCATTCCGCACATGCGCGATTCGCCCGAGCCGCAGCCGAAGAACAGCCCGCAGTCGGCATCTTTAATGGCGGAGGTGTTGCTTCCGAGGCCACCGGCACAGTCGAAGGTCTGGCCGTCGAAGCCGAAGAGGTAGTTGGCGGTCTGCGCGATCTGTCCGTTGGACTCGGAGTTGATGGTTCCCAGATGTCCGCCGGTGAGGTTGAACAGGCGCTGGATGGGGTAGTTGCGGGTTCCCGTTGCGCACAGGAAGAACGCCTCGGGCCCGTAGGTGTCAAGGGTGTAACGGTACTTCTCGGCGATGATGTCGAGCGCCTCGTCCCAGCTGATGCGCTCGAACTCGCCTGAACCGCGCTTGCCGGTGCGCTTCATGGGGTACTTGAGGCGATCGGGGCTGTTGATCCACTTCCGCACAGAGCGCGCCTTCAGGCAGGAACGGAACGAGACGCCACCGAACTCGTCGTCGCCTTCGGTGTCGTTGTCGACCCAGCGCAGGGTTCCATCCACGACGTGGCACTTCAGGGGGCAGGCGACGAAGCCGCAGTGGCAGCAGCTCTGCCAGATGACCTCTCCCTCCTCGGGGATGTCGTTGGCCACGACGTCGGTGGTTCCCGTTTGCGCGAGGTCTTCGCCCTTCTCTGCCGTTTGGGGTGCGCAGCCGAAGAGGGAGCTTGCGGCCCCTGCTCCGGCCATGGCCGCTAAGGCCGATAGGGTAGAGCCCTTGACGAACCCCCTCCGCGAGACGGTCCTCTCTGTTGCTTGTGCCATAAATGGTCTCCTTTCTCCTCGAGGCGACACCCCTCCGGTGTCTGTGCCGTCTGATGCCAGTTTGGCCTCGGAAGAGCGGCTTGTGTGAGACCCTGTTTTGGTGAAAAGTCGTTTTCAGCTGTCAACCTTTTTCGTGAATTACCGAGAAATGCCTGATGGCAGAGAGATTGGAGAGGAGCGAAAGATGCCCCGCTTGCGGCGGTTCTCCTCCTGATCTGGTAGACTTCGGTTTGTTCGCAGTTGAAGAGGGGGTCGCAATCGGTGAAGCTGTTCGATGTGGGCAAGGTCGTTTCATCGTCGATCGGCATGGCGGCGGCCATGTCGCTCTCGTCGCTGTTCTTGTGGAAAAGCGACTGGCTCTCTGTCCCTTCGGGGGCCTTCTACGGTTCCCATGGCGTGGGAATTGCAATTGGCGTCGTGGTGAGCGCGGTGGCGATGCTGTGGTGCACTCTGTCGCGGCGGTCGCTGCGCCATTTCGGGATGGGCGTGGTTCCCTGCGTCGCCCTTGCGAGCTTGCTCGTGTCCGGCCTGCCGATGGTGGAGGGGACGGCTCAGTGGGTGCTCGGCATCGCGATTCCCGTTGCGGGCTCCTATGCGCTTGTATTCTCGTGGCTCTACGTTATATCGTTGCGCGATATCGAGGTCAGTTTGATGGCGCTGCTCTTGGCATGGGTGGTGAGCTTTTTCGCAAGGACGTTCTTCGAATCCTTTACGGGCGCGGCGGTGACGCTGGCGATTTCAACGGCCCTTTTGGCCGCCAGTTGGATATTGCTTCTCGCGCAGAACCGCCAGATCGACCTTGCCTCGCCGATGGCGACGTGCTCTTTCGCTGACAACCGGGTGAGCTATATCCACGGGCTCGGCAGTTTCTGGCGCAGCGTGCTGTACTGCGGAGCCTTTGCCTTTCTCGGCGGAATGGTGCGGTTTCTCTCCATCGGCACGACGGCGATGACGTTTGTCAACTACGGTTCCGCGCTCGCGGGGCTGTTCGCCCCCATCGCCCTTATGCTGCTGTGGCGGTTTCGGACGGTGCGCTACACCATCGACGGTGTGTTCCGGCTGGCGTTTCCCCTGATCGTGGTGGCTCTCGGGGCGCTTCCGTTCGCCTATGGGACTCCGCTTGTCGTTGCGGCCGCGCTTCTGTACATGATTTACAGCTTTCTGTCGCTGAGCGTTCAGATCCTCGCCGTTCAGGTGTCGCACGACTACGGCATCGACCCGGTGTTCTGCCTGAGCTTCCAGACGCTCGTTTGCGTAGCCGCGCAAGGTCTGGGGTACCTTCTGGGCGCTTTGGCCCCCTGCGGCACGGCATTCGACGTCTCCCCGTATGCCGTTATAGCTCTCGGGTCGGTGTGCTTTCTGGCGCTTGTTCTGTACGGAACACGGGCGCTTCATCCCTCGCGCTCGGAGACGAGCCGGCCCATCGAGTTCCTGTCGCTGGCTCGGACGCGGGAGGGCGCGACCGATCCGGCGTCGGATGGCGCCATCGACTTGGATGCGGACGACGCGATCGCGGAAGAGGCCCTGGGAGATGCCGAGCAGCCGCACTACGAGGATAAGACGGCCCTCCGGTGCGACCTCATCGGGAGGAAGTACGCCTTGTCGCAGCGGGAAATCGAGGTGATGGCCCTGGTGGCGCGAGGGCGCACCATCTCCTCCATCGCCACGGAGCTGTTCATTTCCGACAACACGGTGAAGACGCACCTGCGCCGGCTTTACCAGAAACTGGACATCCACAAGAAACAGGAGCTGTTCGCCCTCATCAACAGCTACGTCGATTAGGGGCGATTAGGGGTCGATGGAGGGATGCTTGTCCTCGTCGACCTGCGTCCTCTCATATTTTCTTTGCGAAGAGGGCGCGAGACGGCTATACTGTAACGGTTTAAACCAAACGCGGCGGGCGACCGGAGGGTTTCCACGGCGCGTGAGCAGGAAAGGAAACATCCGTGGCAAGCATTTCTACCGCCGATTTCAAGAACGGCATGTGCATCATCAACAACGGCAAGATGTGCACCATTGTCGAGTTCCAGCACGTGAAGCCGGGCAAGGGCGGCGCGTTCGTGCGCACTAAGCTGAAGGACATCAAGACCGGGCGCGTGGTGGACTACACCTTCAACGCCGGCACCAAGTTCGACTCCGTGCGCCTGGAGTCCAAGAAGATGCAGTACCTCTACAACGACGGCGCCGATTACTGGTTCATGGACAACAGCACGTTCGAGCAGATGCCCGTCTCCGCCGATATGGTGGGCTCCGCGGCCGATTGGCTGAAGGAGAACGACGAGGCCACGCTGCTGTACGCCGGCGACGAGCTCATCAGCCTGGAGCCCCAGATGTTCGTGGAGCTCGAGGTCACCCACACCGAGCCGGGCTTCAAGGGCGACACCGCCACCAACACGCTGAAGCCGGCCACCCTGGAGACGGGCAAGGAGGTGCAGGTGCCGACGTTCATCGAGATCGGCGACGTCCTGCAGATCGACACCCGCGACGGCCGCGTCATCAAGCGCGTCTAGCGCAGGCGAGCATCCCGCAGGTTGGAAGGCCCCTCTCGAGGGGCCTTTTGTTTTGCCCGTCCGGCGCCGACCCGCTGTTTTGCAGCGCCTGAAGCCTACTCCCTTGCGAAGAAGGCGAAGGCGACCCCTCCCGGGCCCACGTGCGTGCCGATGACGGCTCCGACCAAGGTGAGGGGCATCTCAATCTCGTCGGGGCTCGAGATGAGCCCTTTTTCCGTGGCGATGGCGAGTGAGTCGGCGATGTATTTGCGGGCGGTTTTGTCGGAAAGTCCGGAGTAGGCCACCCAGATCGGGCGCGTGAGATCGACGCCGCCGGCCTTCTCGATCTCCTCGAACACCATGTTGCGCGAGGCCTTCGAGCCGCGGGCCTTGCCCAGCACGACCACGTCGCCATCGACGACGCCCACCACGGGCTTGATAGACAAAAGGCCGCCGATGGCCGCCGCCGCGCCCGAGATGCGTCCGCCGCGATGCAGGTACTCCAGCGTGTCGAGGGAGGCCACGAGGCGGATGTCCTTTTTCTCCTGGTCGAGGCAGTAGGCGATGTCGGCGGCCGAGAGTCCCTCCTCGCGCAGTGCCCAGGCGCGCTCCGCGAGGAGGCGTTCTCCGATAGTGGCGTTCTCGCTATCGACCACGAACACCGACTCCTTGAACGGGGCAGCGGCGATGCAGGCGCTTTGGTAGGTGCCGGAGATGTGACTCGAGAGCGTGATGACCACGGCGGTGTCGCCGGCGGTCACGATTTCCTGGAAGATGTCCTGGAACACCATGGGTGGGATCTGGCTGGTGCGCGGCAGCTCGTCGGTCTCCACGAGGCGCTGGAAGAACTCGGTTCGGGTGATGTCGACGCCTTCGGCGAATTCCTCGTTGCCGAAGGTGATGGTCATGGGGATGATTTGGATGCCGTGGTCGCGGGCGTAGTCTTCCTCTATGTCCGCCGACGAATCAACGATGATGCGAATGGCCACAATACCTCCCAGCTCGGTTGTTTTCCCCCTATTCTATCGTTCGCGTGTCGCTGCCTGGTCAAATCCGAAGAAAGGCGAGTAAATTGTTCATAATTTGAGAACGGTTTCTCGATTGACAGGCCGCCGCAAAAGTGGCCGCTGGGAAGTGTCTAGCCCTCCACCAGATCAAGCAGTTCCTGATGGGAGTGGATGTCCAGCTTCGCGTAGATGTGCTTCACGTGGGCCTTCACGGTGTTGCGGGACACGACGAGTTCTTCCTCGATGTAGGCGCGATCGCGGCCGCGGGCGAGCATGGCGAACACCTCGGCCTCCCGTGGGGTGAGGGAGAACTCGCTCGCGATGGTTGCGCAGCGGGTGGCGAAGGTCTCGTCGGTGGTGCGAGCTGCGGGCATCGGGATCGCCCCCGCTCCCGCATCGGCGCCGGTTCCTGCTCCTTCTCCCGCACCGGTCCCGTTTTTGGTTGACGCCGGCATACCCACCGGCACTGGATCGATGCCGTCGATAGCGCCGGCGAAGGTGAAGCGCTTCAGTCCGATCGTCACGTAGGCAGCGAATATGAGCAGGAGGGCGGCGGGGATGGCCGCTTGCAGCGTCGGAACGCTTTCGGCGGCGGCATTGGCCAGCATGCCAGCGGCGGCGCCCGTAAGCGACCCCGAGGCTGAGACGCCGGTTCCCCAGGCCACCGTCGTGATGGCGCCCAGCGGATTTCGGGCAGCGATCATGATAAGCGCCATTTGGGCGGCCATGGCGAACAGTCCGTTACCGGCGTTCAGCAGTGCCACGTCGGCCGCGCCGCCGTCGGCAATGAGCAGGGGCTGGGTTGCCAAAAGGAACCCGGCCATCACCGCGAGGGCCGACAGTTGCACGAGCCCGTCGGCGGGAAAGCGCCGGCGCGAGAGCGTTACGTACAGGGCCACGCACGCCAGGGGCAGCGCCGAGAGGATTGATGCGCGGGGCACGCCGTCCACTTCCCCGAAGCGCAGGGCGAAACCGAAGGCCACCTGAAAGAGAAAGAGGCAGACGAATAGGGCCGAGAACGGCGCCAGGAACGAGGCCGGTCGTGTGACGGCGATGTCGCTGGGGGCGGGGCGGTCGTGGGCCATGTCGAAGTAAAGGCGCGCGCCCCGGGCCGTGAGTGCAATGGCCGCTAAGGGAAAGATGAGGAAGAGGGCGGTTCCGACCCACGGGGGAAGAAGCGATGACGCAGGGCTCGCCGCCAGCTGAACGGTGTAGGCCAGCGCGATGATCGCGGCCGTCGCGTGCATTTCGAGGCGCGCGAGATAAAGCGCCGTCGACACCGTGGCCACCGACCGGCCGATGGCAGCGAGGCTCGCCCCCGCGACGAGCGCTGTTGGCGATTCCAGCTCGAGGCCCAGGGCCAGAAGCGCACCGCCTCCCAGAAGGCACGCCACCGCCGTGCCGACGATGGCACGTTCCCGCAAAAGGCGCGGCGCGCGGTAGGCCGCGAATCCGAGGCCGAGGAAGGGTGCCGCCGAGAACGTGACGGAGATGTCGCGGGCGAACATGAAGATGGCGTCGAACTGCGGGAAGAGCGAGCCGTTCATGAGAGATGTGGCGCCGAGCGTCAAGAGCAGCGCGACGAACCCGCGCAGAGGTTGAGCTTCGTTCGTTGTGCTTTCCGTTTTCATACAGCTCCCTTCCACCTCCCTCTATTCTACACGCGAAGACCCCCTGTCCGCACGGACAGGGGGTCTTCTCTTATAACCGCTGGTCGTTGGAGGGGAGGCGCGACCGACGGCATCCCTTAGGAAGGGCTTGGCGAATTGCTTTCGTGGGATGCAGGGTAGGTGACCAGCAAAAGCGAACGGCGCTTCGCGAGTGCGCGGCCCTACGCCTGTCCGGTGGCGGCCAGCATGCCGGCACGGCGCCCGAAGGTCATGGTGCGCCCGCAGGCCAGGCCAGTCAGCAGGTTCGGATAGCTGACGGAGAAGAAGCCGCCGGAGTCGTTGCCAGTGAGGTACAGGCCCAAAATGGGGTCGCCGTTCTCATCGCACGGGTGCATGTTCGTGTCGATGGTGATGCCGTCCAGCGTCGCCAGGAACCATGCGCCGGTGCGCACGCCGTAGAAGGGCGGCGTGTCGATGGGCATCAGGCGATGCTTCTCCTTGTAGTAATCGGTGTCCTCGCCGGCCGCGGCCATCTCGTTGTAGTGCTTCCACGAGGCCACGGTGGTCTCCACCGGCAGGTTCAGCTTCTCGGCCAGCTCCTCCATGGTGTCGGCCTTCTGCACGTAGCCGTCCTCGATGAGCTTCTCAATCATGCCGTCCACCACCTGCATGGGGATGTTGTTCTTCGCCCCGTTGGGGAAGGGGAACAGACGGCAGCAGCCCACTTCGTCGAAGGCCTCGGCCTGCGCGGCGTGGTTCGCGTCCCAGATGTCCACGTAGGTCTGGTGCGGCTGCATGATGGTGGAGTGCAGCATGTAGTCGTAGGGACCGCTCTCGTTGCAGAAGCGCTCGCCCTTCAGGTTCAGCTTCAGGAAGGGCTGCTCGCCGAACCAGAACCAGCGGCCGAGCACTCCGTCGCCGGCGTACTGGTCGGGCTTCACGCAGGCGCGGTTGAAGGTGCAAGCGGCACCGAGCGGATCCATGGTGGCGCCGAGCCACAGCGCTGCCTTGATGCCGGAGCCGGTGGGATTGCCGCCGCTTCCGGGGGCCGCGATACGGATCTTCTGATTCCAGGCCTGGCGGTCCTCCATCATCTCCAGGTTGTTGCCGTAGCCGCCGGTGGAGAGGATGACGCCGCGACTCGCGTTGATGCGCAGGTAGTGGCGGTCGCCCTGCACGTCCCGGGCGATGACGCCGGTCACGCGTCCGACCTCATCGGTCTCGCACTTGATGAACTCGGTGTACCAGCGCACCTCGGCGCCTTGCTCAGCGGCATAGGCCAGGATGGATTCCGCGAAGCCCCACTCCTCGTCCTCGCCCAGGGCGTCGGTGGGCTGGGGACTGTGGCCGGTGGCGAAGGCCTTGTCGCGGCCCGGGTCGGAGGTGTCGCCCACGCCGCCCTCGAATTCCATGACGAGCTTGCCGTCGCGCTGGATGATGTCGGTGAGCCAGTCCACCATGGCGCCGGACTCGTCGGCCCACAGCTTCACCAGGTCGTAGTTCACAAAGCCGTTGGCGTAGCGGACGATATCCTCGACGGCCTCTTTCTTCTCGATGCGGAACTCCGGGAACTCGTCGAAGGAGGCCTGTTGCAGGCGCGAATCGATGGCGCCGATGTCCTCGCGGACGTTATGGGGGGTGCCCTGGCGGTCGATGCCGAGCACCTTCGCACCGTTCTCGGCCGCCGAGATCATGGCCGGGATGCCGCCGGTGCCCATGCCCACCACGAGCACCTCGGTGTCGATGGTCTCGGTGATGTCGGCCTCATCGATGACGGGCGGCGCTCCCAGCCAGGAGGGGCCGCCGAAGTCGCC
>OGRJ01002557.1_pt1 | contig 12928 bp, 14 predicted proteins | sample 1553411 | NCBI WGS metagenome assembly OGRJ01 (sample SAMEA2580084, study PRJEB22360) | human gut metagenome | biome: human gut; feature: human-associated habitat; material: faeces | place: Denmark | collected 2008/2010
TGGCTACCCAGCGTGTGGGCGGACAGATTGAATCCCTTTCCTGGAACACGGCGGACGGTTTTGCAGCCGCCTTAAACGCCTTTGTGGGACAGAATTACGGAGCAAAAAAACACGATCGGATCAGAAAAGGCTACTCCACCGCTTTTCGCGTTATTTCTGTATGGGGTCTTCTCATTGCCATTGTATTTGTACTTTTCCCCGTACCAATCGCGGGACTTTTCTTCCACGAACCGGAAGTTATTGATATTGCAAAAGATTATCTGATCATCATCGGTTTAAGCGAACCCTTTATGTGTGTAGAGCTTATGACAGTAGGTGCGATTTCCGGGCTGGGAAAAACAAAAACAGCCAGTATTATTACCATTGTTCTGACTGCCGCACGCATTCCTCTTGCGCTTCTTCTTACTTATATGGGCATGGGGCTGAACGGAATCTGGTGGGCACTCACCATTTCTTCTATTGCAAAAGGAATCGTATTTTACTTTACGTTTCATCGCATCAGTCACAGCTTTCAGGACTGACAGAAAGGAACACTTATGACAAAAAAACAGCGTACTTTAGAGGTCATTGACCGTTTAAAAAAAGAATATCCTGACGCAGACTGTACCCTTGATTATGACCAGGCATGGAAGCTTCTTGTAAGCGTCCGCCTTGCCGCCCAGTGTACAGATGCCCGCGTAAATGTTGTAGTCCAGGATCTCTTTGCAAAATACCCGAGCGTGGAAGCTCTTGCAGAAGCCGCTCCCGAAGAAATCGAAGCCATCGTAAAACCCTGCGGTCTTGGAAGAAGCAAAGCCCGTGATATAAGCGCCTGCATGAAAATGCTCCGCGATGATTTCGGCGGAAAAATCCCGGAAGATTTTGACTCACTTTTAAAACTTCCCGGCGTGGGAAGAAAAAGCGCCAACCTGATCATGGGAGACGTGTTCAAAAAACCGGCAATCGTGACAGATACACACTGTATCCGTCTCACAAACCGCATCGGTCTTGTAGACAATATCAAGGAGCCTAAAAAAGTGGAAATGGCACTCTGGAAGCTTGTTCCCCCGGAAGAGGGAAGCGACTTCTGCCACCGTCTTGTATACCACGGAAGAGAAATCTGTACAGCCCGCACAAAACCTTTTTGCGATAAGTGCTGTCTGGAAGATATATGCAAAAAAAATGGGGTCTGAATCCAGACCTCATTTTTTATTCTCACAATTATTCTGCTCCATTTAACTCATAATAAAAGATATACTGCTGCAGGATTCCCCTGATTCCCTTATATCTTCTGTTTGGAAAACCTCTTTTATAATGCTTTTCAAGCGCCTGTTTTATGTGGGTATCTACAGGAAAAGCGTCCGTGTGATGAAGGGCAAAAAGACAGATACAGTCCGCCACCTTTTCTCCTACTCCATACAATTCAAGAAGTGCAGCCTTCGCCTTCCTGTAAGTCATATCTTCTATCTTTTCCAGCGAAACTCTTCCCTCTGATACCGCTTTTGCCGTCTCCAGAACATACTTTGCACGATAGCCGAGATTGCACTCCCGAAGCTCTTCCTCAGACGCCATCGAAAGCCTTTCCGGCGTCGGAAACGCATAGTATTCCTTTCCCTCAAAAGAAACTTTTTTCTCCCCGTATCTCTCACATATATTTTCAATGCACTTGCGGATACGCACAATATTATTCTGCTGGGAAATGAGAAAAGAAACGATCATCTCCCATAAATCCTGCTGCAGGATCCTGATGCCGCTGCCTTTTTCCGCAGCTTCATTTAAGTATTTGTCTCTCGGATTGATCCTGTCTATGTACTCCTGATAATCGCAGTCCAGATCAAAATAAAAAAGCCAGAAACACAAAAAAACCTCCTGGCTGCAGCAAAAGGTTACGATTTTTCCATGTTGTTCTATTTCAAGATACTGGTCTGCCGCCACTACGCTGTAGCGGTTTTCTCCTGTGGACTTCATGCGAAAGCACTGTCCCGATTCGCATATCTGTTCCAGATCAAAATGTTCCAGTTCCAATGTTATCATGTGTAAACCTCAACTCTCCCCTTGATGTGTGAATGAAATTATTATATACTGTTTTTGTTTGAATGTTAAGTTACAGAAAGGAGTTACTCGTATGAGATTTATTTATCCTGCCGTATTCCACAAAACAGAAGACGGCAAATATAAAGCACATTTTCCGGATTTAGAATGCTGTTATGCAGAAGGAGATACCCTGGAGGAGGCTGTTGATAATGCAAATGAAGCTGCCTCCAACTGGATTTCCGCAGAGCTTATGGAGGAAGACTGGGATCTTCCCTCTATTTCTGATGAATCTGATATTGCTCTTGAAGAGGGCGACGTAGTTCGAAATATCGCCGTCACCATACGGCTCAGAGACGGCTGGGACGAGTAAATTATTCCCCATATTTTCTGAAAAAAACAGAGAGACTGTCAAGGGCTTTTACAAGAACGGACAGCTCCTCTTCTGAGAGGGAATCAAGAACTGCGTCTGTCATCTTATGGTGAAATTCGGCGTGGTGGTGAAATGCCCTGCGCCCTTTCCCCGTAAGGTGTATATATACTACTCTTCTATCTTTTTCACTGCGGCTGCGCTCTGCGTAGCCTTTTTTTACAAGCCCGTTCATAGACGTTGTAAGCGAACCGACTGTGATATGGAGCTTCGCGGCAATGGAGGACATATTTCCTCCTCCAAGACCGATCGCCTCGATAATGTGCATATCATTATTGGAAATATCTTTATACTCACTTGTAATAATTGCTTCTTCCTCAAGCTGCAGGATTTCATTAAACAAATGAACCAGTACGTCATTGATCACTTCCCGATTATCCATGTTTTACTCCTGTCCTTTCCGATTTACCGGCTTTTATTAACCTTCATTCGTGCACATTGTACCACGTCTGCCCCATGATTTCCAGTCCCAGTTTCCCGTCTTATATGCTGCGGAATCGTTTGTATCTTCCTTCCAGAAGCATTTCTGTTTCGCATTTCGTATATTTTAATAAAAATCCTTTGATTCCCTCACAAAGCTTTTCGCATACAAATCCCATGTTTTCCCGGGTAAGCGGCTCCTCTTCTTTTATCACATGCTCTACAATCCCAAGTTTTTTCAGGTCTTTTGCAGTCAGTTTCATGACAGAAGCAGCCTCTTTTGCCTTTTTGCTGTCCTTCCATATAATAGAAGCAAAACCTTCCGGCGAGAGAACGGAATACACGGAATTTTCCATCATCCAGACCTCGTCTGCCACAGCAAAAGCGAGCGCTCCTCCGCTTCCTCCCTCTCCGATCACAACAGAGAGAACGGGAACTTTAAGCCCCGACATTTCATATAAATTTCTGGCGATGGCTTCTCCCTGTCCCCGTTCTTCTGCCTCGATGCCGCAGGCCGCTCCCGGTGTATCCACAAAGGTAACTACCGGCCGACCGAATTTTTCTGCCTGCTTCATCAGACGAAGTGCTTTCCGATAGCCTTCCGGAGACGCCATACCGAAGTTTCGGTAAATGTTTTCCTTTACATTCTTTCCCTTCTGCTGCCCGATCACCGTCACCGGCTGTCCGCCAAACATGGCAATTCCGCCGATCACCGCTCCGTCATCCCGAAACGCCCGGTCACCGTGAAGTTCCAGGAATTCATCAAAGATCTGCTGCACATACGAAAGCGTCGTTGGACGCTCCTTACTTCTCGAAATTTCCACACGCTCCCACGCCGTCAGCTCACTTTTTCCGTCTGTCCCTGCTTTTCCACGACTGCTCCTGATTTCCGGGAAGTTTTCCACATTTTGTGTCTTCCCATAGTGGATATATTGCATGGAATCCTGATGAATCTTCAAAAGTTTCCACACAGTCTCCTTCAATTCCTGCCTTTCCACCACACCATCGATGATTCCCTTTTCCACCAGGAATTCCGCTCGCTGGAACCCCTCCGGCAACTTCTGTCCGATCGTCTGTGCGATCACTCTCGGTCCGGCAAATCCGATCAGTGCCCCCGGTTCCGCCAGGATCACATCCCCGAGCATCGCAAAACTTGCCGTCACACCTCCGGTGGTCGGATCGGTCAATATCGGCAGATAAAAAAGTCCTGCTTCGCTGTGTTTCCGGATCGCCGCAGAGGTTTTTGCCATCTGCATCAGAGATACGATTCCCTCCTGCATCCTGGCACCACCGGAACTGGTAAACAGTACCACCGGCAGTTTTTCTTCCGTCGCCCGTTCAAAAGCTCTCGTAATTTTTTCACCTACGACATACCCCATGCTTCCCATCAGGAAACGGGCATCGCAGACACCAAGTACTGTCTCCAGACCATTCACCATGCATTTTCCCACAGTAACTGCTTCATGAAGTTTTGTCTTCTCCTGCAGATCTGCAATCTTTTCTTCATATCCCGGATATTCCAGCGGATTTTCCGTTTCCAGATCGGTAAACCACTCCTGAAATGTTCCCGTGTCTGCAACCATGCGGATCCTGGTTCTGGTTCCGATCCGGAAATATCCCTCGCACTTCGGGCATACATATCCATGTGCTTTTACATCATCCCGATATACTACTTCTCCGCATTTCGGACACTTAAGCCACAATCCTTCCGGTGCCGATGGCTCTTTTTTTTCCTGATTCCTGTCTTCTCTGTCCCGGAACAGAACTGCCGTCTTTTTAAACATATGTTTTAATTTCGCCATAGTTAAAACCTCCTGTCTGCCCGGACAGGTTTTCTGTCCTACAGATTAAAATGCATCGGGATAAAATCCGTTGTGATCTCTCCCGCCTGAAAATCCTCATTATCTAATATCTCATACTGAAAATCCACGTTGGTTGTCACACCATCTATGATCAGTTCTCCCAGCGTACTGCGCATCTTATCGATGGCCTCCTGTCTGGTTCTTCCATGCACAATTACTTTCGCTATCATAGAATCATAAAATGGCGGAATCTCATACCCGTTATAGGCTGCCGTATCGATCCGTACACCATTTCCACCGGGCAGATGGATTTCTTCGATGACTCCCGGACACGGCCGAAAATGATGAGCAGGATCCTCTGCATTGATCCTGCATTCCATCGCATGTCCCTGCAGGTGAATATCTTCCTGTTTTACTGAGAGTGGTTCCCCTGCTGCCACCCGGATCATCTCTTTCATCAGATCCACACCGGAAACCATTTCTGTCACCGGATGTTCCACCTGGATCCGTGTATTCATTTCCATAAAATAAAAATTTTTATCCTTATCCAGTAAAAATTCAATGGTACCGGCACTTTCGTAATGTACAGCCTTTGCTGCACGCACTGCCGCATCACCCATGCGTCTGCGAAGTTCCGGTGTCAGTGCCACACTGGGAGATTCTTCGATCATCTTCTGATGATTTCTCTGGATCGAACAGTCTCTCTCCCCGAACTGCACGACATTTCCATACTTATCCGCCATGATCTGAAATTCAATATGTCTCGGTTCCTGCACGTATTTTTCGATATACATCGTGTTATCTCCAAATCCGCGCACCGATTCGAGCTGCGCCACCTTGAAATTCTCCTCAAAGTCATCCGGTCCGAGAGCAATCCGCATCCCTTTTCCACCGCCCCCGGAAGAAGCCTTGATCATCACCGGATAGCCGATGCTTTCTGCCAGAACCGCTCCCCGTTTTGCGTCATAGACCGGTTCTTTTGTTCCCGGAACCACCGGAACACCGGCTTCTATCATTGTCAACCTTGCCTGCGATTTATTTCCCATCTTGTCCATCATCTCCGCAGTCGGTCCGATGAACGTAATATTACATTTTTCACACATTTCCACAAACCGGCTGTTCTCTGACAAAAAACCAAATCCAGGATGTATCGCATCCGCTTTTGTTGCGATACATGCACTCAGAATCTGCTCCATATTCAGATAACTGTCTGTCGCCGCTGCCGGTCCGATACAAACAGCCTCATCTGCCAGCTGGGTATGCAGTGCTTCCCGGTCTGCCTCCGAATAAACTGCTACCGTAGCGATTCCCATCTCTCTGCAGGCACGGATGATCCGCACTGCAATCTCTCCTCTGTTTGCAATCAATATTTTCCGAAACATGTTTGTTCTCCTATCCAATGGCTACTGTAAGTTCTGCCGTTGCTGCCACTTTTCCATCTACCGTAGCTGTTGCTCTTGCAATCGCAACCGGTCCCTTCTGTTTGATCAGTTCCGTCTCCAGCATCAAAACATCCCCCGGAACCACCTTTTTCTTAAATCGGCAGTTGTTAATCCCACCAAAATAAGCAGTCTTTCCTTTGAACTTCTCACAGCTTAAGATACATACCGCACCCACCTGCGCCAGTGCCTCAATAATCAGCACTCCCGGCATCACCGGCTCCTGTGGAAAGTGTCCACGGAAATAATACTCATCATATGTCACACATTTTTTTCCTGCTGCCCGTACCCCCGGTACCAGTTCTTCTATGGTATCCACCAGAAGAAACGGATGCCGGTGTGGGATAATATCCATGATTTCTTTTGTTGTTAACACTGACATAAACTCTGTTACCTCCTGCACACAAACATATGGTTTTCAGGTATTTTCAGTCATTACCCGATAACAAATAAAGGCTGTCCATACTCTGCCATCTGTCCGTTCTCAATCAGAATCTCTTTTACCACTCCGTCGTACTCACTCTCAATCTCATTCATCAGCTTCATCGCCTCGATGATTCCCAGAGTCTGTCCCTTTTTCACTGTATCACCCACGCTGACAAATGCTTCCGCATCCGGTGCCGAAGCCGCATAAAAGGTTCCCACCAGAGGAGCCTTTACTGTCTTTCCTTCCGGCTGGCATTCCTCCTGTTTCCCATTAAAACTGCCAGAACCGGCCGATACTGTATCTGCGTTTCCTGCCACTGCAGGCATCACCTGCATCCCGGTCTGCTCCACGACCACCTGTTTTTCCTTTCCCATGGAGATCTTCAGATCGCCGTCTTTCATGGTAAAAGAAGTCAGCTCCGACCCGGAAACTGTTTTAATCAATGTCAGAAGATTTTCAAATTCCATTTCTTATTCTCCTCTTTTTTGTGATTCTCACTATACACACAATTCTTCAACCTTTTCTGTCATTTTTTCGTCTGTTCATACATGAACCGATTTTTCTATTTTTCATCACACTATTTTTTTAACAGCCACACAAATTCTCTTCCGCTGGTTCTTATATGTCCCATTTTTTCACAAGAATACTCGCATTATGTCCACCAAATCCCAGTGAATTCGAAAGTGCATACTCCAGATTTTCTTCTACACCGTCACCTGCCACATAATTCAAGTCCATTTCCTCGTCCGGTGTCGTGTACCCCGCCGTTGCATGAATAAATCCATCCTCGATTTCTTTCACACAGGTAATAAATTCCACAGCCCCGGCAGCGCCCAGCAAATGTCCTACCATAGACTTTGTAGAATTTACCTTCATCTCATACGCATGCTCTCCGAACAGCTTTTTGATTGCTCTCGTCTCGAACAGATCGTTGTGATGCGTCGCAGTTCCATGTGCATTGATATACATCAGCTCCTCTTTTTTCACTCCTGCTTCTTCCAGCGCCAGTTCCATCGCTTTCGCAGCCCCGGAACCGTCCTCTGCCGGAGAGGTAATATGATACGCATCACTGGTTGCACCGTATCCCACAACTTCTGCGAGAATCTTCGCACCTCTCTGTCTCGCATGCTCCAGTTCTTCCAGAACAACCACGCCGGAACCTTCTCCCATGACAAATCCGCTTCTGTTTTTGTCAAATGGCAGCGAACACTTCTCCGGATCATCTACCGTAGAAAGTGCTGTCAGTGCGGTAAAACCTGCCACACCAACCGGGCAGATACTTGCTTCCGTACCGCCTGCCAGCATCACATCCGCATCTCCACATTGGATACTGCGATATGCCTCTCCGATGGAATGGGTTCCCGTTGCACACGCGGTTACCACATTCAGACTTTTTCCTTTCAGCCCCAGTTGAATCGAAACATTTCCTGCTGCCATGTTGGAGATCATCAGTGGAACCAGAAGTGGGTTTACTCTGGAGGGTCCTTTCTCCGCAATTTTATGACATGCTGTTTCTGCTGCCTGCAGACTCCCGATTCCCGATCCGATGGAACATCCCACGCGAAACGGATCTTCTTTTTCCATATCCAGTCCCGCCTGTTCAAACGCCTCTTTTGCTGCAGCCACCGCATACTGGCAGAACAGTTCCATTCTCTTCGCCGCCTTAAAGTCCATATAGTCTTTTCCGACAAAATCCTTTACTTCCGCAGCAATGTGTACTTTATAATCTGTCGTATCAAACCGGGTAATCTCACCAAATCCCAGTGTCTGTTTCTTCACATTCTCCCAGAATGCCTCCACACCAATCCCAATCGGTGTCACAGCACCCATTCCGGTCACAACTACTCGTCTCATAATCGCTCCTCTGTCCTTCTCTTTCTTCCCGTTAGCTTTGTCCGGCACATATTTTCTGCCACATTATAGCTACTACTGCCAGTCAGCAATATGTACTCCATACTGTCAGTCCAGATAATTTATCTTATTTTGCCAACGGTTCACATCTATATTATGTAAACAATCGTATGCCTTTGCAGCATCCTATCTGCTTTTACATCGCCATACCGCCATCTACACAGATGACCTGCCCGGTAATATAATCCGCTTTCTCAGACGCCAGAAATGCAACCACATTCGCGATATCCTCCGGTTCTCCAAATCTCCCCAGCGGGATCTGCGCTACTGCTGCCTCTTTCACCTGCTCCGAAAGTACCTCCGTCATCTCCGTATGGACAAATCCCGGAGCCACCGCATTGACTGTAATCCCTCTGCTTGCCAGTTCTCTCGCCACCGTCTTCGTAAGCCCGATAATCCCTGCCTTCGATGCCGCATAATTTGCCTGCCCTGCATTTCCCAGCACGCCGGAAACCGATGCAATGTTGATGATTTTTCCACTCCTCTGCTTCAGAAAATACCGTGACAGATGGCGGATCGTATGGAAACATCCCTTCAGATTCGTCTCCACAACCGCATCAAACTCCTCTTCACTCATCCGCAGGATCAGATTATCTCTCGTGATTCCCGCATTATTCACCAGCACATCCACATGACCATACGTTTTAATCAGATCCCTTGCCATTGCTTCCGTCTGCTGATAATCTGCCACATCACACTGATAAATACATCCGTCACCACCATTTTCCCGGATTTCTTCCAGCACGCCCTTTGCCCGTGCTTCCGATCCACAGTAATTGACAATCACAAACATTCCTTCTTTTGCCAGAGTAAGACTGATCTGTCTCCCAATCCCCCGGCTCGCCCCTGTCACCAGTGCTACCTTTTTCTCCATCGCTGCTCCTTTCACCGTACTCATTACCTTCCCGTGTAAACGTAGCTTATAACTCGTTGCATGCATCAATGCGAAAATTACTGCTTGTCACACAACAGCCTTACAACTTCCTCCAGCTCTTCCACTTTTTCAATATGCAATCCCGTTACATTTTTATTAATCTTCTTCAAAAATCCCGTCAGCGTTCTTCCCGGCCCGATCTCGATAAAGGTATCCACACCATCCGCGATCATCCTCTCCACGCTCTGCTGCCATCTTACCGAAGAATACACCTGTCTGCCAAGCAGTTCCTTAATCTCAGAAATATCTGTCACATAATCTGCCGTCACATTCGTAACATACGGCATGGAAAATTCTTTCAGTTCCACATCCACAAGCACTCCCGCAAGCTTTTCCCCTGCTCCTTTTAACATTTCCGAATGAAATGGACCGCTGACCTTCAACGGGATACATCTTCTCGCTCCCGCCTCTTTCAACTTTTCAGCTGCAGCTGCAACTGCCCCTTCCTCTCCAGTAATCACAATCTGTCCCGGGCAGTTATAATTGGCTACTGAAACGATCCCTTCCGTCTCCTCACAGATTTTCGCAATCTTCTCGCCATCCATTCCAAGAACCGCACACATAGCTCCACCGGTCGGTACTGCTTTCTGCATCAGGATTCCTCTCTGTCTTACCACCCGGAAAACATCCTCCAGAGACATCGCTCCAGCCGTCAGGATGGCTCCGTACTCTCCCAGACTCAGTCCGGCAGCTACATCCGCCTTCACACCCTTTTCCTGTAAAGCCGCCAACATCGCCGCCTCCGTCGCCAGCATGGCGATCTGCGTATATTCCGTGATATCAATCTGCTCATTCTCTTTAAAACAAAGCCCCGGAAGATTCAACCCGGTCACTTCGGATGCAATCGTATATACTTTCCTGGATACCGGAATCTGCTCATAAAAATCCTTCCCCATTCCCACATACTGTGCACCCTGCCCCGGAAATACAAATGCCACTTTACTCATGAATGTCTCCTTTTTATAATTTGGTTTTCAAAGTATTTATTTAAATTTTTGTGGCGACAAAATTATGTTTCCATACTTGTTATTTTTATCGCCACTTTTTATTTTTCTTATTTTAACAGTGCAGCAACTTCTCAGCCTCGCCCATAATCTCCTGCAAAATCTCCTTACAGCTCTGTCTCTTACTTACCAGCCCGGCGATCTGTCCTGCCATCACTGTGCCGTTTAAAATATCGCCGTCCATCACTGCTTTTCGAAGCGATCCCAGCGTCATCCGTTCCAGTTCCTCGAACGGTACGCCTTCCTGCTCTTTTTTGATATATTCTTTCGTCATCTGGTTTCTCAGACAGCGCACCGGATGACCGGTACTCTGACCGGTTACCACAGAATCGATATCTTTTGCCTTCACGATTCTGTTTTTATAATTCTCGTGGACAATCGACTCATCAGCCACCACAAAACGGGTTCCCATCTGCACGCCCTCTGCACCCAGCATAAAAGAAGCTGCGATTCCCCGTCCGTCTCCGATACCACCTGCCGCGATCACCGGGATGTTTACCGCATCTACAATCTGCGGAATCAGTGCCATTGTCGTCTGATTTCCGATATGCCCACCGGCTTCCATACCCTCAGCCACTACCGCATCCGCGCCGTATCGTTCCATTCGCTTCGCCATCGCTACCGAAGCGACAACCGGAATCACCTTTACGCCCGCTTCTTTCCACATCGACATATATTTCTCCGGATTACCGGCACCTGTCGTAACCGCCTGAATGCCTTCCTCCACTACAATTTTCGCCACTTCATCAGCATTCGGATTCAGAAGCATAATATTCACACCAAATGGCTTGTCCGTCAGCTCTTTTGCCTTCCGGATCTCTTCCCGGACAATCTCCGGCGGTGCACTTGCCGCACCGATCAGACCAAATCCGCCTGCCTCTGATACCGCAGCTGCCAGATGATGCTCCGCTACCCATGCCATACCGCCCTGGATTATCGGATATTCAATCTGTAAAAGTTCTGTTACTCTTGTCTTCATCTGCTTTCTGTCTCCTTCCCTGCTTTCAGAAAAAGTGTGGATTACGCCTCCACACCTTTATTCTTCAGATATTCCATAACCGCACCAACCGTTGTCAGCTCAGCCAGTTCCTCAGACGGGATCTCAACCTCATACTTCTCTTCCAGTGCCATCACCAGCTCAAACAGATCCAGCGAATCCGCCCCCAGATCATCCTTAAAAGAAGTGCTTTCTGTAATACTGCTCTCCTCACAGTTCAGCTGTTCTGCGATCATCTCTCTCATTTCTTCTAACATCTTTTTTCTCCTTTACACGCTCTTCTTATTTTCAATAGTTTAAGTTTCTAATGTTTTGACTTTCAAAGTATAATATAAGTTTCTCACTTTGTCAATAAAATCTTTTTGATTTCCAAACTAATATTTTATATTTTCTCCCCAATACCCATTTAAAATGCTATACTGACTAAAGAAACATATATCATGCTATTTATGGAGGTTTTTATGTATCAGGCAAATGAAACACGTTACGACACCATGCAGTACAACCGCTGTGGAAAAAGCGGTCTGAAACTTCCCACCGTCTCCCTGGGACTGTGGCATAATTTTGGAGATTTTTCTTCTTACAACAATATGAAAAATCTCTGCTTTACCGCCTTTGACCACGGCATCACCCACTTTGATCTTGCCAACAACTACGGACCGGAACCGGGAAGTGCCGAAAAACACTTCGGACTGATCTTAAAAGAGCATCTCTCTGCTTACCGCGACGAGTTGTTGATTAGCACCAAAGCCGGTTACGACATGTGGAAAGGTCCTTACGGTAACTGGGGAAGCCGCAAATATTTGATTGCCAGCCTGGATCAGAGTCTGCAGCGACTGGGACTTGATTATGTAGATATCTTTTATCATCACCGTATGGATCCGGAAACGCCACTGGAAGAAACCATGGGTGCCCTGGACCAGATCATTCGTAGTGGAAAGGCTTTAGTCGGTCTCTCCAACTATGACGGAGAAACCATGAAAAAAGCCTGCCAGATCCTCACCGATCTGAAATGCCCGTTCATCATCAACCAGAACTCTTATAACATCTTCAACCGAACGATTGAAAATAATGGCTTAAAACAGGCTGCCCGCGAATGTGGAAAAGGCATCATCTCCTTCAGTCCTCTTTCTCAGGGCATGCTGACCGACCGCTATCTCCACGGAATCCCGTCTGACAGCCGTGTCGTCACCGACGGACGTTTCCTGCATAAAGAACAGCTGGATGAAAAACGAATCCACACCATTCAGCAGTTAAATGATCTGGCCGCCGAACGTGGTGAAAGTCTGGCACAGATGGCATTAAAATGGGTACTGAAAGACAACGATGTCACCAGCGTCCTCGTCGGCGCTTCCAAACCGGAACAGATCCTTGAAAACCTGAAAGTTATGGAAGCAGCTCCGTTCACAGAAGAGGAACTGAAAAAGATCGATGAAATCTCTTTAAACTAGGTATTTCTAAAATATCACATAAGTTTAACCCTTCATTCATTATTTACATTGCATATTCCGCAAGAACTGCGCATCCGTTCCAGAGGAACGGAGCGCTGTTCCG
>OGRJ01002570.1_pt1 | contig 12880 bp, 12 predicted proteins | sample 1553411 | NCBI WGS metagenome assembly OGRJ01 (sample SAMEA2580084, study PRJEB22360) | human gut metagenome | biome: human gut; feature: human-associated habitat; material: faeces | place: Denmark | collected 2008/2010
TGAATAAAGTGATTGATGGTTGGGCGGTATATGAAAGCGGAAAAGCATTTCCGGAAGGTCAGATAGAGGGGAAGATTGAGCAAATAAAATCGTATGTTGGTGTGCCTTATAAATCCGGAGGATGTAGCCCATCAGGTTGGGATTGCAGTGGTTTTACTAAGTGGGCATTAAAGTTTTTGGGAGTAGATATTCCATCAACAAGTGCTCCACAGGCAGCTGGTGGAATTGCGGTAGACAAAAATAATATGTCAGCATGGAAACCGGGGGATATTCTGGTATATAAAAGCGGTTCGCGGGTTAATCATGTTGCATTATATTTGGGAGATGGATTATTAATGCATGCATTAAATGCTAAATATGGAACTTTAATGCAAGACGTTTTCTATTATGAAAAATGGGATACAAAAAATCATTTGTCAAATGTTAGAAGATATTTATAAGGAGGTTAAGATTATGAAGAAATTATTGTTATTCGGAGTATTATTTATTATGATTTTTTCAGTATTGGCTTGTTCTGACAAACGAGAATCTGAATCAGAAGCACAAAAAGAATCCGTAGATATTGTCGAGGAAGAAAAGGATACACAAGAACAAGAAGAAAACGAAGCTGACATGGATAATAAGAATGAAGAAAATGAAGATAAGCCAGTGCTTGTTAATGTTTATAGTATTAATGAATCAGATGGAACAGTAGTTGCAACAGAAGAAGAATGTGAGACAGTTAATGAGCAGGTGATTTGGGATTTGTTAAAAGAAGCAGGAGTACTTCAGGGAGAAAGTGAGATTTTATCCTTGAAGCAAGAAAATGAGAAACTGTTTATTGATGTGAATAATGCCTTTGGAGAACAATTGAGAAGTTTGGGTACAGCAGGGGAAGTTGAATTGCTTGGCTGTGTAGTTAATACTTATCTGGACGCGTATCAGTGTGATGGAATTAAAATAACAGAAGAAGGAGAAGTATTATATTCAGGACATGCAGAGTATTCAGATTATCTGACTAGATTTGAGTAACTTTTAGTTTATTAAATACAGCGAGCTTTTTGTGAATATACAAAAGGCTCGCTGTATTACTTTTTGAAGACTTAAATCATAGCGCCACTAGAGTTAAATGTGTGTTTTGCACCATTTATTGTATGTGTGCCGGTGAGCATGACACCGCTTCTATTTAGGTAATACCAAGTATTACCAAGAAGAAGCCAGCCAGTTTTCATAGCACCGGAAGCATCTAAATAATACCATTTGCCGCCAATGGCTTGCCAGCCGGTTTTCATAGCACCAGAAGGATCTAAATAATACCATTTGCCACCAATGGTTTGCCAGCCGGTTTTCATAGCACCGGAACTATTCATGTAATACCATCTGTTATTGATGAATTGCCAACCTGTCTTCATAACGCCATTGCCATCCATGTAATACCAGTTGTTGTCTATAAACTGCCAACCGGTAACCATGTATCCTTGAACATTAAAATAATACCAGTGTCCTGAGAGGTAGCTCCATGTATTTTTGAGGTAACTACCGTCATAATTAGAATACCACCATCCGGTCAAATTCTTAACCCAACCAATAGGGACACGGGAAGTATAGTAATTGGAAACAGGTGCGGTTCTAGGAGTGATATATTTTGTGTAATCTTTGTATCCAAAATCAATATCAACTCGCCCGTTAACTCCGTTTATTTTTCCAGTACTACAGCATTGCCAGATATTACGTGAAATAGACTCATTATACGTACCATTATAGCGGGCAATCCATTTATCAATTCCCTGGATTTGAGAATGATCAATTTTAGTTGAGTGCCAATATTCATTCATATAAATCATAGGTGTATAACCAGCTTTACGTATTTCGTCACAATATGCGCGGGCGATAATACCTATCTGAGTTTTACTTAACCCGTTTTGTACTTTGTCTTCAAGGTCTATAACTACAGGATAAGAGACTTTGTACCCTTTTAAATTTTCAATTACAAACCGGGCATCCAACACGGCGGCGTTAGGAGTAAGAGCAGTGCTATAAAAGTAGACGCCAACAGGAATTTCGTTTTTAGTTGCTTCAGCCATATTTCTTTGATAATACGTATCTATAGTGTGTGTACCGTGGCCAATTCTAATGAAAGCAAATTGGATGCCATCATCTTTCACAGCCTTCCAGTCTATACTACCCTGCCATGCTGATACATCCATACCTTTTAAAGAACCGGTTTCATGCCTATTGTCATCTACCCAGTATCCACTGGAGTTAAAATAATGCCATTTTCCATCGATTTTTCGCCAAGAATTCGCTGGCCAACTACCGTCACTGTATTCATACCACCAACCTGTAGAATTCAGATGCCAACCTGCGACTTTTGCAGAAAAAGTAGAGACCATATTGTCTTCATAATAACTTGCCGGTTTTCCAAGCGAAGCACCTGCGGTTTCAGATTCGTTTTCTGCATTCACGTCAATTGCTGAAAATAGTGTAAGTATGAGAATGCAAAATGTAAGTAAAATGGTATGTGAAAATGTATATTTCTTATCTTTCATATGTTATCTTTCTCCTTTTTGAATTAAGTATATCAAAAAGTAATTTGTTTGTCTATGTGGGGGTATGAGTAGCTTACACTTGAGTTTCCGCAGTTTTATCCACAGAGCTTCAAACCAACCGCCTCGGTTATAAACAACTTTCAAAAAATGCCCCAAATATAAGGAATCCTGCTCCTTTTTGATGTAAAATTAAGCTGGCAACCAAAAACCTTACTAAACAAAAAGAAAGGGGATTCCTTATGGCTCATTTTACATCAAATACCTACCAGTTGAAAAGAAAAATCTTAAATTTCACAAATAAAATTTCCCATAAACTTACGAAACCAGACAGGAAGTTCACCGCAGATATGACATACGGTATATTAGCTTCCCAAAGTTGCCTGCTCACCGATATTGCGGACTATCTCCATGAACCTGTCAAAAAAGTAAATGTTGTGGAACGCCTCGGAAGGCATCTCGAAAAAGGCATTCCGCGCCCCTCTGCTACAGCTTATCTGCAGCAGGTCAGGAAGATGGTTCCTTCTGAACCGGTCATTCATATCGATGACAGCGATGTGACAAAGCCTGTCGGTTATAAATTTGAGGCTCTTGGGATTGTCCGCGATGGTTCCCAAAGCACCGCCACAAAAAATGTTTACAAAAAAGGCTATCATGTTACAGAGGCTTGCGTCCTTACCACCAACAATCATCCTGTCAGCATTTTTTCCAGGCTCCATTCGTCTTCGGAAAAGGGATACAAATCCGTCAATACGATCACGTTCTCTGCTATGGAACAAGCAGCGGCCTTATTTGGTAAAGCAACCTTTGCCATGGACCGGGGCTATGATGACAACAAGATGTTCCTGAAATTAGACGAACTGAAACAGGATTATGTGATTCGCATCAAATCCAACCGGAAGCTGTTGTATCATAACAAGTGGACTCCGGCAACGGAACTTCGCAACCGCCGGAAGGGCAAGGTGAAAACCAGCGTCTTTTATAGAGGAAAAGACCATGAAGCATACCTTTCCCATGTAAACGTCCAGATTACGGCTTCCAGAAAAAAGGTCTGTCTGGTGTTGGTTTACGGCATTACCGAACATCCCATGATGCTGGTAACCAACAAAGACATCCGATCAAAGAAAGAGGTCATCCAAGTGGCAAGAATCTATTTTTCCCGCTGGAAGATCGAGGAATATTTCCGTTGTAAAAAGCAGATTTTCCAGTTTGAAAATTTTCGCGTGCGTAAGCTGAAGGCGATCAACGCACTTAATTTTTACATCACCGTATGCATGGCCTTCCTGGCTATGATCTCTATGGCATCAGAGACGAATGCCCTTAAGGTGTCAATCATAAAAACAGCAGATCCAATCCGAAAAGACGTGTTTTTTTACTATTACCGGCTGGCGAAAGGCATCTCCGGTATACTGTCCTATGCAAAACAAGGTGTCAGGCTATGGTTCCGGACGAAACGTCCGATCTGCCGACAACTTTGCCTGAAGCTTCCTTTCTGAATCCGAACCGGAAAGTTCCTTCCGAAGCCCGGTCCTTGCGGGGCTTATTCCCTGTGCCTGTTTTTGCAGAATTTCCCAGTTATTCCCTCTCAAAAAACGCAGATGGCTTCCTACAAAACCCTTTCTGGTTATCTTATTGCAATTTGCGGAAACTCAAACACCAATGTACTCTACAATGGCGTTTGCCATCTGCTTTCCCGCTTTAACCGCGCCCTCCCATTTGACGGGATAATTCTTCATACCGGCAGACATGACAGCAAGGCCCACCACCAGCGTAACAAGGGACAGGAGCGCCATGCGCCAGTCCAAAAGGAACAGGTACACGGCGATTACAAGCGGCACCAGCACATTTGCGGTCATTTCCGGGATCAGGTGTGCGAAGGTCGATTCCATGCCTTCAACCCGGTCAACAATCGTCGTTTTATACTGGCCGGACGGAGTATCTAAAATCGTCCCCATCGGGACGCGAGCCAGCTTTGCGGTGATATTCTCCCGCAGATCACGCAGCGTGTAATAGGTCGCTGTGTGGGAAATCGTTGTAGAAAGACAGGAAAACAGCACCTTCCCAAAGTAGCCGCACAATGCAATAATACCAGCGGTCACATAGCGGGAAAAATTCTGTTCCCCAGACAACATCATTGTGACAATATGCGCCACGCAGAAATAGGGCACCATCTGGCAGGCCACGCCTAATACCGCAAGGATAACACTGCCGATGAATTTTCCATGATAAGGTTTGCCCCATCCCCATAAGACACCTATGGGTGCCTCCTTCTTTTCCTCCTTCATTCTGTGGACACCTCCTTCTTCATATCACTCAGGAAAAACTTTAGCAGGCGTTTTTGGCCATTGCTGTCCTCTATGGAATAACTTTCCTGAATTTGCCCATTTTCTAAGTGAAGGACATAATTGCAGCAGCGTAGAATAAATTCCGGGTCATGTGTTACCACAAGTGCGGTTCTTCCGGCATTTGCCACTTGATTAACAACATTGGCAACCTGCCTCATGTGAAACAGGTCAAGACCGCTGGTCGGTTCATCGAATAAAATCAAAGGGCGCTCCGAAGCAATCGCAGAGGCAACCGCCACGCGCTGCTTTTGGCCGCCGGACAGCTGGGCCGGGCGCTTTGCTAGCGAGTCTTCCAAACCGAGGCGCGCGAGCAGTTCGCGAGCGCGGTCATCAGCCTCATCGGAGCTCGCGCCATGAACCACCTGCAAGGGGAGGGCCACGTTCTCCAAAGCGGTCATGTGGTGGAACAGGCCGCCATCTTGGAAGACGAACCCCAGGGTAGCGCGGTAGGCGCGCAGGGAAGTCTCGTCGAAGGAGACGGGGGAGCCATCCACCGCCATGGCGCCGGACGTGGGTGTCTCCAGGCCGCCGATGATGCGCAGCAGGGTGGACTTCCCACCGCCGGAGGGGCCGATGATGGCGAGCGCCGACACCTCTTCGTCGAAGGTGATGTCGCGCAGGACTTCCACGCCGTCGAAAGATTTGCACAGGTGGTCCAAGCTAATGCGCATAGTCGACCTCCGGGAAGGGGAGGGGGCGCGTGCTCTCACTCAACATGCGGTGCGCGGCTGTGCCGAGAAAGCATCTATGGGATAAGAGGCGAGCGGCGGTGTCGGTTCTAATGCGCATAGTCGAGCCTCTTCTCGAAGTGGCGGCTTACCGCCATGATGGGCAGCGTGAGCACCAGATACAATGCGCCGAGCAGCAGAAACCCGCCGAAGAAGTTGTAGTTCGTGGCGGTGATCTCGCGCATGGTCTGGGTCAGCTCGATGACGGCGATGACTGACAGCAGCGACGAGTCCTTGATAATGGAGGCCACCTGCCCCGTAAGTGCCGGCAGCGTGCGCGCCACCAGCTGCGGCGCCACCACGTAGCGCAAGGTTTGGGCGCGGGTGAAGCCGACGGCCCGGGCCGCTTCCATCTGCCCCGCGTCCAGCGACAGCAGGCTGCCGCGCACGATTTCGGCGATGTAGGCGCCGGAGAACAGCGACAGGATGATGATGCCGGCGAGCACGCGGTTGTCAATGCCCCAGGCTGTGCCGATGATGTAGTAGAAGAAGTACACCTGCACGATGAGCGGCGTGCCGCGGATGATTTTCACGTAGAAGTCGCACAGGTAGCGCAGTGGCAGGAAGCGCGCGCCTTGGCCCGCGGCCACGAGCACGCCGAGCACAAGGCTCAGCACGAGGGATGCCGCTGAAATGCCCACGGTCATGCAGAAGCCGTCCCAGATGCGCACGCGGTACTGAGCCACGAAATCGAAGTTCAGCGAGATGCCCGCTGCGGCCAGCGATGCCCACACCACGGCGATCACGGCCACGCACACGGCCAGGTAGTTCAGGGCCGCCTTCGCCGGGCGCACGGGCGCACCTGCGGCGGCGGTGAAGGGACGAGTGATGGCGGTGAGGCGTTTCATGAGACTAGATTACTCGAAATCGAAGAACCATTTGAAACCGTACTGGTCGAAGGCCTTCTTTTCGTCCGCGAGGTACTTCTCGGTGAGGCGATCGAACTCGCCGTCGGTTTTCGACTGCGCGATGAAGGCGTTCAGCTGGTCCAAGAGCTCGGTGTTGCCCTTCTTCACAGCGATGCCCCATTCCTCGGCGTCTTGGAAGGGGATGAACACGGCCTCGGTGGTGTCGGGGTTCGCCTCGTGGTTGCGGTAGATGGTCAGCTGGTCGTAGAGGAAGCCGTCGGCCTTGCCCTGCACTACTTCAGTCACGCACGCGCTCTCGTCGGCCAGGCGCACGATTTCAGCGTTGGTCAGGTTCTTCGTGGCGTACACGTCCCCGGTGGAGCCGGTCTTCACGGCCACCTTCTTGCCCGGCTGGTTCAAGTCATCGATGGAGGCCACGCCGGAATCCGCGTTCGCCAGAATGGCCAGCTGGGCCATGGCGTAGGCGTCGGAGAAGTCCACGGACTGCTTGCGCTCGTCGGTGATGGTCATGGAGCTGATGACCAGATCGGCCTTGTCCGACTGCAGCGACGGGATAAGCCCGTCCCAAGCGGTGTTCTCTATCTGCACGTCGTAGCCGTAGGCAGCTCCGAAGTCGCGGATGAAGTCGACGGCCAGCCCCTCGGGGTTGCCGGCGTCGTCCTTCGTTTCGAAGGGCGGGTAGGCCAGTTCCATAGCCACGCGGAGGGTCTTTTCGCCGGTGGCGTTGCCGTCGGTGGCAGAGCTGTCGCTATCGGCGGCATTCGAGGTACAGCCGGCCAAGCAGCAGGCAAGAATGAATGTGATGACGCCGATAAGGGCCAGTACCCTATGCGGGATTCGGAATGGTGTTGGGACGGAGACGGAAAGGGAAAAGGCGCGCTCCATGAGTTCTCTCCTTCATGATAGAGGGCTGCGATCATGCTCTTTTTTCTGGCTCTTATGGTACGGTAGACGACTGTCAGATCGACAGGAAAATATGATCTGTTAGCATTGCGATAAGCATGGCAGGATATTCTACGATTGTGCTAGTTCTAGGTTGGGTTATAGCATGGTTTGCAGTGTCCGTGCCGTGAGAAGGTGTTGCGGAAAAGGAGGCGTCCGTGGGCAGCAAGAAGCGGTCGGCGTGGCAGAAGCAGAAAGCGGAGTTCGCCGCATCTCTCGGCGGCATGGACGACCTGTTCGCCAGCGAGAACGCGCGCAGCCAGCGCCATGACGAGGAGCGCGCCGCGGCCCTTCGCCACAAGGCCTGCGAGCGCAAGAACCGCTATGCCAGCCGCTACGAGGCCGAACTCACCGCCGCCGACGGCAAGGAGCTCGCCGACAAGTTCGACGCGCTGTGCGCCGCGCACGGCATTGAGGTGCATGTGGTGCCGCTGGCGGCTTGGGGCGGGCAGACAGTATCCTCCACCCGCATCCGCGCCGCCCTGGCGCAGGGGGACGTTCCTGCGGCGAACGCCATGCTGGCACAGCCGTATGCGGTTTCGTTGCCCGTGCGCCACGGCAGGGGGAACGGGCAGAAATGGGGCTTCCCGACCATCAATCAGGTTTATCCCGGCGGCCTTCTTGTGCCGCGCGAAGGGGTATATGTCTCCTGTGTGACGCTGGCGGATGGCACAGCACACCCGGGCGCCACAGGTTTGGGCAGCCGCCCTACGGTGAATGACGACGCGAGAGATGTCACCTGCGAGACATTTCTGCCCGGCTTTTCGGGCGATGTGTACGGCGAAACGGCGCGTCTGGTGCTGTGCCGCTATTTGTGGCCCACCCGGAAATTCGAGACCGTGGACGCCCTGCGGCAGATGGTGCAGGCGGCCGCCGCGGCGCTGGAAAACTGGCAGGGTACATGAGAGGCACAGGGCCTCTGTTTGAAGGCAGTGCGCGGGCGGCGGCGTACACATGGCGCGCCGTATGCGCGCTGGCCCTTCTGGGCACGCTATGGTTCATTTTCAGCCATTCGGCCCAGCCGGCAGCAGTGTCCGGCGCGCAGAGCCGGGGCGTGCTGGCGTTTGTGAACCAGGCGTTGAGAGGCTGGGGCCTGCCGGGCGTGTCAGAGTATCTTTTGCGCAAGGCGGCCCATTTTGCCGAATTCATGGTGCTGGGCTGGTGGATGCTTCTGTGCACCCGTGCGTTTGCCGCGCGTGTGGCGCGCTGGATGCCCTGGCTGTGGGGCGCAGGCATCCTGTGTGCAGCAGCGGATGAGGGCATCCAGTTTTTTGTGCCGGGCCGTTCTGCGCGCATTTCCGACGTGCTGCTCGACGGCTGCGGTGTGCTGGCGGGTCTTGTGCTGGCACGGGCGGCCATATGGGCGTGGACACGCCTGCACGGCCGGGCGGAAGAGAGGAGGTAGAGCGGTGCGCTTTCAGAAAAACACCCCGCCATCCGGGGCTGCCGCCCTGCGCGGCCGCTGCTTTTCTGCGATGCGCTCTTTTGTGTCTGCCTGCACTGCGGGCATTCCTTCACGCCGGCGGAGCAAATGCCAAATTTTGCGCGAAAAATTCTCCATGCCTTTGCAGATGCTGCCTTGCCGGGACAGCGGCCGCGTGATATGATGATGTTACGATACGTCTTATCATAATGAACTGGCAGGGAGTGACGAAATGATGAAACCGGTTGTAGAAGAAAGAAATATTGCAAAGCTGTTCAGCGTGCGGGGAAAAGTAGTGCTTATCACGGGCGCAGGGGGCCTTGGCGGCTACCTTGCCAAAGGCTTTGCGGAAAACGGCGCCCATGTTGTGGTGACGGACGTGGTACCCGGCAGGGCGCAGGCCCTTGCGGACAGCCTGTGTGAAAGGGGTTTTGCCTGCCGCGGCTGTGTGTTGGACCAGACAGACAAGGCGGCCGTTGAAGCAGTGGTACAGAGTATCGTGAACGGACAGGGGCGCATCGACGCACTTATCAATACGGCGGCCATCGCGCCGTGTCATCCAGCAGAGGAATTTCCCGAGGACGAGCTGCGCAGGGTGATTGACGTCAACCTCACCGCTGCTGTGCTCACTTCTCAGGTGGTGGGCAGGCAGATGATTGCGCAGCAGTACGGCAAAATTGTAAACATCGGCTCCATTGCAGGCGTAATGTGCCATTCCTATGAATCCATGCCGTACGAATGCACGAAGGCGGCTGTCCACCAGATGACGAAGTCGCTGGCCTGCGCATGGGGCCGGTACAATGTGAACGTGAACGCCATTGCGCCCACATGGATTATGACGCCCATGCTGGACGACTGCCCGCCGGAATATTTTGATGCGGTAGATTCCATGCATGAGTTCGGCCGCATGTCCCGCGTGGAGGACTTCTTCGGCACGGCGGTGTATCTTGTCACCGATGCCTCCAATTTCATCAGCGGGCATGTGCTTCTGGTGGACGGCGGCTGGAGCACCGCGCGCCCGGTGCAGTGCAAAAGCTGACGGCGCGGCGCCAGCCGCAGGCCGGGACGGGCTTTTGGCCCGGCTGAGAAAAGTTTGCCCTGCCGGTTGATTTTGCCCTCTGGCCATGGTATACTATATAAGCTGCCCGCATCGCGGGCGGTGTTACCTGAACGCAGCGTCCGGCGTATCCCTCGAAAAGCTACCGCCGCTTCGTTCCAGGCATATCATATTAACGAGGAGAAAGCAAGCATGGAAACGAAACAGAATATCATCGCTTCCGCCCGTGTGCATGACACGGACACCGGTTCCCCCGAGGTGCAGGTGGCGCTGCTGACGGCGCGCATCAATCACCTCACCGAGCACCTGAAGGCCAACAAAAATGACCACCACAGCCGCCGCGGCCTGCTGAAGATGGTCGGCCGCCGCCGCAACCTTCTGGCCTACCTGCAGAAGAAGGATATCGAGCGCTACCGCGCCCTGATTGCAAAGCTCGGCCTGCGCAAGTAAAGGTATGAAAAGGCAGACGGCAAAAGCCGTCTGCCTTTCCGTGTATTATTGTAACCCGGCAAAGCGCGGCGGGCACGCGCGTTGTTAGCAATGAATCGGGGGCTTTTGCCGAAAAAGCTTCGGATTTATTGCTAAAACCGCACACCTGCCATGCGATGCCCGAAATATTAAGGAGGCAAGACAATGGCATTGGAATTCGCATCCAAAAAAGAAACGTTCCCCAATTACCGCAAATTTGAAACCACGCTGGCGGGCCGCCCGTTCGTGGTGGAGACGGGCAAAATGTGCGCCCTCTCTTCCGGCAGCTGCATGGTGAGCTATGGTGACACGCGCGTGCTGTGCAACGTCACCATGAGCGACAAGCCCCGCGAGGGCATCGACTTCTTCCCACTCAGCGTAGATTTTGAAGAGAAACTGTACTCTGTGGGCCGCATTCCTGGCAGCTTCATGCGCCGCGAGGGCCGCCCCGGCGAAAAGGCTGTGCTCACCTCCCGCGTTATCGACCGCCCCATCCGCCCGCTGTTCCCGAAGGATATGCGCAACGATGTCTCTGTGGTGATGACGGTGATGAGCGTGGATCAGGACTGCAGCCCGGAGATTGCCGGCATGATCGGCACCTCCATCGCCATCTCTATCTCCCAGATTCCCTGGAAGGGCCCCATCGCGGGCGTCATCATGGGCCTTGTAGACGGCCAGCTGGTGGTAAACCCCACGCTGGAGCAGCGTGAAAAGAGCGACTTGCACCTGACGGTGGCCGCCAGCATGGAGAAAATTGTGATGATAGAGGCAGGCGCCAACGAGGTGGACGAGCACACCATGCTGCGCGCCATCAAAGAGGCCCATGCCGAAATCAAGAAGATGATAGAGTTTATCAGCGGCATCGTGGCTGAGATCGGCAAGCCGAAGATAGAGTTCCAGTCCATGGAGCTGGATCACGACCTGTTCGAGGCCGTGAAGGCGGAGTTCCTGGATGACTTTAAGGCAGCTATGGACACCGACGACAAGACGGTGCGCGATGCGCGCCTTCTGCCCATCCGCGACAAGCTCAGCGAAAAATATGCCGAGCAGTGGGGCGAGGGCACCATTGAGGAACTGATGTACAAGATGCAGAAGTTCGTGGTGCGCCGCTGGCTGCTGGATGAAGGCAAGCGCGTGGATGGCCGCGGCATCAATGAGATCCGCCCGCTGGCCGCTGAAGTGGGCCTCCTGCCCCGTGTGCACGGCTCCGGCATGTTTACCCGCGGCCAGACGCAGGTGCTGACGGCGGCTACGCTGTCCGGTATGCGAGATGCGCAAATCATCGACGATATCTCCACCGATGAGACAAAGCGCTATATGCACCACTACAACATGCCCCCCTACGCCACCGGCGAAGCGGGCCGCATGAAGAGCCCCGGCCGCCGCGAGATCGGTCACGGTGCGCTGGCGGAGCGTGCTCTGCTGCCCGTGATCCCTTCCGAGGAAGAGTTCCCTTACGCGCTGCGTCTGGTGAGCGAGATCCTGTCCTCCAACGGATCCAGTTCCATGGCTTCCGTGTGCGGCAGCACCCTGAGCCTGATGGACGCCGGCGTTCCGATCAAGGCTCCCGTTGCCGGTGTGGCTATGGGCCTGATCAAGGATGCGGAAAGCGGCAATGTGGCCGTGCTGACTGATATTCAGGGTCTGGAAGACTTCTTCGGCGATATGGACTTTAAGGTAGCCGGAACACATGATGGCATCACAGCAATCCAGATGGATATCAAGATTCATGGTCTGACACGTCCGATTGTTGAAGAAGCGATCAGAAGAACAAAGCAGGCAAGAGAGTACATCCTTACTGAGATTATCGAACCTTGCATTGCTGAACCGCGTAAGGAAGTCGGCGAATTTGCTCCGAAGATCCAGCAGATCAAGATTGATCCTTCCAAGATCGGTGATGTTGTTGGCCAGAAGGGTAAAGTCATCAACCAGATCATCGACGAAACAGGTGTGAAGATCGATATAACAGATGATGGTGCTGTATCTATCTGCGGCGTAGACAAAGTCGGCATTCAGAAAGCAATCGATATGATCACAATGATCGTATCTGATTTCGAAGAAGGCCGTATCTACACAGGTAAGGTTGTCAGCATCAAGGAATTCGGTGCATTCCTTGAATTTGCACCTGGCAAAGAGGGTATGGTTCATATCTCCAAGCTTGACAAAAAGCGCGTAAATCACGTAGAAGATGTACTGACACTTGGTGATGTCATCAAAGTTAAATGCATGGGCAAAGACAAGATGGGACGTATCAGCTTCAGTAAGAAAGATGCAGAATAATCAGCAGATACAGATGTTTATAAAAGCATATAAATGATCAATAAATAGAGGATATCATTTTGCGGAGATAAAAATCCACAGAATGGTATCCTTTTGTTGTTTTAAGGGTGCAGGGTGTGGTAAGTTATAATTAACAGTATGCTATGCATGCTGAATGCCTGATGACTATGCAAGAACAGGACTTTTACAGGCAGTGCGGTCAATAAAGCAATAAAAAATGCAACAGCCAAGTTAGGAAGTGGG
>OGRJ01002577.1_pt1 | contig 12848 bp, 8 predicted proteins | sample 1553411 | NCBI WGS metagenome assembly OGRJ01 (sample SAMEA2580084, study PRJEB22360) | human gut metagenome | biome: human gut; feature: human-associated habitat; material: faeces | place: Denmark | collected 2008/2010
TGGATATGAGAAGAAAGTTGTTCCGTTCAACCCTAAAGATCTAAATGTCTTTCGTGTTGTGACGATGAAAGAAGATAGCGGTATTGCACTTGAAGATGTCACGATTGTAGCTTTTGCCAAACAAAAGAAAGAGTCCGTATTAGGCTCCGTTTCTACTATCAAACCGACGGAGTTAAAAACTACCAGTAGTAATCTTACTACCGGATTTGCAGGGAAGTTGGCGGGAGTAGTTGCTTATCAAAGAAGTGGAGAACCGGGTGAAGATAATGCCGAATTCTTTATTCGTGGTGTGACGACATTTGGAACAGGGAAAGCCGATCCGTTGATTTTGATTGATAACATTGAATTGACTTCATCAGATTTGGCAAGATTGAATACCGATGATATCGCCAGTTTCTCCATTCTGAAAGACGCTACTGCTACTGCGCTTTATGGTGCGCGTGGTGCTAATGGTGTTATTCTTGTAACGACAAAAGAAGGTACGGAAGGTAAAATGAAATTATCTTTCAGGGTAGAAAGTTCGTTCTCCGCTCCTTCCAAAGAGGTTGAAATTGCTGATCCGCTGACGTTTATGAAACTTCATAATGAGGCGGTGAGAACTCGAAATCCGGATGGTGCATTACCTTATCTGGAAAGCGCGATTGCTGCTCGCGAAAAAGGGTTGAATCCGATGGCTTATCCGATGGTAGACTGGAAGGATATGCTATTCAAAGATTTCACAACTAACTATCGCGGAAACATGAGCCTTAGCGGTGGTGGCCGTGTAGCCCGTTACTATGTAGCATTGTCTTATTCGCGGGATAATGGTATCTTGAAACAGGTTCCCAGTAACCTTTTTGATAATAATATTAAGTTGGATAAATATACGGTACGTTCGAATGTTAATATTAATCTGACCAAAACAACCGAGTTGGGAGTGCGCGTGAGCGGCACGTTTGATAGTTATCAAGGTCCGATACAGGGCGGTTCGCAGGTTTACAGTCAGGCTATTAAAGCAAGTCCGGTTCTTTTTCCTGCTATGTATGCTCCGGATGCAGCTAACCAATATACCAATCATCCTATGTTCGGTAATTATGGAACTAGTGCAAATTACTTGAATCCATATGCTGAAATGGCACGCGGTTATAAAGAATATGAAAACACTGTTATACTTGCCCAGTTGGAGTTGAAGCAAGATTTCAGTTTTATAACCGAAGGCTTGAAAGGGCGTTTGTTGGGAAATGTCACGCGAACTTCATATTATGACCTTCAACGTTCTTATACTCCGTTCTATTATGCCTTGGATAGTTATGATAAGACAAAAGATGAATACACTCTCTCTGCTCTAAATCCGGATTTGGGTACAGATTATCTAGGATACTCTCCGGGAAGTAAAAAAGTAGGCAGTTCCCTGTATTTGGAAGCGTCGTTGTCATACGATCGGACGTTTGTTGAAAAACACAATGTCAGTGGTATGTTGGTTTATACAGTGCGTGAAGGGAAAAGTGGCAATGAAAACACCTTGCAGAAATCACTCCCTACCCGTAATTTGGGATTAGCAGGACGTTTTACTTACGGATTCTCCGACCGTTATTTTGCGGAGTTTAACTTTGGTTACAACGGTTCCGAACGTTTTGACAAGAGTCATCGTTGGGGATTCTTCCCGTCGGGAGGTTTGGGCTGGGTTGTGTCCAATGAAAAATTCTGGGCGGACAAACCAATTTCCAAAGTTATCAATATGCTTAAGTTGAAAGGTTCATACGGATTGGTCGGTAATGATAATATTTCTAATAATGACAACCGGTTCTTCTATTTGTCTGAAGTAAATATGAATAATTCCGGTAGGGGAATGAGTTTCGGAACAAACTTTGATGAAGGTTATAACGGTATTTCTATCAGCCGCTATGCTAATCCGAAGATTGGTTGGGAAATTTCTCATAAAATGAATGTGGGATTTGAACTGAAATTATTCAATGATCTGGAGATTCAGGCGGAGTATTTTAAAGAAAGAAGAACGAATATTCTGCAAGAACGTGCCGATATTCCTAGTTTGATGGGATTCCAGGCACCTATCCGGGCAAATATCGGTGAGGCTAAAGGACATGGGGTCGATATTTCTCTGGATTATTCGCATATCTTCAATAAAAATTGGTGGACTACTGTCAGAGGTAACTTCACATACGCTAGCAGTGAATTTTCTGAATACGAAGAACCGGACTACTCGGCTACTCCATGGAGAAGTAAAATTGGTTCTAAACTAAGCCAGACTTATGGTTACATAGCCGAACGTTTGTTTGTTGATGATGAAGATGTGGCAAACTCTCCGAAACAACAATTTGGCGAATATACGGCCGGAGATATCAAATATAAAGATATCAATCGTGACGGAATCATCGACGAGCAGGATATTGTACCTATCGGTTATCCGACTACGCCGGAAATTATTTATGGTTTCGGTTTTTCTGTCGGATATAAAGCGTTTGATTTTAACTGCTTCTTCCAGGGATCGGCACGGTCCTCCTTCTTTATTGACCCTTTGCGTATCACTCCGTTTGCCCAGCCTTATGACCCGGACAACGAATTGGGAGGAAAACAGGCTAACAATGCTTTGCTTCAGGTTATCGCCAATAATCATTGGAGCGAGTCCAACCAGAATATGTATGCTTTCTGGCCACGGTTGTCGGATACGGCTATCAGTAATAATAACCAGTCGAGTACATGGTGGTTGCGTGACGGTACTTTCTTGCGTATGAAATCGGCAGAAATAGGCTATACGCTTCCAAAGCGGTTGACCGGTAAAGCTAAATTGGAAAACTTGCGTATTTACGTAAGCGGGACGAATTTGTTCAATATTTCCAAATTCAAAATTTGGGATACGGAAATGGGGAACAACGGTTTGGGATATCCTGTTCAACGAGTATTTAATGTAGGTATTCAACTTTCACTCTAAAACATGTTATATGAAAAAAATAATCATATCCATATCACTCGTGATTGCTGCCATGCTGTGTAGCACTTCTTGTAGTGATTACCTAGATATAGTGCCCGAAGGTACTCCAAGCATGGATAATGCCTTCAGCAACCGCATTAATTCATTTAAGTTTCTACATACTTGTTATAGTTACCTGCCTTCATGGGATCAGGGTGGCTCCATTGGCTTTTTGGCAGGTGACGAACATTGGTTAATGCCTAAAGGAACCGGTTTTATAGATCAGCGTATCTCTCTCAACGCATGGGAGATAGGCCGCGGTGAACAAAATAATAATGACCCCTACCAAAATTTTTGGGATGGAGGAAATGGGGGAACCAATCTTTGGGTAGCTATCCGCGATTGTAATATTTTCTTGGAAAATATCAACAAACCTCTCGATTTGCAGAATTATGAACGCACCCGTTGGATTGCGGAAGTAAAATTCCTCAAAGCATATTATCATTATTATCTGTTTATGCTTTACGGCCCTATTCCTATCATGGATACTAATATTGCGGTAGATGCTTCACAGAATGAAGTAAGGCGTTATCGCGAGCCGGTGGATGATGTAGTGGCTTATATCTCTAACCTGCTGGATGAAGCATATAAAGATCTGCCTTCAAAGATCACAGATCCGGGACAGGAGATGGGGCGCATCACCCAGCCAATTGCAAAAGCAGTAAAAGCACAATTGTTATTATTGGCTGCCAGCCCTTTGTTTAATGGAAATTCGGATTATATTAATGTGAAAGATAATCAGGGCAGGCATTTGTTTCCGACACAGGTTGATAACAGTAAATGGAAATTGGCAGCAGACGCAGCGCTTGAAGCGATAAATTGTGCAAAAGAAAATGGTCACGAGAAACTTTATACTTTCTCTTTGCCGATCAATAGTATTTCTGCGGCAACACGCAAACTGCTGGATATCGGTGAGGCTGTCACAGAAAAATGGAATGAAGAAATTATTTGGGGAAGTACTCGGAACGTTAACGGATTGCAGACGGCTGCAATGGCTAAACATACGAAGGGGAACAACTACAACGCACGTTCTGTCTTAGGTCCAACTTTATCAGTAGCTGAAGCATTCTACTCTTCGAATGGTGTGCCTATTTCCGAAGATAACAGTGATTTCTGGACGGCTAATTATCCTAACCGCTATGAGATTATCACTATCCCGGATGAGGGAAATAATAAATATTATCTTCAGATAGGAGAACAAACAGCTTATCTTCACTTAAACCGTGAACCACGTTTCTATGCTTCATTGTCATTCGACCGTGGGACATGGTATGGAGATGGTTATAGGAATGATGAGCAGGCAAACCTTGCTTTCTATCATTTTCGGGCGAAGGAGGTATCAGGGCGCCAGACTTCGGAAGACCATTCATATACGGGATATTTGAATAAAAAGGTATGTAGCTATAAGACTGGTTTGACAAAAGACGGTTTCTCTCCCTACCGTTATTCGTTCCCGATCATACGTCTTGCTGATTTGTATCTGATGTATGCGGAAGCTTTGAATGAATCGCAGGAATCACCCACACAGGATGTATATGATTACGTGGACTTGGTTCGCGAACGTGCAGGGTTGAAGGGAGTAAAGGAGTCGTGGAGTAAATATTCCAAGTCCCCGGATAAGCCTAATACGAAAAACGGTATGCGTGAAATCATTCGCATGGAACGTTTGAATGAACTGGCCTGTGAAGGAAAACGTTTCTGGGACTTGCGTCGTTGGAAAAAAGAACTTCCTCGCGAAGTGAAAGGGTGGCATATTCAGGGAGAGACTGCCCAGGAGTTTTATAGGGTAACCACTATCTACTTACGTTCAAAGTATAGTTATAAGGACTATTTGTGGCCGTTGAAACTGGAAACAATATTGAAAGATCCGAACCTGGTACAAAACCCAGGGTGGTAACTATGATATTCATAATTTAAAATGACTGGAAATATGAGAAATATGAATAATATATCAGAGCTTGTAAAATATGCGTTCGTCACATTGCTCGGTACACTCTGCCTGGCAGGATGTGGGCAGGACGAAAAGATTGGTCTCAATGCTACCGACAGTGTAGCACCGGGATTGCCTACTAATATAGAGGTGGAGAACATTAATGGAGGAGCTATCATTCGTTATACTCCTCCGAAAGATGATGATCTCTTGTGTGTTGTGGCGTCTTATATGATTAATGGGGTGGAAAGAACCACAAAAGCTTCTCCTTATGTAGATAGCTTGATCGTAGAAGGATTCGGAAAGGTGGGTGACTATAATATCTTTTTGAAGAGTGTAGACAAAAGCCAAAACGAGTCTGAACCGAAAACCGTTTCTATCAGTCCGTTAACTCCTCCTGTAGAATATATTTATGAGTCACTCAAGATTACTGATAGTTTTGGCGGAGTGAGTCTGACGTGGAAAAATCCGACTCGACAAAATATTATTCTGGAAGTCACCAAAAAGGAAAATGGAGAATGGGTTTCTTTGGAGAATTTCTATTCCAGTATAGTGGAAGGGCAAGCTAAAATCCGAGGATTAGCTGCGGAACCGATCACGTTAGGATATAGAATTCGTGACCGCTGGGATAATTATTCCGAAACCTTGGAATTGGAAAGCAATCCTTTGTATGAGGAGGAACTTGACAAGTCGAAATTTAGTGAAGTGACCCGTTTGCCTGGTGACTGTACAGTAAACGGCGGTTTGCCGATACGGAATATCTGGCAGGGTAATAATAACACTGACTGTTTCCATGATAATGAAGCAAGTATGGGGAAATGTGTGACTTTCGACATGGGACAGATTGCCAAGGTTAGTCGTTTTAAGATGTGGCAGCGCAGGGGAGATGGAAATATTTGGACCTACACTCACAATAATTTGAAGAAATATGTGATTTATGGCTGTACGGAGCTTACGGACGAAATGTATAATAGCGGTGTGGAAAAAGAAGACGGCATCATATATCCTACATTTGAAGGATGGACGAAAATCATGGATGTAGAGTGTTATAAACCTTCTGGACAAGATAATCCGGTTATCACTAACGAAGATATTGAATATATACAGAACGGTGATGAACATGAAGTTCCTATTGATGCACCTAATTTCCGTTATGTAAGAATTCTTTTTGTTGAAAGCTGGAGTAATGGTGTACATTCTCAGATTGGCGAAATGACTTTCTGGGGACAACCTGCAACAGAGTAATTAAAAAAATCAGATTACGAAAAATATAATAAGATATATAGCTTGTGGCTTGTCAGCCTTTTTGATGACCGCTTGCGGAGATATGTATGAGATACACGAAAAATACCTTGAAATGGGAGAAGAAACCTATCTCGGTGCCGTTCAGGATTTGAGTGCCTATAGCGGGTTCAATCGTGTCAAGTTGGAGTGGTATCTGAATGCCGACCCACGAATCAACTCTTGTGTGATTACGTGGGAGGGAAATGAAAATCCTGTGGTAGTTCCTGTTCCGGAGAATCGTGTTATAAAGGATCCTATATCGACGATTATTGACCTTCCGGAAGGGAAATATATATTCAATATGATAACGAGGAGTGATACTGGTAAAGAGTCTTTGGTAAGAACTATTGCGGGTGAAGTGTACGGTTCCACTTATCAGGCCAGTCTATCAGCTCAGGGAATTAATTCGATCTCGGCAGATTTGAACGGAGTAACGATTAATTGGGTTCCGTTAGAGGGGTGTACCGGAACTACGTTGACGTATACAAATGATGAGGGAAAGGAGAAAATCATCAAAGTAGATGAAGGGCAAACTTTTACGGTTATACCGGATGCGGTCCTTAAGACATCATTTAAGTTGATATCTACATTTAAGCCGGCTGATGACGCTTTCGATGATATTCCAACTTTGGAAAAAATAATGGATTTTCCTGCTTATTATACCATTTCAAAAGAAGATTGGGATGCGGTTCACGAACAATATGTTGATGCAGACAGAACGGATTGGGGAATCTCGGCTTCGACAGAAGAAAAGGTTGGAGAAAATGATGGTAAATATGGTATTGCCACCTGTATCCTTGACGGAGATCTTGCCAGTTTCTGGCACTCACAATGGAAAGGTGAAGGGGCTAATCCTCCATTGCCACACGAAATCATTATTGATATGAAATCACAACAGGATATTCTTTCGATAGAACTGGCAAGAAGGCAAGGTAACGGAGATACTAAAACTGTTATATTCAGCATAGGTGAAAGTGAAGAACATTGGACAGAATTGGGACAATTGAACTTCCCTAGTGAAAAGGCGACCAATGCCCAAACCCTGCTGTTGCCGGAACCTGTAAGAGGAAGATATATACGTGCTTTGGTTACGGGTAGTAATAATGGTGTAAATGCAAGTATTGCAGAGATAATGTTTACGACAAGTAAGAAATAATATTATTAATAGTGAGTCCGTTGAAGTGACAGAGTTCAATAGATAGCTAGATTTCTCACTAAAGAAAGGTTAGAGCCGCTAGAGAATCGGGTTTATGTGAATAAATGCGATTTGATGGCGGCTCTTTATTTAATAATCGAACATAATTCGCTATATTTGTATAAATATAAAGTAACGCGACAACTTCTTCTTTAATACATATTTGCTTATGAGATTTATTACTTTATTTATATGCTTGTCAATAGTCGGAATTTCCGGTATTACCCAGGCGCAACAAAAAGATACTATCCGTGTTTCAAACTTCGGAGCACATCCGTATACATATGAAAATTGTGTGACCTGTTTGCAGGAAGCTATTAGTGAATGTAAGCGAAGTGGTGCTCGCGTGCTCTCTTTTGAGAAAGGGCGTTATGATATCTGGCCCGAAGGTGCTATCCGGCGGAAATATTTTATATCGAATACATCGACCGAACAAGAGTGTCCTTCCAAAGTGAAAACTATCGGTCTGCTGTTTGAAGATATGAAAGATCTGATGATTGAAGGAAACGGAGCAACGCTGATGTTTCACGGAAAAATGACGACTATCGCTCTCGAACGTTGTAAGAATCTGGTGTTTAAAGATTTGCATATTGATTTTGAACGTCCTGCCGGTTCGGAAATGACATTTGCCCGTGTGGAAGATGATGAGGTGGAAGTTGTTGTACATCGTGACACACGTTATGAAATAGTGAATGGGCGGATGAGCCTCTTTGGTGAGGGTTGGCGTTCAAACAAGAATCATTGTATAGAATATAGTCCTGTTGATAGTACTTTCCGTTATAGTCAGGGGTGGAATGTGCTTGCTGCTGCGGAGGCGGAAGGGGTGGCCCCGAATGTAGTACGTTTCCATGTCCCGGAAGGATTTCGCCCGAAAGTGGGGAATACTTTGACAATTCGTGACATTATTCGTGACCAGGTGGGATGGTTTATTTTCGAAAGTCGGGATATTACACTTAACCGGGTGCAGATGCACTATATGCATGGGCTTGGTATAGTAAGTCAATACACTCGTAATATTACCATGGATAAAGTGAAATGTATGCCGCGCGAAGGCAGTGGCAGGTTGTTGGCAGCTTCTGCGGATATGATGCACTTTTCCGGATGTAGTGGAAAGGTGAAGATAGTTGGTTGTTATTTTGCGGGTGCACAGGATGATCCGATAAATGTGCACGGTACTAACTTGCGTGCCGTTGAGAAAATAAACACCCGTACTTTGAATTTGCGTTTCATGCATGGACAGAGCTATGGGTATAACGCTTACTTTGAGGGGGATACGGTCGCTTTTGTCAAGGCGTCTACTATGGAACGTTTTGCATCTGCGCAAGTGGTTGCTGTGAAACGGTTGACAGACCGTATTGTTCAAGTCACCTTCAATCGGGATATTCCCGGTGAATTGGAACTGAATCACGATTGTGTGGAGAATATCAGTTGCACGCCCGAAGTGGAAATTCGTCATTGTTATTTTACGAGGACAAGTACGCGGGGTACCTTAATGACTACTCCCCGAAAAGTAGTGATTGCAGATAATACTTATTATAAAACGGGCATGAGCGCTATCCTGATAGAAGGAGATGCCGAAGGCTGGTATGAATCGGGACCGGTGAATGATGTTTTGATTCAGAACAATATATTTATCGGCTGTGCGTATAGTGGAGGACCTGAAAATGCAGTCATTGCGTTGCATCCTTCTAATACGGTGGTGGATGCGGAACGTCCGGTGCATAGAAATGTGCGTATCATAGGTAATACGTTTCGTACATTTGGGAATCCGGTGTTATACGCCAAAAGTACGAAGGATTTGATTTTTAAAGAGAATCATGTAGAATGTACTTCTTCGGACGATTTTCGTCAAAAGCCTTTGTTTATTTTAAATGGTTGTAAAGGTGTTGTAATCAGAGAGAATAAGCTGGAGGAGGTTTGTGATAAAAAAATGGAATTTAGACAGATGAAAAAGAAATATATCAAGGTTGATTTTTAACCCCAAAAAATAAATACTATGACAATGAAGAAACTTTATTCATTTTTTATCAGTACTTTACTTGTCTCCTCTGCAGTTTGTGCCGGAGGGACAGATTATACAAAAGGACTTGCTATTTGGTTTGATGCTCCGAATACTTTGCAAGGACATGCCGTATGGTATGGTGGCAGACCGGATATGTGGAAAGGTGAAAATAAACCGGCGGTGATACAGCCCGTAATCCGGATGCTGCATGGGAGTCACAATCATTGCCTATTGGAAATGGCAGTATAGGGGCGAATATTATGGGATCGGTCGAAGCTGAACGGATTACTTTTAATGAAAAGACACTTTGGCGGGGTGGTCCTAACACAGCGAAAGGAGCGGATTACTACTGGAATGTCAATAAACAGTCAGCGCATATCCTTGATGAAATACGTAAAGCATTTACGGAAGGAGACCAAGTTAAAGCGGAGAGGCTGACGAGACAGAATTTTAATAGTGAAGTACCTTATGAGGGCAGCAGGGAAAAGCCTTTCCGTTTCGGTAGTTTTACGACTATGGGAGAGTTTTATGTGGAGACCGGGCTGAATATTATTGGTATGAGTGATTATAAGCGTATTCTTTCTTTGGACTCTGCTATGGCTGTAGTGCAGTTTAAAAAAGACGATGTAGCGTACCAACGGAATTATTTTATTTCTTATCCTGCTAATGTGCTGGTCATGCGTTTCAGTGCCGACCGGCCGGGCAAGCAGAACCTGATATTCAGTTATGCTCCTAATCCGGTATCGACAGGTAGTATGGTGGCTCAAGGTGATAATGGCTTGGTTTATTCGGCTGCGCTGGATAATAATGGAATGAAATATGTAGTCCGTATCCAAGCGGAGACTAAAGGTGGAACATTGGTCAATAGAAATGGGAAACTCACCGTGAAGGGAGCGGATGAAGTTGTCTTTTATGTCACTGCGGATACTGACTATAAGGTTAACTTTACTCCAGACTTTAAGAATCCGAAAACGTATGTCGGGGTCAATCCTGTCGAAACAACGGGCCAATGGCTGGCTAATGCGGTGGCCAAAGGTTATTCGGCTCTGTTGAATGAGCATTATCAGGATTACGCTGCTTTATTCAATCGGGTGAAGTTGAATCTGAATCCAACGGTAAAGACCGGTAATTTACCGACCGGGCAGCGGTTGAAAAATTATCGGAAAGGGCAGCCGGACTATTATCTGGAGGAACTTTATTTTCAATTCGGCCGTTATCTTCTGATTGCAAGTTCTCGTCCGGGCAATATGCCGGCCAACCTGCAAGGTATCTGGCATAATAACGTTGATGGGCCTTGGCGTGTTGATTATCATAATAACATAAATATTCAGATGAATTATTGGCCTGCCTGTTCTACGAATCTGGAGGAATGCATGTTGCCGTTAATTGATTTTATCCGCACATTAGTGAAGCCGGGTGAAAAGACGGCTCAGTCTTATTTTGGTGCGAGGGGCTGGACTGCATCTATTTCTGCTAATATCTTTGGGTTTACTGCTCCACTGGAAAGTCAAGATATGTCGTGGAACTTTAATCCAATGGCAGGCCCTTGGCTAGCTACGCATATTTGGGAGTATTATGACTATACACGGGATTTGAAATTCTTGAAAGAGACGGGATATGAGTTGATAAAGAGCAGTGCCAATTTTGCAGTTGATTATTTGTGGCATAAGCCGGACGGAACTTATACTGCGGCACCGTCCACTTCACCCGAACATGGCCCTATTGATCAGGGGGCCACATTTGTACACGCCGTTGTGCGTGAAATCCTATTGGATGCCATCAAGGCGAGCGAGGAATTGGGAGTGGATAAGAAAGAACGTAAGGAATGGGAACAGGTGCTTGCCAATCTCGTTCCTTATAAGATCGGCCGTTATGGGCAATTAATGGAATGGTCGGTAGATATTGACGATCCGAAAGATGAACACCGCCATGTAAATCATCTGTTTGGTCTGCATCCGGGACATACGGTTTCTCCTGTCACTACTCCCGAATTGGCTGAAGCTGCCAAAGTAGTATTGGTGCATCGTGGTGACGGGGCTACGGGTTGGAGTATGGGATGGAAGTTGAACCAGTGGGCTCGCTTGCAGGACGGCAATCATGCTTATACCTTATTTGCTAATCTGCTGAAGAACGGTACGCTTGATAATTTATGGGATACGCATCCGCCTTTCCAGATTGATGGAAACTTTGGTGGTACGGCCGGTATTACGGAGATGTTACTGCAAAGCCACATGGGATTTATCCAACTGCTTCCTGCTTTGCCGGATGCATGGAAGGAAGGCTCTGTCCGGGGTATATGTGCGAAAAGAAATTTCGAGGTAGACATGATATGGGAGAACGGACTTTTGAAGGAAGCGACTATCCTGTCAAAGTCGGGTGAAAGATGTATTGTGAAATATGCCGGCAAGACTTTGTCTTTTAAAACTGTAAAAGGACATAGTTATCAACTAAAGTATGATAGCGTGAAGGGGGAATTGCTAAAACGCTGACAGAAAAATGATTGTTACTTATTTGAAACTCTTTTATACATTTGCGAAAATTGGCATGTTCACCATTGGAGGTGGATATGCCATGATTCCGTTGGTAGAACGGGAGATAGTCAAGAAAAAGTGGATGAGTAAAGAGGAATTTATGGAAATGTTTGCCTTGACCCAGTCATTGCCCGGTGTTTTCGCAGTAAACATATCTATTTTTGTAGGTTATAAACTTCATAAGGTGATTGGTAGCCTGGTGTGCGCACTGGCTACCATATTGCCTTCTTTTGTTATTATGATGTTGATTGCGATGTTCTTTGCCCGTTTTCAGGATAATGAGGTGATGATCCGTATCTTTAACGGAATACGGCCGGCAGTGGTGGCATTGATTTTATTCCCTTGCATATCTGCGGTTAGGGCATTGAAGCTGAAATATATACAGTTGATAGCCCCCCTCATTGCTACTGTGTTGATCTGGCAATTCGGACTTTCTCCTATTTATGTAGTATTGGCGGGAATTGCGGGCGGACTGGTTTATACTTTATGGTTGAAAGATAAGATTAAAGATATAAAGGCATGATATATTTACAATTACTTTGGGTGTATCTGAAGATAGGTACGTTTGGCTTCGGAGGTGGTTATGCGATGCTTTCGTTGATTCAGCATGAAATTGTAGATCTCCACCATTGGCTGACTCCCCAACAGTTTACGGATGTGGTGGCAATTTCGCAGATGACTCCGGGGCCGATTGGAATTAATAGTGCTACTTATGTGGGCTATGCAGTGACACACAGTGTATGGGGAGCGGTACTTGCTACCGTAGCGGTGTGTCTGCCCTCTTTTATTCTCGTATTGCTCATTTCCTATTTCTTTGCGAAATGCAAGGATAATAAATACATAAAAGCAGCGATGTCCGGCTTGCTTCCCATGTCAGTGGCATTGATTGCCTCGGCTGCCTTGTTGATGATGAAAAGGGAGAAATTTTAAGCAATAGC
>OGRJ01002589.1_pt1 | contig 12792 bp, 8 predicted proteins | sample 1553411 | NCBI WGS metagenome assembly OGRJ01 (sample SAMEA2580084, study PRJEB22360) | human gut metagenome | biome: human gut; feature: human-associated habitat; material: faeces | place: Denmark | collected 2008/2010
AGTTTGCCAAGGCCGGTCTGCCCGGCAAGGAGCGGACGGTGCTGCTGGAGCTGAAGCTCCTGGCTGATGTGGGGCTGGTGGGGTTCCCCAACGTGGGCAAGTCCACCCTGCTGTCCGTGGCCACCAAGGCCCGGCCCAAGATCGCCAACTACCACTTTACCACCCTGTTTCCCAACCTGGGGGTGGTCTTTGTGGAGGAGGGGGTCTCCTTTGTCATGGCGGACATCCCCGGCATCATTGAGGGGGCCGCCGACGGAGCCGGCCTGGGCCATGACTTTCTGCGGCACATCGACCGGTGCCGCCTGCTCATCCACATGGTGGACGTGTCCGGTTCCGAAGGACGGGACCCGGTGGAGGATTTTGAGACCATCAACGCCGAGCTGCGGGAATACAGCCCGGAACTGGCCGGCCGGAAGATGATTGTGGCCGCCAATAAGACCGATATCCTGGCCGACCGCACCCTGCTGGACAAGCTCAAGGCCCACGTGGAGGCCCAGGGCCTGCGCTTTTTTGAGCTGTCCGCCGCCGCCCACATGGGGGTCCGGGAGCTGATGAAGGCCGCCGCCGGGGAACTGGCCCACCTGCCGCCGGTGATTACCTATGAACCGGAGTACGTGGAGCGGCCCCCCCAGGTGGACACCAGTGACCCCCTTACCATCCGGCACGAGGACGATGTGTGGATCGTGGAGGGCCCTTGGCTGCAAAAGATCATGGCCAACGTCAATTTCTCCAACTACGAGTCCCGAAACTGGTTTGACCGGATGCTCCGCAATGCCGGTCTGTTTGACCGGCTGGAGGAGATGGGCATCAAGGACGGAGACCTGGTGAGTCTCTACAACTTGGATTTTGAGTACCAGAGATAAGCACCCGTGGCAGCGGGGGATGGAGGGATAACCAGGTGGCAATCGGGACAGAAGAACTGATTGTACAGGCTGTGGAACGGCTTTTGATGCAAAAGAAGGTCAAAAAGCTGACGGTGAAAGATATCGTGGAGGAATGCGGGATCACACGGCAGACGTTCTACTATCATTTCAGAGATATCCCGGACCTGTTAAAATGGGTTTTGGAGCGAAATACAGATCAGCTGCTGAAGGAAACGCTTGCCCAGGGGAATGCGGAAAAGGGCCTGCGCTGCCTGTTTTTGCTGGCGCTGAATACCCGACCCTATGTAGAGCATGGCCTGCGGACCAACTACCGGGACGAAATTACGCGGATGGTCGAGGAACAGCTGTTTACTTTCTTTCTGCAGGTGGCGGAAAGGCACGGCCTGTACGCCCAATGCAGTCACTGGGAGTTAAAGCTCGTTATGCGCTATCACAGTCAGGCGGTTCTTGGCATCCTCAGGAGCTGGTCCGAGGCAGACAGCGATGATTTGGACCATATTGTTCATGTTGTTCATCAGCTGATTGTGGGGGAGATTTCCCCCAGGCAATAATCCCTCTTTTTGACGGAAACGCCGTCGTGTAAAACCTTTTACACGACGGCGTTTCTGTCAATACGGACTTCTTTTTCTGCCTATTGTCCCTGGCGCCCGCCCTGATTAAAATCAAAGCATCAAAGTAGTGAGGCACATAGCCAGAAGCGGCAAGGCTGCCGGCAGAATTTCAGAAAGCAGAGGGATTTTTTATGTGTACTGCAATCAATTTCTTAGATCAAGCGAACGAAACTGTATTTGGACGGACAATGGATTTCTACGCCATCCTGGACCCGCACCTTGTCTCCTTCCCCGCAGGAGCCTCTTGGGAAACCATGCTTGGGCAGACCCTTGCGGACCAGTATGGGGTCGGGGGAATCGGGCGTCACGCCCAACATCGCTATGTCCTGTTTGACGGCGTCAACGAAATGGGACTTGCGGGCGGTGCCTTGTATTTTAAGGGGTATGCCGATTTTCCGCAGCCCTCCAAGCACAGTGGTCAGGTCCAGCTCTCGGCGTTGGACTTCTTGCACTACGCCTTGGGCAGCTGTGCTTCCCTGGACGACATCCGGGAACGCCTGGCCGATCTCACCTTGGTGGGAATCCAGGATGGCCTGACCGGCACCGTTGCGCCAATGCACTGGATGTTTACCGACTTGTCTGGCAGGGGTCTCGTCGTGGAGCAGACCGCGCTGGGACTGCATATCTATGAAAATCCAGTGGGCGTTCTAACCAACAGCCCAGATTTTCCCTGGCAGATGACAAATTTACGCAACTACCTTGGGGCTGCGCCAGAGCAGACAGAGCAGGTGGATTGGAACGGTTTGCAGATGGAGCCATTTGGACAGGCTGGCGGAACAAGCGCCTTGCCAGGCGGGTATACACCTCCCGCCCGATTTGTGCGGACTGTTTTTCAGAAGCTGCACATGGTACCGCCAAAGGGGATAGAGGAGGCTGTCGTTGCTGGCTTTCACATTTTGGAGGGGGTTACCCTGCCCAACGGCGTGGTAAAGACAGCGAATGGGACCTTCGATTACACCCAATACACAGCCATGATCGATCTGGGGCAGAAGGTCTATTATTTCAAAACCTATGAGAACCCTCAGGTCATCCAAGTGGATATGAAGCCCCTCTGGAAATCCAAAGAAAAAGTGGTACAGGACCTGGGCAGCATCCAGACGTCCATTTTTTATGGGCACTTGCGTTAAAAGAACCGTTCCCGTTGTTCCAGCGGCAGGAAGAGCGAGAAATTTTTGACGGTTCTCCGGTGTGCGTTGACATTTTTCGAGGGAGCGCCTATACTGAAGATTACCTACGTGTCGTTCAGGTCTCCTCTTTTCCCCCTCCGGGTGCGGTGGGGATGGCAGGCTTGCGCATAGGAGGAAAATTGAGAAGTGAGAAAGAAGGTAATCAGATGAAGAAACGAGTCGCTGGCCTGCTTCTGGCGCTGATGATGGCCCTGTCTCTGGTCACCCCGGCTGTGGCGGTGGAGACGGAGAATGGGGTGTCTGCGGCTGCGGCCTCCCCGGTTGTGACCTGGGGAGAGCTGACCAAGGATGCGCCGGACTTGAAACTCCCTGTCTCCGGGCAGGCGGACCAGACCGTGACCAACCAAGAGGCCGTGGCCTTCCTCCTCCGCTGGGCGGGGATGGAAGAGAGCCAGCTGGGAACCTATCCCAGGGATTACAACGCCATGGCGGACAGCATGGGCATGACCGACGGGATTGCCCAGTACAGCCCCACCGATCCCTGTACCCAGGCGAACCTGGCGGTGATGAAGCAGTCGGCCCAGGTCCTTTACCAGGCCCTGCACGGCCAGACGCTGGAGCCTTTGTTCCTCAACGGCATGGCCCAGCCCATTTTCCCCTATACCACCGGGGCTGTGACCGAGGGCTATGACAACGCCAAGAGTGACATCATCCGTTACTGCGTCTATGTGGAGACCAACTATGACACCGATGCCGACGGCAAGCGGGACCTGGTGAAGGCCCTGGTGCAGATTCCCCGGGCCGCCATGGAAGGGGATTATAAGGCCGCCACCATTTATGAGGCCCGGCCCTATATCACCGGCTGTACCTCTGGAGAGGCGCCCTATGGCAAGGACGGCTATGACCTGGACCAGATGTACAGCCAGCCCGCAGCGCGGAAGGCGGCGGGAACCGCCACCACGGCCCAGGCAGCAGCCCAGGCAGATTCCTCGGACTGGTATTATTACAACCCCCACGAGGAGATGTATGACTATGAGGACCTGACGTGGTACGACTATTATTTGGTCCGGGGCTTTGCCGTGGTGGAGTGCGGCGGCCTGGGCACCAAGGGCTCAGAGGGCTTTGAAACCTGCGGGAGTGACCTGGAGATCGACGCGTTCAAGTGCGTGATTGAGTGGCTCAACGGCGAGCGGGTTGCCTATACGGACAAGACCAGCAACATCGCCATTGAGGCAGACTGGTCCAACGGCAAGGTGGGGATGACCGGGCGGTCCTACGCCGGCACCACCCAGTTCGGCCTGGCCACCACCGGGGTGGAGGGGCTGGAGACCATCGTCCCCGTGGCGGGGATTGCCAGCTGGTATGAGTATACCAACTCCCAGGGCATTGCCACCCGGAGCGACCCGGCTTACAGCGACTGGCTGGCCTGGTACTGCGCCGGCCGGTACCTGGATGAGGCGGACTGGAACACCATTGCCGGCAAGTATGGAAACTACCTCAATCAAATCCGGCAGGACCAGCTGGCCTCCAACGGGGATTACAGCGACCACTGGGCCAACCGGGACTATACCCTGGACGCCGATAAGATTCAGTGCCCGGCCCTCATTGTGCACGGCCTGAACGACGACAACGTGCGGACCAAGGAGTTTGACCTGATGTACCAGGCCTATGAGAAGGCCGGGGTGCCCGCCAAGCTCCTGCTCCATCAGGATGGACACCTGACCCCCACCTATCCCTCGGGGGGCATTCAGTTTATGATCGGGGAGCAGTCCTACGATGAAATCCTGAACCAGTGGTTCAGCCACTATCTGTATGGGGTGGACAACGGCATTGAGAACATGCCCGCAGTCACGGCCCAGAGCAACAACGACACCAAGGTGTGGAACACCTATGACGATTGGAAGACCGAGGACGCCATTACCCTGACCGGAGAGAGCGCCAAGGAAAAGACCGCGTCCATCAGCAGCGATTATGACGCCATTGGCGTGAACAAGGACAACTGGGAAGAGGTGTTCACCGGCGGCTCCACAGCCTCCAGCGCCATGTATACCATGGATGTGACAGCGGACACCGTCCTCAAGGGCTCTGTGGCGGTGAACTTCCAGGCTGCCACCACCAACGGTGCGATGGTGGAGACCCCCAGAGGGGAGAGCCGGTCCGCAGTGGACCATGACAGCGCCGTGGACCCCGCTGCCCTGGACCATGACAACTACGTGGGCGCCGCCGCCACCGGCGAGACCGTGGACACCCCGGAGGCCTCCCTCATCAACCGGGACGGCCTGATGGTCAGCGCCATGCTGGTGGACATCGCCCCGGAGGGGGAGACCTTCCCCGCCTTCAACACTGCGCCCACCTATGTTGACAAGACGGTTCTGTCCAAGGACGGTGCCTGGATGGGCGGTGGCCTGGAGAACCTGGACCTGGTGGAGCTGAAGCCCACGGACGTATCCTATAAAATTGTGGCCCGGGGCTGGATGGACCTGTGCAACCCCGGCGCGGGCTATGATTCGGCTTCGGCGCAGAACAAGGTAAAACTGGTGGAGGGAAAGTATTATGACTATACCCTCTACCTCCAGCCCAACCTCTATGAGGTGGAGGCAGGGCACCGACTGGCCCTGGTGATTTACGCCTATGAGCCCGGCAAGGCGACCTACGCCCAGAACTATACCATCACGGTGGACAATGCCTCGGTGTCCGCGGAGATCCCGGTGGAGAAAGCCCCCAGCAACCCCACCGGCCTGCCCTACACGGATGTGGCCGCCGACAGCTGGTACTATGAAGCGGTGAAGTACGTGACCGACCAGGGCATTATGAACGGGACAACGCCCACCACCTTCTCTCCCATGACCACCACCAGCCGGGCTATGATTGTCACCATGCTCTGGCGGATGGAGGGGAGCCCTGTGGTGAACTACCGCATGGACTTTACCGATGTGAAGGAGGACGCCTACTATGCCGAGGCGGTCCGCTGGGCGGCATCCGAGGGGATTGTGGACGGCTATGAGGACGGAACCTTCGGCCCGGACAAGACGGTGACCCGGGAGCAGATGGCCACCATCCTCTACCGCTATGCCCAGGAGAAGCAGTACGATGTCAGCGGACGCAACGACCTGTCCGCCTTTGCAGACGCCGCCCGAGTCAGCGCCTATGCCAAAGAGGCCATGCAGTGGGCGGTGGATGCCGGCCTGATCAGCGGGATCGGGGACAACCTGGTGCCCCAGAACGGCGCCAACCGCGCCCAGGTGGCAACCATGCTCATGCGCTTTGCGGAAAATGTGAATCAGTAACCCCGTTTCGGACGGAACAAAAACCTCCCTGGAAGGATGCTTCCAGGGAGGTTTTTTTGGTGGGGTGCGTTATGGGGTCTTGGCGCTTTTGCCCTCCCGCCGCCAGAGCAAAATCCCTGTGGCATCGGCCAGAAACCAACCGATGGGAATGGCAATCCAGATGCCGTTGACCCCCAGCGCCGGCAGTGCCGACAGGGTGTATGCCAGCAGGACCCGGGTGCCCAGGGAGCAGATGGTGAGGACCACCGACACGGCGGGGCGGTTCACTGCCCGGAAATAGCCGTAGAGGAGGAAAAGAATGCCGATGCCCAGGTAGAACGCGGCCTCAATGCGGAGATAGCCTGTGCCGATGGCGATCACCTCCGCGGCATCCCCGCCCACAAAGGCGGCCATGAGCCGGGGCGCCAACAGGCAGACCAGACCGCCGATGACCAGGCAGAAGAGGACCACCCAGAACACCGCCCAATGGGTGCCGGTGCGGATGCGGTCCCGTTTTTCCGCCCCGTAGTTCTGGGCCACGAAGGTGGAGAAGGCGTTGCCGAAGTCCTGAACCGGCATGTAGGCGATGGTGTCGATCTTCACCGCCACGGCGAAGGCGGCCATGACCGCGGTACCGAAGCTGTTCACCAGGCCCTGGACCATGAGAATGCCAAAGTTCATCACCGACTGCTGCAGACAGGTAAAAAGGGAGAGATTCAGCAGGTTTTTCAAGGCGGCCCGGTCCCAATACCGGTGGCGTTTTTGGACCCGCAGAGCGGGGAAGGCAAACCAGGTGTAGAGAAACAGGCCCAGGCCGGCGACGAACTGGGCGATCACCGTGGCCATGGCGGCCCCCCGAACCCCCATGCCCAAGGGCACCACAAAGAGGATGTCCAGGCCGATGTTCAGAACCACGGAAATCCCCAAAAAGACCAGCGGGGTGGCGGAGTCCCCCACGGAGCGGAGAAGATTGGCAAAAAAATTGTACAGAAAGGTGGCGACCATGCCGGCGAAGATCCACTGCAGGTATTCCTTTGTCAGACCCAAAATATCCGGTGGGATCTGCAGGAGGACCAGAATCCCGTCCAGGGCCAGATAGACGGTGAGGTTGAGCAGGAGCGTCAGCCCGCCGATGAGCAGAAAGGACTGAAAAATCCCATTTCGCAGCCGGTCGGGGTCCTGGCGGCCGTATTGAATGGAAAAATAGACGCTGCTGCCCATGCACAGCCCCAGGAGAATGGAGGTCAAAAAGGTCATCAAAGTGTAAGAGGACCCCACCGCGGCCAGCGCGCCTTCCCCGATGAAGCGGCCCACCACCCAGGTATCGGCCAGGTTGTACAGTTGCTGCAGGAGGTTGCCCAGGATCAGGGGAAGGGCAAAGCCCAGCAGGCCCCGGGGGATGCTTCCCTGGGTGAGGTCACGTTTGGCAAACATAGCGACGGGAGTTCCTTTCCAATCAGAGTGTTTTTCCAGTGTATCATGCACGGAGAAAATTTGCAAATGGAAGGAGAGGACCGGGGGGAGGAAAGGTTTAACCAACCCCAAACAAAAATTTAGCCCTTTTCGGATCGAAGGGGGAGAGGAGCCGCGCTACAATGGAGAAAACCGGCCCGTGCCGATCCCACCATAGGCGGATCTGTGCCGCGGCTCTCCAAAGGAAGCGGGCCGGGGAAACTTTTTGAGAGGAAAACTACAAGAATGCGGCATCTTTTTGTAGGTTTTCCGGCCGAAGGAGGAAACGGGGAATGGAGCGAGGCATCTCATGGGAGGACCGGATCAAAGGGGCGTATGCCTCCCTGCGGCCGTCGGAACAGAAAGTGGCGTCCTTTTTCCTGGCCCACGCCGGGGAGCTGGAGTCCCTGACCATTGGGGAGCTGGCCAGCGCGGCCGGTGTGAGCGAGCCCACGGTGATCCGATGTGTCCGTGGGCTGGGCTACCGGGGATACCGGGCTTTCAAGGGGGCTCTGCGGGGACGGGAGGCCGGAGAGGAGAGCTCCTTTGACCATTTGGGGGGCTTCTCCCTCCGGCCCTGGGATCGGATGGAGGACCTGCCGCTGAAGGTTGTGGGCACCCAGCGGGAGGCCCTGGAGGATGTGCTGAAGTCTGTGTCCCCCGATAGCCTGGAGCAAGCGGCCCGAACCCTGGCCTCGGCCCGGCTGATTGATCTGTACAGTGTGGAGAATTCCTGTGCCCCGGCCAGCGATCTGCTGACCAAACTGACCTATTTGGGGCTCCGGTGCCGCTTCTGCACCGACGCGTATCTCCAGCAGATCAGCGCGGCCCATCTGGGGAAGGGGGATGTGGCGGTGGCCTTTTCCCGCTCGGGCCGGTCTGTGGACACCGTGAAGGCGCTGCGGCTGGCTAAAAAAGCCGGGGCCGCCACCATTGCGGTGACGGGAGAGCGAACCGCCCTGCTGAGCCGGTACGCCGATCTCACCCTCTCTGTGGGCGGGGGAGCCCAAACCGTCTACGGCAACGCCATTTTTTCCCGGGTGGCGGACCTGGCGGTGGTGGATATGCTGTACATGGGCATCATTCTCAGCGACTATGAGCGGTTTTCCCGCAACCTGGACCGCAGCGGGCAGGTGATTGCGGACCGGGGGTATGCGCAAACCTAAGAGAGACAGGGCGTCCTGGTAGAAAACTACAAGGATGCCCTTCTGCATTTGATGGGATTTAACCCGGGCTTCACGGAGGTTTTACCTGGGGTTGGTGGTAAGGGGCGGCGCGGGTTTGCTACACTGTCCCTGGAAAACGAAAGAGAACAGAACAGGCCGGGCATCCCGGTGGGAAAGGAGCCATACCATGTTAGAACTGACCCATATTCAAAAATCCTTTGACGGAGTCACGGTGTTGAAGGATATCTCGATTCAGGTGGAGGAAGGGGAGATCGTCTCCATTCTGGGGCCTTCCGGCTGCGGCAAGACCACCTTGCTGAATTTGATTTTAGGCATTGTGGAGGCGGACGCGGGAACCATTTGCTACAACGGGGAGGATTTGACCCGGGCCGCTATGGAGAAGCGGGGCTTTAACATTGTCTTTCAGGATTATGCCCTGTTCCCCAATCTCAATGTCTACCAAAATATTACCTACGGCCTGAAAAACAAGCCTGGAATCTCCAGCCAGGAAGAGGTGGAGGAGCTGATCCATCTGTTGGGCCTGGGGGAGCATCTGTCCAAGCGGGTGGACCAACTCTCCGGCGGGCAGAAGCAGCGGGTAGCCCTGGCCCGGACCATGGTGATGAAGCCCCGGATTCTCCTGCTGGATGAGCCCCTGTCCGCCCTGGACGGCGTCATCAAAGAGTCCATCAAGGACCGGATCAAGACCATCGCCCGGGAGTTTCATCTGACCACCATCATTGTCACCCATGACCCGGAGGAGGCCCTCACCCTCTCCGACCGGGTGCTGATCATTGACCAGGGCACCATCGCCCAGTATGGCCGCCCGGCGGACATCATTCAGAAGCCGGAAAACGACTTTGTCCGGACCTTTATCCTCAACCAGCTGGAGATCAAGCGCAACAACATTTACGCCCTCTTCGGCGCCGACGCTGCGGGGAGAGCCGGGTAATCTGTGGTCCTATGAAACGAAAGCATTGGGAGCTTACGCTCATTTTCATCCTGCTGGTCGTCCTCTTTGCCACCTTTCTGGCCATTCCGGCCATCCGGCTGCTGGTCAGGTCCTTTTGGGGCGAGACCGGATTGACCACAGAGTTCTATACCTCGGTGCTGACTGCCCCGCAGTTCGGCACAGCACTCAGGAACAGCTTCGCCGTCTCCGCGGCCTCTGCGCTGCTGGCGGTGGGGATCGCCTTTGTGATGGCCTACCTTATCCATTACACCCGGCTGCCCCGGGGGATTCGGCGGGCAATACAGGCGGGGGGGGCACTGCCCCCGTTTCTTCCCCCCCCGAGGATGGCGACACTGCCCATGTTCCTTCCCACCATTACCTACGGCTTCGCCATCATCTACTCCTTCGGCAAGCAGGGCCTGATCACCCGCCTGCTGGGCCACCAGATCTTTAACATCTATGGGTTTGGCGGCCTGCTGCTGGGCTATGTGATCTATACGGTGCCTGTGGCTTTCCTGCTGATCCACAACACCATGGGGTATGTTGACAAGAAGACGTTGGTTGTCTCCAAGGCCATGGGGGATGGCCACCTGTCCACCTTCTGGATCGCCATCCTCCGGCCGCTGCTGGGGACGCTGGCAGGGGCGTTTATCCAGTCCTTTTTCCTCTGCTTCACCGACTTCGGCATTCCCGCGTCTGTGGGCGGAAAATATGATGTGGTGGCCACGGTGCTCTACAACGAGATGCTGGGCGGCGTGCCCGACTTCAACCGGGGCGCCGTGGTGGCCATGGTGATGCTGCTGCCGTCCATTGTCAGTATTCTGCTGCTGCGGTTTCTGGAGCGGTACAACATCCGCTATGACCGCATCAGCGACGCCGACCTCCGCCCCAACCGGGTCAGAGACACGGTGTGGGGGCTGTCGGGATCTGTGCTGTCGGTGGGAATGCTCTCCATCTTCGCGGTGATCTTTGTGGTGCCTCTGGTGCAGAACTGGCCCTACCAGACCCAGTTCACCCTGGCCCACGTCCAGGCGGTTTTTGCAGACAGCGAGCTGCAAACGGTGTACCTCCACTCCCTGGGCATGGCGCTGTGTACGGCCTTCTTTGGAACGCTGCTGGCCTACGGCGCGGCGCTGATCACCGCCCGGAGCACCCTGCCCAAGTGGCGCAAGCAGAGCGTGGATTCCATCGCGCTGGTGACCAATACCATCCCCGGCATGGTGCTGGGCCTGGCCTTCCTGTTCACCTTCACGGGAACCCCCCTGCAGAATACCTTCCCGCTGATGATCCTGTGTAATATTGTCCACTATTTCTCCACTCCCTATCTTATGATGAAAAACTCCCTGTCCAAGATGAACGCGGGGTGGGAGACCACGGCCATGCTCATGGGAGACAGCTGGCCCAAGACCATCCTGCGGGTGGTGACCCCCAATGCGGCCTCCAGTCTCATTGAGGTGTTCAGCTACTATTTCATCAACGCCATGGTTACCATCAGCGCCCTGATTTTCCTGGCCGGTGCCCGGACCATGGTTCTGACCACCAAGATCAAGCAGCTGCAGTATGTCAATGAATACAATGAGGTCTTTGTCCTCTCCCTGCTGATCCTCTTTACCAACCTGCTTGCAAAGGCCATTTTCACTTGGCTTGCAAATAGAAGTGCCCAAACGGGAAAACGAAACAATAAGAAGAGAAAGGAAACGAAACCATCATGCATCTGAAAAAATTACTGGCGCTGGGTCTGTCCCTGACCATGGCTGTGGCCCTGCTGAGCGGCTGCGGCCAGCAAGAGACCGCGGAAGGCGGTGCCCCGTCGGAGCAGGTTATCATTTACTCCAACGCCGACGAAGAGGCGATTACCGCCATGACCAACGCCCTGAACGCCGGCGGCTATGCGGGCCAGTATGTCTTCCAGACCTTTGGCACCTCGGAACTGGGGGGAAAGCTCCTGGCCGAAGGGACCAACCTGGAGGCGGATCTGGTCACCATGAGCACCTTCTATCTCCAGAGTGCCCAGGAGCAGAACACAATGTTTGTCCCCCTGACCTTCCCGGTGAATACCCTGGAGGAGGTCCCGGACTATACCGCGCCCATCACCTCCCAGGAGGGCGCCATTATTGTCAATACAGAGGTTCTGAAGGAAAATAATCTGCCCATGCCCACCTGCCTGAAGGATCTGGCCGATCCTGTCTATGCCGGTTTCCTGGCGGTGACCGATGTGCAGTCCTCCTCTACCGCGTGGCTGCTGATGCAGGCGCTGGTTTCGGAATATGGGGAGGACGGGGCACAGACGGTTCTCCACAACATCTATGCCAACGCAGGGGACCACATTGAGACCTCCGGCTCTGCCCCGCTGAAGCTCTGTGAGGCCGGGGAAATCGCCGTGGGCTTTGGCCTGCGCCACCAGGCGGTGGCGGCCAAGGCAGAGGGCCTGCCCATCGACTATGTGGACCCCACCGAGGGCAACTTCTCCCTGACGGAGTCTGTGGCCATTGTGGACAAAGGGGAGAGCACCAATCCTTTGGCCATGAAGATGGCCCAGTGCATCATCGAAAATGGCCGTGCCGAGCTCCAGGAAAACTACCCCAACCCCCTGTATGAGGGAGAGAGCGCGGACAGCGCCAACAAATCCGCCTACCCCAAGACCTTCCAGGAGCCGCTGACCTTTGAACTGTACGAAAAGCACCAGCAGATCTCTGAGGCTGCCAAGCCCTGAGGGATACGATGCGGAAGAGGGCGCGAAAGGCGCCCTCTTCTAATGAAAAACGGAAACCATCACAGAATATAAGGAGAGAAACATACCATGAATTCCTATAAACTGCTCACCCCCGGCCCGCTGACCACCACCGACACCGTGAAGCAGGTGATGCTCTTTGACCACTGCACCTGGGATGACGATTACAAGCAGATCACCCAGACCATCCGTCGCACGCTGCTGGCGTTGGGACACGTGTCCGAGCCGGAGTACACCGCTGTGCTCATGCAGGGCAGCGGAACCTTTGGCGTGGAGTCTGTGCTCACCAGCGTCATCGGACGGGAGGACAAGCTCCTCATTGCGGCCAACGGGGCCTACGGCCTGCGGATGGCGGAAATCTGCCGCCACGCGGGGATTGCGTATGCCCTCTATGAGCAGGAGAACCACAAGCGTCCCCAGGCGGACGTGGTGGCAAAGTACCTGGCAGAGGACCCGGCCATCACCCACGTGTCCATGGTCCATGGGGAGACCACCAGCGGCATCCTCAACGATGTGGAGGCTGTGGGCCGGGTGGTAAAGGCCGCCGGCAAGACCTTCCTTGTGGACGCCATGTCCACCTTCGGCGGCGTGGACATCCCGGTG
>OGRJ01002594.1_pt1 | contig 12783 bp, 10 predicted proteins | sample 1553411 | NCBI WGS metagenome assembly OGRJ01 (sample SAMEA2580084, study PRJEB22360) | human gut metagenome | biome: human gut; feature: human-associated habitat; material: faeces | place: Denmark | collected 2008/2010
CATCTCGCGTTCCTGCTTCCAGAATTTCGGCGTGCGGAAAATCGCGCCGCCCATGCGGTAGCTGAACGATTCGTTGAACGCGACCAGCACGTTCTCTTCCACCGTCATCTGACCGAACAGACGAATATTCTGGAAGGTTCTGGCGATTCCGGCACGCACTACCTGGTACGTCTTCTTGCCGTTCATGCGTTCGCCGTCCAGGAAGAACTCGCCTTCCGTAGGCTGGTACACGCCGGTCAGTAGGTTGAACACAGTGGTCTTGCCTGCGCCGTTCGGTCCAATCAGACCGATGAGCTCACCGGAGTTGATGGTCATGTTGAAGTCGGATACTGCCTTCAAGCCTCCGAAGGTGATGCCGAGATGCTCGGCCTTGAGGATGGGCTCGCTCATGCCTTCGCCTCCTTGGTAGTGGTGACCGTCTCAGCAACCTTTTCAGCGGTTTCGACTTTTTCAGTCGTCTTCTTAGCGTTCTTGCCGGATTCCTTGGACACCTTGACCTTTTCAACGGTTTCGGCCTGCTTCGGCTTGCCGTGTGCCTTGAACTTCATCGGGTAGAACAGCTTGTTGATGGTCTTGGTCAGGGAGAATTCCCAGTTGCCGAAGATGCCTTGCGGTCGGAAGATCATAATGAGCACCAGTGCCACCGAGTACACGAGCATGCGGTAGGTGGAGAAGGCGCGCAGCAATTCCGGAAGAATCGTCAGGCCGACGGCGGAGACGATGGAACCGGTCAGCGATCCCATACCGCCGAACACCACCATGATCACGTAATTGATCGACTGCAGCCATCCGGCCATGGACGGATTCAACGAACCGATGTACTGTGCGAAGATGCCACCGGCGATGCCTGCGAAGAACGCGGAAATCGCAAATACGAGCACCTTCATGTAAGTGATGTTGATGCCGGATGCGCTGGCCGCGATCTCGTCGTCGCGGATAGCCTTGACGGCACGTCCGTAACGGGAGCGGGCGAACATGAACAGCAGTACCACGGTGACGACGGTAATCCAGAACACGACATACAGGTTGGCGAGACGGTCGATGCCGATCAACGCCTGTCCTGCGGCACCCTTGTCGAGACCCATGCCGCCGGCAACCTTCAGGTTCTGGATGATCACGCGGATGATCTCACCGAAACCAAGCGTGATGATGGCGAGGTAATCACCATGCAGACGCAATGCAGGGATGCCAACCAGAATACCGAAAATGCAGGCGATTACACCACCGACGAGGGTGGTAAGCAGGAATCGCAAAGTCGGATCCATCGCAACGCCATTGGCGACGAGCAGCTTGCTCAGCAAAGCAGCGGAATACGCGCCGATCGCCTCGAAACCGCAGCAGCCCAACGTAAGCTGGCCGAGCACGCCGATAGTGAGGTTCAGCGAAGTGGTCATGATGATAGCGATGCAGATGGTCATCATGATGCCTTTGATATAGGCGCTGGCCATGCCGGATTCACATACGCCCATCAGGATGCCGAACAGCACGACCACGCCGATCGCGCACATCAGATAGGACTGTTTGGTGGAAAGCATTGATTTCTTCATGGGATCACACCTTCTCTGTTTCCGGTTCGCCCATCAGGCCGGATGGCTTGACCAGGAGCACGATGATGAGGATACCGAACACGATGGCGTCGGAGAACGCGGACGTGATCACACCTCCGGTAATGGTGCCGATATACGCCTTGGTCAGGCTTTCGACCACGCCGATCACCAGACCGCCGACCATAGCGCCCGGAATGGAGCCGATACCACCGAGCACGGCCGCGACGAATGCCTTCAGGCCCAGCATCGCGCCCATCATCGGAGACACCTGCGGATAGGAAATGCAGTACATAAGCGCCGCCACCGCAGCCAGGCCGGAACCGATGGCGAAGGTCAGCGTGATGGTGGAGTTCACGTTGATGCCCATCAGAATCGACGCTTCCTTATCTTCGGAAACCGCACGCATGGCCTTGCCCTGCTTGGTGTGGGAGACGAACAGCTGCAGCGCGACCATGATGATGACGCCGAGCGCGATGGTGATGATGGTCGCGCCGTCGATCTTCAGCTTGCCGAGCGACAGCGTCGGAATCTGGATGATCGTTGGCACAGTCTGGTAATCGGCGCCGAAGATGGCCTGGGAGCCATTCTCCAGCAACAGGCTCATGGCGATTGCGGTGATGAGGGCCGTCATGCTGTTGCCCTTCTCACGCACCGGCTTGTATGCGGCCCTCTCCACGATGACGCCCACCGCCACGCACATGAGGATCGCAGGAATGACGGCCACCCATGCGGGCAGGCCGAACGCGACGATTGCCGGAATGGTAAGCATCAGCACATATGCGCCGACCATGATGAAATCGCCGTGCGCGAAGTTGATCAAACGAATGATGCCGTACACCATGGTGTAGCCAAGTGCCACAAGCGAGTACACGCTACCGATCTTCAAACCATTGAAGATCTGGCTGATGAACATGATGATCTGATCGCCCATCATTCCTCCTTTCAAAAATTTGTCTGCCGTCAGGCTCTCGAACCCGACGAATATGGATAAAAACACCTTGATACGCGAAAGGGAGAGAACCGGTTTCCCGGTCCCCTCCTCTTATATGCTCAGGCTTTCAAAATCCTTGCCTTCAAGCAGATGGAAATCACTTGGATGGCTGGATGGTGGTCTTGTACTGAGGCTTGCCGTCCTTAAGCTCAAGGACGATGACGGACTTCTTCGGGGAGCCCTTCTTGTCGAGCGTGAAGTTACCGGTCATGCCTTCGAAGCTCATACCGGAGATAGCGTTGCGCACAGACTCGCGGGTAGCGTTCTTACCGGCCTTCTCGATCGCCTGAGCCATCATGTACACGGAGTCATAGGCCAGTGCGGTGAAGGTGTTTGGATCGGCGTTCTTGTTGGCCTTCTTGTAAGACTTGATGAAGTCCTGTACCTTGGCGTTGGAGGTGTCGTCTGGAGAATAATGGGTGGTATAGAGCACATTGTTGTACAGCGACTTATCGTCGGTCATCTTCAGGCCATCGTAGCCGTCAGGACCCATCACATAACCATCGTAGCCGACGGAACGGGCCTGCGGGATGATGTACGGGCCAGCAACGGAGTAATAGTACGGAGCGTACAGGAACTCGGCACCAGCGGCCTGAATCTTCTGCAGCTGGGAGGAGTACTCGGTGTCGTCGGCGCTGGAGGAATTCTCCTCTGCCACGACCTCAAGGCCGGCCTTCTTGGCGGCATCGGCGAAAGCCTTGCCCACGCCGGAGGAGTACGGGTCGCCGGTGCCGTATAGCACGGCAACCTTCTTGACCTTCAGGGTCTCGGCTGCGAACTTGGCCGCGATCTCACCCTGATAGGAATCCTTGAAGCAGGTGCGGAACATGTAACCACCGGTCTCGATGGAGTCGGAGGTGGCGGCCGGAGCGATGGCCGGCAGCTTGGCCTGGTCGGCCAGCGGAGCCACTGCTGCGGTGGTGGAGGAGATGGTCGGACCGAGCACGCCGAGCACGCTGTCGTCGCCGGCGAGCTTGTTGAAGGCGTTGGAGGCTTCGGTGGCGTCGCCCTTATCGTCCATGGACTCGAGCTTGACCTTCTTGCCGTTGATGCCGCCCTTGGCGTTGATCTCGTCCACAGCCAGCTTGAAGCCGGCGACTTCGGCCTCGCCGTATGCGGCGGCGGTACCGGAGTTGGTGGTGATGGATCCCAGCGTGATGGTATCGCCGTTGGCCGCACTACCATTGGAACTGCTGGAACCGTCCATGCTGCCGCCAGAGCAGGCAGCGAGGGACATTGACATTGCGCCTGCCGCGATCACGGCAACGCACTTGGCGGAGAACTTGACGTTCATTCCGTTCTTCCTCTTTTCTTGAAAATGCCGCACATTCCTCTCAACGCGCACCATGAAAGCCATTCATGTTCATCTCAATCCCGTGCGCGGAACCGCAACGGCCGCTTATGGCTGCCATCCGTTCTTCATGTGCATTCCGATTGTTCTTTATAGCCCGACGGACAGCGCCATGCATAAAATGTTCTTATAGTGAGACTCAACTTCCGGCTATATCTTCACCGGCATGCCGTGAAACGTCTTGTATTATCCGATTTCTTGCTTTTCTGCCGTCAGATAACGCGGACGACCGGTGTAATCGTTGTGCACGACAACATCGACGAAATCGCAAGTACGTGCAAAAGCGGCAAGCCGCTCCCCCTGCGTGACATCGTGTTCCATTACCATGAGCCCGCCTGGCTTGAGCAGTTTCGAAGCGCGTGAGATAATGCGCTCCGGAATGAGCGTACCATCCGCGGAACCGCCGTACAGAGCCAGATCGGGATCGTAATCGCGTACTTCTGGCTGTACGGGAATGTCGGAAAGCGGCACATACGGAGGATTGGTAAGCACGATGTCGATTGTGCCGTCAAGCTGGTTCAATGTCGGCATCTGCGTGGCGTCGGCGATTTCCAGATGATAATTACCTGCGATCGCCGGATACCGTTTCGTGGTTTCGTCAAGATTGCGACGCGTCCACTGCGCGGTCCGTTCGCTTTTTTCGACGGCCCAGACTTCGCTGCCCGGCACTTCCGTGGCGAAAGCAAGGCCGATCGCACCGCTACCGGCGCATAAATCGACCACTTTGGCACGGTACATGCCATGCCGGGTGGTCCATTCGATGCCTTCCTGCACCACCAACTCGGTTTCAGGACGCGGAATGAACACGCCCGGTCCGACTTTCAGATCGAGATAGCGGAACGGCGCATGGCCGGTGATGTGTTGCAATGGCTCACGTTTGGCTCGACGATCCACCATGGAATGGAACCGTTCCATGGCCGCCGCGACGGTATTCCCGGTGGTTTTCGCATTCGCCCAAGCGCCCGATTCTGGTGAATCGGACGCCAAGACACTGTTCAGATGTCCAACGTCATCTCCCATAAGCATGGCCTTGTCCACGTCCCGCAAATCGACGTGGAAGGCTTCGGCGAGCAGCAGTTTGACGTCATGTTCCGGAGTGTCGACACCCGCCGCGCTCAATATGGCCGCGGAGGAACGCACCGTTTCGAATACCGTAGCCACAACCACGCCTTACTTCTGGTTGGCGAGACGATCGGCCTCATCCGCCTGGATGTCGGAATCGATGACGGCCTGCAAATCGCCGTCAAGCACGGCGTCAAGATTGTACGCCTTGTAGTTCGTACGATGATCGACGATACGGTTCTCCGGGAAGTTGTACGTGCGGATTCGTTCGGAACGATCCAGCGAGCGCACCTGGGAGTGACGCATGTCTGCGGCCTGTGCGGCTTCCTCCTCGTGCTTCATGGCGAGCAGGCGGCTCTTCAACACGCGCAGTGCGGCCGCACGATTCTGGATCTGGCTCTTCTCATCCTGCATGCTCACCACGATGCCGGTCGGAATGTGGGTCATACGAACGGCGGAATATGTGGTGTTCACGGACTGGCCACCCGGGCCGGAGCTCATGAAGATGTCGATTTTCAGATCCTTCTGATCGATTTCAATCTCATCATCGTCTTCGTCAGCTTCCGGGAACACAATGACACCGGCCGCGGAAGTTTGGATGCGACCCTGCGATTCGGTGACGGGAATACGCTGCACGCGATGCACGCCACCCTCATACTTGAGGGACGCCCATACGCCATCTTCCGGCGCAGGAGTACCCTTGGCGCGAATGGCAAGCTGCACGTCTTTGACGCCACCCAGCTCGGTGGTGTTTTCGCTTTGCACGGCGACCGACCAGCCACGCTTTTCCGCATATCGCATGTACATGCGCAGCAAATCGCCCGCAAAAAGCGCCGCTTCCTCGCCGCCGGTGCCCGCCTTGATTTCCATGATCGTGTCACGCGCATCATCGGGATCGCGCGGAATCAACGCGGTACGCAGCTTCTCCTCCGCCGCTGGAAGCTCGCTCTCCAAACGTTTCGCCTCTTCCGCGAAATCCGGATCTTCGGAAGCCATTTCCTTGGCTGCCTCCAGATCGTCTTTCACCTGCTTGTATGCGGTGTATGCGGAAACGATGACGCCCAACTCGGCGTGACGACGTCCCAGCTTACGCATCTTATCCGGATCCGACGCGACTTCCGGCTCGGCCATCTGCTGTTCGATATTGTGATATTCCTCAAGTGCGGTAACTGCCGCGGGGAACTGCTCGTCTGCCAATGTACGCCTTTTCTGTCTGCTTATAAATCTGCGCTTCAGCGTGAACGCTTCGCTGAACTCCACTCAATCTATCCATTATATAAGGTGCCTTGGAAACGCTGCCGAAGCGCGGTATTTCGCAGGCATTCCACGCATCTTACGAATATCCCAATCGCATGCACGCAGCGCATGCGCATCCGTTGCATAATGAAAAACGCCAGCCCACAATCGGACTGGCGTTTTTCATTGCCTAAGCAATAAGACTCACTTGGCCTTCTTGCCGTAACGCTTCTCGAAGCGTGCCACGCGGCCACCGGTGTCGAGGATCTTCTGCTTGCCGGTGTAGAACGGGTGGCAGTTGGAGCACACGTCGACGGTCATGTGATCGCCGTTGTAGGTGGAACGGGTGACGAAGGTGTTGCCGCAAGAGCAGGTAACCTGCACTGCGTGATAATCAGGATGGATACCCTGCTTCATAGTTTGTCTCCTAGAGATTCGGGGGACCCGGGTCGCATTGCCCCGATGGCAAGGCGTGAACCGGATAACCTTATGGAGTGTAGGCGATGGCCGGGACACGGTATGCGCCGTCACACGCAGGGCGTACGGACTGCAATCCGCGGATATGCAAAAGACCCGCCGCTTCCGGCAGGTCCGCATGTGCCCTCGCTGGGACTTGAACCCAGGACAAACACCTTATAAGGGTGCTGCTCTAACCAACTGAGCTACGAGGGCAACGGGAGGAAGTATACCCCGACCTCTGCCCGATTGCGGCAGCGTCGACAGATGACCATTGGAAGACCGACGGCAACACGCCAGCAAATCGTTATTTATAAGTTTATAAATAACGTACTAACCTATTAATTAATCAATGGACGATATACCCATACAGTACACCTCGTCACAGCCATTTCACCGACGAAAGGACACCCATGCGCTACGGTCATTTCGATGATGCCGCAAAGGAATACGTGATTGAAACCCCGGCGACCCCCCTGCCGTGGATCAACTACCTTGGCAACAAGGACTTCTTCTCGCTGATTTCCAACACCGGCGGCGGCTACAGCTTCTACAAGGACGCCAAACTACGCCGCGTCACCCGCTACCGGTATAACAACGTGCCGGCAGACAACGGCTCCCGCTGCTATTACCTGAGCCTGATGGACTCCGATTCCGCCGATGCCAAGCCGGTCGAAACCTGGTCGCCGACCTTCCTTCCGTGCAAGACCCCGCTTGATTCCTACAAGTGCCGTCAAGGCATCGGCTACACCGTGTTCGAAGCTTCCAAGCGAGGCATCGAATCCAAGCTCACCGCCTTCGTGCCGCTGCACACCAATGCGGAAATCAATCGGCTCGACGTGACGAACACCACCGACGAGCCGGCCGTCATCGACGTGACCGGCTCCGTGGAATGGTGCCTGTGGAATGCCGTGGACGACTCGTCCAACTTCCAGCGCAACCTGTCCACCGGCGAGGTGGAGATCGAACGCGAAACCGATGCCACGCTGCTGTACCACAAGACCGAATTCAAGGAGCGCCGCAACCATTACGCGTTCTACGGCGTCAACGCGCCCGTCGTCGGTTTCGACACCAGCCGCGACGAGTTCCTCGGCCAGTTCAACGGCTGGGACACCCCGCAGGTCATCGCCGAAGGCAAGGCTCACGATTCCGTGGCGCACGGCTGGTTCCCGATCGCCGCCAACCGCGTGCGTCTGGAACTCCAGCCGGGCGAAACCGCATCGCTCGTGTTCATGCTGGGCTATATCGAAGTGGCCAAGGACCAGAAATGGGAGGATCCGAACGATCCGGCCAAGGTCGGCATCATAAACAAGAAGCCGGCCCATGAGCTGTTCCGCCGTTTCGCCACCGTCGAACAGGTCGAAGCCGCCTTGAAGGAGCTCAACTCCTACTGGTCCGAACTGCTGACCACCTACAGCGTCGATTCCGGCGACGAAAAGCTCGACCGTATGGTCAACATCTGGCACCAGTACCAGTGCATGGTCACGTTCAATATGTCCCGTTCCGCCTCCTACTACGAGTCGGGCATGGGACGCGGCATGGGCTTCCGCGATTCCAACCAGGACCTGCTTGGCTTCGTGCATCTCATTCCGGAACGCGCACGCGAGCGCATCATCGACATCGCCTCCACCCAAATGGAGGACGGTTCCGCATGGCACCAGTACCAGCCGCTCACCAAGAAGGGCAATGCGGACATCGGTGGCGGCTTCAATGATGATCCGCTGTGGCTCGTGGCCGGCGTGTACGCGTATCTCGCCGAAACCGGCGACGTGAGCATTCTGACCGAACCGGTGCCGTTCAACAACGTCGAGGGCTCCGAACAGCCGCTACTTGAGCACTTGCGCCGTTCAGTGAACTTCACCATTACGCATAAGGGCCCCCATGGCATTCCGCTCATCGGCCGCGCCGACTGGAATGATTGTCTGAACCTCAACTGTTTCTCCGATACTCCGGACGAAAGCTTCCAGACCGTGGAGAACAACGACACCGGCGTCGCCGAATCCGTGTTCATCGGCGGCATGTTCGTGCTGTACGGCAGCCCATATTCCGACAACCTCGAGCATTATGGACGTCTGGCCGGCATGTCCGACGCCGAAATCGCGTCCGAGGCGGCCAGCGTGCGCGCCGAAATCGGCCAGGTTTCCAAGGCCGTCAAAACCGCCGGCTGGGACGGCGAATGGTTCGTGCGCGCCTACGACGCCTACTCGCGCAAGGTCGGCACGCATGAGGACACCGAAGGCCAGATCTACATCGAACCGCAGGGCATGTGCGTGATGGCCGGCATCGGCCTCGATGACGGCAAGGCGCAGCAGGCGCTGAAGTCCGTCAAGGAACGCCTGACCTGCGATTGGGGCACCGCCATCCTCGCACCCGCCTACTCCACCTACCGCATCGAATTGGGCGAAATCTCCTCCTATCCGCGCGGATACAAGGAAAACGGCGGCATCTTCTGCCACAACAACCCGTGGATCTCCATCGCCAACGCCATCGCCGGCAATGACGACGAGGCATTCGCCGTCTACCAGCGCAACTGCCCGGCGTATGTCGAGGACAAGTCCGACGTGCGCAAGGTGGAACCGTACGTCTACTGCCAGATGGTGGCCGGTCCCGAGGCAGCGACCCCGGGCGAGGGCAAGAACTCCTGGCTGACCGGCACCGCCGCGTGGACGTTCGTGGACGTGTCGCAGTATCTGCTGGGCGTGCGACCGACGCTCGACGGCCTGGCCATCGAACCGCATCTGCCGGAACGGTTCGACCAGCTGACCGTGACGCGCGTGTTCCGCGGCGTGACCTACCGCATCGCCATGAAGCGCACCGGCGAGCGCACGGTGAGCGTCGACGGAGCGAAGATTGGCGGTAATGTGGTTCCCGCTTTGAGCGATGCCAAATCCGTCGATGTCGAGGTCACGTTCTGATGTGAGCATCAGAACGTGCTCACAAACGGGGCGGGCCTACACTCTCCTCAACATGAACATGGATTTCCGGAGCATCTTGCATATAGGTTGTTCCGGCGATCCTCCATCGGTTTCCTGCAACCTTGTGGAAGGCAGGAACCGATCAGAACAGTGCGAATCCGTGTGCCGCATAGAAGGCCGCATGGATTCGCACACACAATCCGTCTAAGGTAGCGATATGCAGTATTGTGAAGACATCATCACCGGCATCGATGGCAGTGAGGCCACGTTCGTCCGGTACGTTCTCGACAACAGCGAGGAGATCGATCCCAAACGTCAACGCCCCAGCGTTCTGGTGATTCCGGGCGGCGGCTATGCCATGACCTCCGACCGCGAGGCCGAACCGATCGCCATGCAGTTCCTCGCGGCCGGATGCAACGCGTTTGTGCTGCGCTATTCCGTCGCGCCATCCGTCTTCCCCACGGCTTTGCTGGAAGCCGCGGAAGCAGTGCAGCGCATACGCGCGCATGCGGACGACTGGCATTGCGACCCCAGTAAGATCGCGGTAATCGGATTTTCCGCAGGCGGTCATCTTGCGGCCAATCTTGCGACCACGGCGGGTGACGACACCATGCGGGCACATGGCTATGACCCTGACGCGGTGCGCCCGAACGCATTGATGCTCGGCTACCCGGTGATCACTTCAGGCCCGCTCGCGCATCGTGGCAGCTTCGACTGTCTGCTTGGCGACAACAGCGATAATCAGGTGGCGTTGGACGCGGTGTCCATCGAACGGCATATCGACGCGAAGACGCCGCCCGTATTCGTATGGCATACCATCACCGACGATTGCGTACCGGTCGAGAACACGCTGATGTTGGTCGATGCCTGCAAGAAGGCCGGCGTGCCGGTCGAGGCGCATCTGTTCCCCCAAGGCGGGCATGGTCTGGCGCTTGGCACTGCGGAAACGGCGTGGCAGGGGGTTAATGGCATCGAGCCATGCGTCCAGCAATGGCCGGTGTTGGCCAACGCGTGGCTACGGCGACTCTTCGCCTAGAGGCCAGAGGGCGTAATAGTATTGGATGGTTTTATGAGGGACACGATGAGCAGGGGTGTAAGGAGCTGGCTATGAGCGTCGCGGCATGGGATGGATTCCTGAATGACCAGAGCAACTGGCCGGCCGCCTCACGCATCGGCAACGCTACGGGGGCCACTACCGCCAGGGACACGCTGGGCGACAAGACCTTCGTCAAACGCAAGCGTATGAGTCAGGAGGAACGCCACCTGCAAATCCTGCAGGCCGCCGTCAAAATCATCGCCACCAAGGGGTTCTGGGGCATGTCGTTGCAGAACATCTCCGACGAGCTGGGCATCACCGAGGCGGCGTTGTACCATTACATCTCCTCGAAGGACGATCTGCTCAACATGGTGCTGTCGGAATGCTACGACACCATCGATGCCGACGAATACAACGCGGTGACGGCCGCCATCGTCGACGCCGACGGGCACCGCGTCTACTACTACCCGCGCTATTGCCTGAACATCGTGCTGTACAATCTGCAGCGCCCCGAGCTCGTGCAGCTGTATTCGGTGCTGAACGGCGAGGCGCTGAACCCCTCGCACCCGGCCCACGATTTCTTCATCGGCCGCCATTTGCGCCAATGGGAGATGATTTGCTCGATGAACTGGCTGCTGCCGCCGGACGTGGACGAGGAACGGTTCTACGACCTGTACACCCTGGCGATGAGCGCCATGGACGGTCTGCAGTACCGTTGGCTGGGTGACAATTCGATGAATCTGCTGGAGCAATGGATGAGCATCTCCGACATCATCTTCCCCGATAGCGAATGGCAGGGCTTCCGCGACCCCTCGGAGCACGACCCGAAGAACGAATCCTGCCTGCTGCCGCTTACCTTGTCGGCACGGCAGTAGCTCTGACCCCGAAGATCAGCAGAGCATTACAGCGGAAGATCGATATCGACCGCCCACCGCTCTTGTGCATATTCGCCATCGGCGGGGCCGTTCACGGGAAGCGGACCCGCCGATTTTCGTATCGGAAGCATCCGCGACTAGCGGATCGGCACCTTCTCCATGCCTTCGACCTCGGTTTCGAAGGCGTAGTAGGCTCCGATCAGACCGGCGTTGTTGGTGTGCCGGCAGCGCTTGACAACCGTGTGGAAATCGCTCCACTGCGGGATCTTGTCGAGCGCCGCATTGACCAGCGGCAGCAATTGCTGTTCACGGCAGATGCCACCGCCCAGCAGCACGCATTCGGGGTCGGCCACGGCGACGATGTTGAAAATGCCGATGGCAAGATAGTCGATCCACCGGTCCACGATCTTGCGCACACGCGGCTCATCGAGACGATGGAACAGGGTGGCCGGCACGATGGAGCCTGTCGGCACGTCGAATTCCTTGGCGTACTCCTCCGCCAGCACGATGGTCGACAGGTAATCCTGCATGGTGTGGAATCCACCGGTCTCATAGTTCGGGATCATCATGCCCAGCTCGCCTGCACGCCAATCCTTGCCTCGGCGGATCCTGCCGTCCAGGAACAACGCACCGCCCACACCGCTGTCGATGGTGATCAGCGCAAAATCGTCGAGTTTGACGGCGTTGCCGCTCAGCTTCTCCGCCATTGCCGCGCAGTTGGCGTCGTTCTCCATCCATGTGGGGATCGGGTCGTCAAGATAGCCCTGCAGTTTTCTGCCGATTTCATGGCCGTACAGTATGCTTAGCGCGCCGGCGGTAACGGCGACCTGCTTCTCCGTGTCGATGAAGCCGGGCACGCTTATGGCGATGCCGTCAAGAGGGGCACGCTGCTTGGAAACAATATGCGCGAGCGCCTGGTAGAAGGGCTCCTCGCCGTCGACCGGAGTCGCGATAGTACCCGGAATGCCCATGCGCCCGTCCTCGAACACCACGTATCGGGTGAAGAACGTTCCGATTTCGAACGCAAGGATGCGCTTCTTTGCAGTCATATCGTTATCTAACCCATCTTTAATAAAAATCCTGCCTTGGTACAGTATAGCGTTCCCGCCCATACTTAAGCGCTTCCGCCCCATCCCCCGATACGCTCAGCCAACACCCCTTTGCGTACCACCAATGCAATGGCGGAATCGAAGTGCGTCATAGCATATTCGTCTGCCATTGTGCAACATATGCCATAACAACTTGTCAATATTTATCGATACGGTTGCCTATTGGAGGCTCTTGCAATACACGCTTTTATGACTCCCGCCGCTT
>OGRJ01002598.1_pt1 | contig 12763 bp, 8 predicted proteins | sample 1553411 | NCBI WGS metagenome assembly OGRJ01 (sample SAMEA2580084, study PRJEB22360) | human gut metagenome | biome: human gut; feature: human-associated habitat; material: faeces | place: Denmark | collected 2008/2010
TGAGTTTTTCGGTGTAGATTGAAAAAAATCAAATTTGTATGAAGTTTTGAAGGTACAAACTTATTAAATATGAATTATTTAAGACATCTAATGAGATGTCTTTTTTTTGTAAAAAATAGTAAAAAAATAATGAAATAATAATGAAATAATAATTAAAAACTGCTATAATGTTTTCGGTTACTTATCGAAAACATTAATTTATTAAGGAGGTTGTTATGGAACAAAAGAAACAGGAGCCAATTCGTGATGCGAGACAGCTTGGAACGGCCAAGATGCTTATCCTTGGTTTGCAGCATATGTTTGCTATGTTCGGCGCAACAATTCTTGTGCCTATTCTTGTATCAGGATATTTTCAGAAGGCGTGTGGGAAGCCGCTTACCAGAGGTCTTTCTGTATCGGTTACCCTATTTTGTGCAGGCTTTGGCACGCTTATATTTCATCTGTGTACAAAGTTTAAGGTACCGGCTTTTTTGGGTTCGTCATTTGCTTTTTTAGGAGGCTTTTATACTGTTGCAAACCTTGACAGTGGTATGTATGCAGATATGGCTGTCAATGATAAGGCTGCGTATGCGTGTGGTGGTATATTTGTTGCAGGTATGCTTTATTTCGTACTTGCACTTATCATTAAGCTGGTTGGAATTAAGCGTGTAATGCGCTTTCTTCCACCTGTAGTGACAGGACCTATTATCATATGCATTGGTCTTTCACTTGCCGGCTCAGCTATCAATAATGCTTCAACAAACTGGGTTCTTGCAATTATTGCACTTGGAGTTATAATTATTTTCAATATATGGGGAAAGGGCTTATTTAAGATCATTCCTATTCTAATGGGAGTAATCATTTCCTATGTAGTTGCTCTTATTATGAATGCTGCTGGAATTACTAATCCTGATGGTTCAGCAATTCTTGATTTTACATCAATTGCATCATCTGCGTTGGTCGGAATACCTAAATTTCAGTTCATGAAGTTTGATATTACGTCCATTCTTGTTATGGCGCCTATCGCTATTGCGACTATGATGGAGCACATTGGCGACATGTCTGCTATTTCTGCTACAGTAGAGCAGAACTTTATTGCTGATCCGGGTCTTCATAGGACACTTATAGGTGATGGAATTGCAACTGCATTCGCAGGAGCCATAGGAGGACCGGCTAATACAACATATGGTGAGAATACAGGAGTGCTTGAGCTGTCTAAGGTATATGATCCGAGAGTTATCCGTATTGCGGCTGTTTTTGCTATTGCACTTTCATTTATTCCAAAGTTTTCGGCTGTAATATCTACTATGCCATCAGCGATTATTGGTGGAGTTTCATTTATGCTTTATGGAATGATTTCAGCAATAGGAGTTAGAAATGTTGTTGAAAACAAGGTAGATCTGACAAAATCAAGAAATCTGATTATTGCAGGTGTTATTTTTGTATGTGGTCTTGGCTTTGGAAATGGACTGACATTTACTGTAGCAGGAACATCAATTACACTGACAGCTTTGGCAATTGCAGCTATCGCAGGGATTTTCTTAAATGCTATTCTGCCGGGAAATGATTACGAGTTTGGAAAGAATCCTGATGGAGATGCAAGCAGGGGTGTGTATATGATGAACACAGACAATGATGAGGAAGAGGAATCATAGAAGTTAATTTGTATTTAGACTGATTTGTTAGTTGTAATAGTAAATAATTTAACAAACATTAAAAAGATATTAATAATATTTTACTTGATAAAGTTATATATATTCTCTACAATAAACTGGTATGGTGTATTTACATAATTCACTTTACCAGTTTTTTTTAAGGGGATTAGATTTAATGGACAGAAAAAAGATATTTTGGGCGATAGCTTCTGTTTTTATAGCTATCTTAAGCATATGGACTGTTGTCTCACAGAGCAAGCATTTTTCGTTTGAAATTCTTATGAGTTTTATCATAAATGCAAATAAAGGCTGGCTTTTTATGAGTTTTGTTTGTACGTTTGGGTTTATTTGGTTTGAAGGCTTTGCTCTGGTACGCATGGCAAGACACTTTGGGTATAAAACCAGCGCGATTGATGGTACTGTGTATGGTGGAGCCGATGTGTATTTTTCGGCTATTACACCATCGGCATCTGGAGGACAGCCAGCCAGTGCGTATTTCATGATAAGGGATGGCATACCGGGCTATGCTGCTACAGTGGCCCTACTGATTAATCTTGTTATGTATACACTTTCACTTTTAACAATTGGCTTACTATGCATGATTTTTAAGTATCCATTGCTGAAAAATTTTTCAGGTATTTCGCGGATATTTATATGTTTGGGGATTGTGGTGCTGATTTTTCTGGCTCTTGTATTTTATATGCTGCTAAGGAAGGGAAGCATACTATACTCAATTTGTGATAGTCTTATCCGGCTTTTTGAAAAAATACATATAATACGGCATGGTGACAGGCTTCGAATAAAGCTTAAAAATACTATGAAAGAATATCAGGAGTGTTCAAACAGTATCACAGGACAGACCGGGCTTCTCATCGAGATTTTCTTTTGGAATATAATGCAGAGAGTTTCACAGCTTTTGGTATCGTTTATGATTTTTATGGCAGTCGGCGAAGGAGTAAATAAGGCAGTTGATGTGAGTGTGATACAGTGTTTTGTGGCGATGGGCTCCAATTGTGTGCCTATACCCGGTGCTATGGGCGTGGCTGATTATATTATGATTGATGGGTTTAAACAGCTTGTTGGTAGAAATGCAGCGAATATGGAGCTTTTGTGCAGGGGCATGACATTTTATGGAAGTGTCATAACAAGTGCTGTCATTATTCTTATTGGATATATAATTAGAAAAAAAGTAGCAAAATAGTCTAGTATTTTCGCCCTAATAATATATTGTTATAATAGCTGTAATCGTTGCTGGTCACACTGTTAGGCGTAAACAGTCACAATCGCATTGAAATTTATATTGAAATTACAAATTTTAGTTGCATGAAGTCAATAATTGTGATAAAATATTGACTGTTCGTAAGACGCCGGCATGTCGGAATGGCAGACGATGCAGACTCAAAATCTGTTGGGCGCAAGCCCGTGTGGGTTCAAGTCCCACTGCCGGCACTATTTGCAAAACCCCGTAAATCCAAGATTTTCAGTAAAATCAAGGGTTTGCGGGGTTTTTCTTTACTTACAATCTTTCAAAAAATTAAAAAAATTAGGGTACTTTTAAGAAAAATCTGCCCAAAAAGGTACCCAAAAATCTGCCATATAGGCTGTAATACAAGATAGCAAACAGGAGCATTATGATGATAAAAAAGATTTATAAAAAATATGAAATTATATTCAATGTTGTATTATTCTCGATTTTTCCGATTGCGGCTTTTTATCTTATGGAGTTCTACGAACATAATCCTTTTGAAGAAGTCAGATTTATGGCGGGATTTTTTAATATTATTTTGTTTGAGCTGATTGCCTGGATTCTTTATTTTGTTACGGGCAGGGCGAAATGGGCACTTCGTACAGTTTTTATTGTGGCCATGGTTTTTGGACTGATTAATCATTATGTTATGCTTTTCCGCTCGACTCCTTTTGTTCCATGGGATATTTTTTCAATTGGTACGGCGACAAGTGTTGCATCCAATTATGATTTCGCACCGACTGCAGGAGTAGTTGTTGTTACAGTTATATTTATAGCTCTTATTATGCTTATGCATTTTGTTGATTTCAGAATTAAGTGGAAATTCAGGTTCAGACTAATTCCGACTGTGCTTGGAATACTTGCGCTGTGTCTGTTTGTGAATGCCCTGCAGGATGAGGATTTCCAGACGGACAATTACCTGTATCCGTTTCTATTTACACCTGCATATATGACAAAGGTGAATGGAATGGCAGTGACCTTTGCGATGGATCTTAAGTTTGTGGCGGTTGATAAGCCTGATGGGTATAGCAGACAGAAGGCTAAGGAGCTGCTTGACAGCTATTCCGGTACAGATGATAATTCAGATGCAGCTAATAATACTGCAATTATAGATAAAAGTGATTATCCGAATATTATAGTTGTGATGGATGAGGCATTTTCAGACCTGTCAGTGCTCGGTGATTTTGATACAAATACAGACTATATGCCGTTTGTGCACAGTCTTGAAAAGGGCAATGAGAACACTATAACAGGATATCTGAATACGTCTGTATGCGGTGGAAATACCGCCGATACCGAGTTTGAGTTTTTGACAGGCAATACGATGGCTTTTCTTCCGGTAGGAAGTATTCCTTATCAGCAGTATATAAAGAGCACGACACCTTCCCTTGCAAGCTATTTAAAAAGCATAGGCTACGCAACGTATGCACAGCATCCGTACTATGGCAGTGGATGGAACCGGGATACGGTCTATCCTCTTTTGGGATTTGACAATCTTTCGTTTATGCAGGATTATTCTAATCAGAGGTTTGTACGCAAATATATAAGTGATGAGACATCCTTTGACAGGATTATTGAGACCTATGAGAACAAACCGGATGGTCAGCCGGCATTTATATTCAATGTCACTATGCAAAACCATGGTGGATACACGGATACCTACTACGGCTTTGACAATACGGTGACAGCGGATAAGCTCAATAATTCTGCACTTGACCAGTATCTTTCTTTGATTAAGATGACAGACGAGGATTTAAAGAACCTCATTGAATATTTCTCAAATGTGGATGAGAAAACTATAGTGGTATTTTTCGGTGATCATCAGCCAAATGATACTGTGGCGAGCTCTGTTCTTGCAGCAAACGGCATGGACTATAATAATTTATCAAATGAAGAGCTTAAGCTGCGCTATCAGGTGCCGTATGTTATCTGGGCAAATTATGATATTGATGAGGCTGCAGGAAAAGACACGAGCGTTAATTATCTGGCTGCAAACGTACTTAAAGCGGCAGGTGTGCCGACAAATGACTATCAGAGCTTTCTGCTAAGGCTGCAGGAGGAGTATCCAATTATATCAGCGGTACGCACGGATAAAACTGCAGATAAAACATTAGATAAAGCATCAAATAAATCAGACAAGGCAACCGGCAGCAAAAAGAAGCAGGCCGATTCGGATATGCTAAACGATTATAAGCTTTTGCAATATTACAGACTGTTTGACTGGGAGGACAAGTGATGAATTTTGTTAAAAAGCATCCACTTTTGACAGCGTTTTTAATTCCGTTTTTCATATGTATAATCATCTGTATAGGAAATGGTGTATATCCATTTGGCGATTACTGCCTTTTGCATATGGATTTGTATCACCAGTATCTGCCTTTCTTTAATGAGCTGTGGGAAAAGCTAAGAAATGGTGCGAGCCTCATGTATACATGGAATATCGGGCTGGGCAGTGATTTTGTATCGGTATTTGCCTATTATCTGGCGAGTCCGTTAAACTGGCTTGTGGTGCTTTTTCCAAAGAGCCATATTATTGAGTTTATTGAGCTGCTTATCATTTTTAAGATTTCACTTAGCGGAGCAACATTTTTCTATTTTTTGAAGGAGCACTTTGTACTTCTTGGAAAGGATAACAGATATCACAATAATACATTTGTGCCGGCATTTGTTTTCTCTACGGCATATGCGCTTTCCGGCTTTGTAGCTGCGTATAGCTGGGATGTCATGTGGATGGATGTTGTGGCGGTTGCACCGCTTGCGATAGTGGGACTTGAGAAGCTTGTGCGTGACAAAAAGCCGGTGCTTTACTATGTATCACTGGCACTTTGTATATTGTCAAACTATTATCTGAGCATCATGCTTTGCATCTTTTTGGTATTTTGGTTTGCATGGCTTTTCTTTACGCAAAAGGGTGGTAAAATGGCTGCAATTGTGAGATTTGCCGTTTACTCGCTTTTGGCTGGAGGCACTGCGATGGTGCTAATCATCCCGGAGCTTATCATTTTAAGCTACAGCGGTTCGTCGGGCATCGAGTTTCCAAAGCAGATAGAGTGGTATTTTAATCTCTTATCAGAGGTCGGCAGGATGTGCACGACAGCAAGCGTCTATGAGGGGGCAGAGAACTGGCCGAATCTGTATGCCGGAGCCTTTAGTGTGATGTTTTTGATACTGTTTATGCTCAACAAAAGGATTAATTGGAAGAAAAAAATAGCTCCCGTATTGTTTGTGTTGTTTTTCATGGCAAGCTTTGCCAATAAACAGCTTGACTTTATATGGCACGGTCTGCATTTTCCAGACTCGCTGCCTGGCAGACAGTCGTATCTGTATGCATTTCTTGTATTGACCATAGGCTATGCTACAGTAAGAAAGTGGCGTGGCATAAGATTGTGGCATATTGGCGTGGCAGTGGTATTTGCATCGGCGCTTATGGCAGTAAGCACGATGTTTGCCGGTGAGGATGTGACAGAGTATTATGCAGTTATCATAAGCATATTGTTTGTTGCGCTGTACGGCATTATGACAGTACTTTTAAAGCTTGCAGCAAGGAAAAACAGGGAGCTTTTGATGGTCATAACATGCGGTATTGCGATTGTGGAGCTGGCTGTCAATATGGCTGTGACAGGACTTGGATGTACTGGCAGAAGCAGCTACAATGCCAATGTGGACGATATGCAAAAGGCACTGGAGCTGGCAAAAGAGGATGCAGCTGACAACAATGTACCATTTTACAGAGTTGAGGATACAGGCCGACTTACTAAAAATGATGGCACACGATACGGCTATGCTTCTGGAACACAGTTTTCTTCCCTGATGAATATAAATGTGAGCCATTTTTATCAGGCGCTTTATATGGAGGGAGGCAAGAATTTCTACTGTTATAACGGTGCCACACCTGTCACGTCAGCTATGCTTTCGGTCAGATATATGGTTACAAAATCAATACAGCCACAGAATGAGCTGACTACACTTGTTGGAAAATGCGGAAATCACTATCTGTATCGGAATAACTACACACTTCCGCTTGGTTTTATGATGGATGAGGGAGTGATTGATGCGTGGAAGCCATCCTCGTCATCGAAAATCTATTCGATTAATTCCCTTGGCAGGCTCCTTGGCGCAGCAGATGATACGCTGACCCTGACAGAGTGCATTCAGGACGAAAATCCGGGAACTACGACTCTCACCTTTGACCATGACGGATATTATTATGCGGCATACGATTCGTGTAGCACTGACAGTCTGACATTCAGCCACGGAGAGTATGAGACCACATATTCGAAGACCACTCACAGGTATCTGTTTGACCTGGGATACGTGAAGGCGGGGGAGACAGTTTCCGTCACAAACACTGATGCCGATGCTGTACGATTTAACGTATACGAGCTTTCCATTGCTGCAGTTGAGAGTGCTTACAATACACTCAATGAGCAGACACTCTCGGTGGATGATTTTTCAGATACACACATAAGCGGACACATTGATGTGAAGCAGGCAGGACAGCTTGTGCTTTCTATTCCGAGTGAAAAGGGATGGACTATGAAGGTGGATGGGAAGGATGCAGAGTATGAGGATTTTTCAGATACCTTTGTGAGCATTCATCTGGATGAGGGAGAGCATGAGATAGAGCTTTATTATGAGACACCGGGGCTTAAGGCAGGTGCAGCTATAAGCGCAGGCTGTGTGGGTGTCTTTCTACTGCTTTTATTGTTGCGTCAAATAGTTAAGAGACGCAGCCGTTTAAAGTTTAAAGCGAACAGTGACAGATAGCGAATGCACTGACAGACAACGCATACTGTTCATTTATGCGAAACACAGAATGTTCAAATTGTAATAGTATAATTCAATAATAAAAATAAAACAGGAGATTAACAAAATGAACAAACAAAACAAAAAAATCGCACAGGAAAAAAGAAGAATCGAGAGAGAGAAGGCAGAAAAGAAGGCAAAGGTTGTGAATCTGCTGAAATTCTGGGTGCCGGTAGTGGCAGTCGTTGTGGTAGTCATAGTGCTAATCTGGGCAGTTGCGACATCGGGCGGTTCATCGTCAAAGGGCACTGATGGTACGCAAGCTGCATCACAGACCACGGAATCTCAGGCATCCGAGACACAAAGCAGTGATTCACAGACAGAGGCAGCAACACTTAATACAGAGGTTGACACGGTTGCAGAAAATGGAGATAAGGTAAATATTGACTACACCGGATATATGGACGGTGAAAAATTCGAGGGTGGAAGCACTGATGGACAGGGCACAGACCTGGTGCTTGGCTCAGGCAGCTATATAGATGGCTTTGAGGACGGAGTGGTAGGTCACAAGGTGGGAGAAACCTTTGATTTAAACCTTAAATTCCCGGATGATTATAAGGTAAATACAGAACTTGCCGGAAAGGATGTTACGTTTGAGGTGACTCTTAACGGTGTATATAAATAAAGAGGATAACACACATATATGGAAAAATCGTTTGAAGAGGTACTGGTACAGTTTTATGTTGACCAGTACAGGGAGAATGCGAAGAGAAGTACAGGTAAGCCTGTAAAGCTGGCACACTATATTCACAGGCTAAATAACAAAGCAAAATCAATTAAATATGCGCGATTTTCAAAAAACGAGACAATAGCACTCGACAAGCTGCATCAGGAAATAAAAAGGCTTGCATTGATCACCTACTATTCCAACAATAAGAATGCAAGGCAGATTTTAAATAGAGAAATCCTTCCGCAGCTCGTCAGGGTGGATATGGAGCAGTTTGATGAGAATGAGGCAGAGTATCTCACAGAGGATTTTCTAAAGCTTTTGCGCAAGGAGTATATAGGTGCGATATGTACAAGGAGCATGAAGGCGCTTTACAATGAGTACCGCAGCAAGGAGCTTAGAAGAGAGATTGTCACGCTGGTTCCGGCACGGCCGGAGCTTGAGTTTCCAAAAGCACAGAGCATGAAAAGGCGTTTCATACTCCATATAGGCCCGACTAACAGCGGTAAGACATATCAGGCGCTTGAGAGGCTTAAGCTGGCGCAAAACGGAGTTTATCTGGGGCCGCTTCGCCTTCTGGCACTTGAGGTATATGAGAAGATGAATGATGCAGGCATACCATGCACCATGCTTACAGGTCAGGAGTGTCTTGAGGTATCAGACAGCAGAATTACAGCATCGACGGTGGAGATGCTTGACTGTGACAAGGAATATGATATCGCAGTGATTGATGAGGCACAGATGGTTGCAGATGATGACAGGGGACATTCATGGACCAGGGCAATTCTTGGTACACTTGCAGGAGAGATTCATATATGCATGAGTCCGGTGGCAAAGGATGTAGTCATTCATCTGATTAATCTGTGCCACGACGAGTATGAGATAAGGGAGTATGAGAGAAAGACAGCTCTAAAGCTGGAGGATAAGCCTTTTTCATTTCCGCAGGATGTGAGAGAGGGCGATGCCTTTATCGTATTTTCAAAGAAGTCGGTACTCAATATAGCAGGGCGTTTGGAGGAAAACGGCATAAAGCCAAGTGTCATATACGGAAGTCTGCCACCGGAAATAAGGCGCAGGCAGATGACGCTTTTTAATGAGAAAAAGACACAGGTTGTCGTGTCAACAGATGCGATAGGAATGGGACTCAATCTGCCGGTCAGAAGAATTGTATTTCTGGAGGTGGAAAAGTTTGACGGAGTATCAAGACGTCCGCTTGTCATCTCTGAGATAAAACAGATAGCGGGCCGTGCAGGCAGATTTGGTCTGTATGATACAGGCTATGTGACAGCTTTGGGACAAAAAAATCTGAATTATCTGAAGAATACGCTAAATATACCGGAGCAGGATATTGATATAGTAAGTCTTGGCTTCCCACAGGTGCTCCTTACAATGGATGCGCCGCTTGATGCGATAATTAAGCTCTGGCATGAGGCAAAGCCATCAGCACCGTTTAGGAAAATCAATGTCGATGAGATATTGTTTTTGTATGGATATGCGTATAAGGAGCGATACTTTATCGCAGATTTTGATGACAAATATCTGCTTTATAAGATGATTACATGTCCTATAGATATAAAGGACAGGGAGCTTGTCAGACAATGGCTGCGCTACTGCATGTCGTATACATCTGATATCTCTCTCGACAAGCCTGATAAGCATTCAAAGTATCAGGGGCTCATGAAATACGAATCCTATTACAAAAAGCTTGATTTGTACTATCAGTTTTCAGTCCGCATGGGCAAAATTGTGGAGGAGGACTGGCTTGAAAACGAGCGCGACAAAACACAGGCAAAGATTATGCAGCTTCTATCAAAGAGCAAGGATGAGTATATTATCAGATGTCGGTATTGCGGCAGAATACTTCCGATTGGAAATTCACGCAATATATGCAGAGACTGCTACAGCATGATACGCAGGTAGCAGCCGGTTTATATTTTACGGTCAAGTCGTTGAATTTAGCTGTCCAATGTGGCATAATAGAAATAAGACCAAAATATGAATGGAGGAAGTTTTTATGGCAAACAATGAGTTACAGATTGCCGGCTCACAAGGTGAACTTAGAATCCGTCCTTACGAGCACCACGCAAAGTATTATGAAACAGATCAGATGGGTATAATCCACCATTCAAACTATGTCAAGTGGATGGAAGAAGCAAGACTTGATTTGATGGATCAGATAGGACTCAACTACAGGCAGATGGAGGATATGGAAATCATAAGTCCGGTGCTGTCGATATCGGTAGAGTATCACAGTATGGTACATTTCGATGATACGGTCGTCATCTACACAAAGCTGCTTAAGTATAACGGAATCAAGATGGAGCTTGAGTATGTCATGAAGGACAAGGAGACAGGCGAGCTTCGCACCACTGCAAAAAGCAGTCACTGTTTTTTGAATAAATCCGGCAAACCAATCTCATTAAAGAGAATGTATCCGGAATTAGATACAAAATTTTTTGAATTTAAAGAGGCATAATAAAATGATACAGGATAGATTAAAAGCATTGAGAAGCGAGATGGCAAAGAGGGGCATCTCGCTGTATGTTGTACCTACTGCTGATTTTCATGAGTCAGAGTATGTAGGAGAGCATTTTAAGGCACGCAAATATATTACAGGCTTCACGGGCTCAGCAGGAACCGCAGTCATCACTATGGATGAGGCCGGACTATGGACAGACGGCAGGTATTTTGTGCAGGCGGCTGCGCAGCTTAAGGATACCACTGTAAAGCTCTTTAAGATTGGCGAGGAGGGCGTACCGACAGTTGATGAGTATATAAAGGATACTCTTTCGGATGGCGGTGTAATAGGCTTTGACGGCAGAGTGGTAAATGCCGCATGGGGCAAAAGACTTTCAGAAATCGCAAAAGAAAAGCACGGCAGCATGTACGTAAATGAGGATCTGATTGACCTTATATGGACTGACAGACCACCTATGTCAAAGGCATCTGTCATGATTTTTGACAATAAATACACAGGTGAGGATATAAGCTCAAAGCTTAAAAGAGTCAGAGAGCAGATGGCACAAAAGGGTGCAACACTTCATCTGATGTCATCACTTTACGATATCGCCTGGCTTTTAAATGTCAGGGGAGGCGACATAAGCTATGTGCCTGTAGTGCTTTCATACCTGGCACTGTCACAGGACAGCTGCATATGGTTTTTGCAGGAAGAGGTTGTGACAGAGACTCTTAAGGCATACCTCGATAAGAATGGTATACAGACAAGACCTTACGATGATTTTTATGAATATGTGAAGCATATTGATGAAAAAGAGACAGTGCTTTTAAATACATCGATTGTAAATTACCGCATCTGCGACAGCCTGCCGGATGGTGTTAAGGTGATTGATGCGGAGGATCCTACAGTTGTCATGAAGGCCGTAAAGAATGAAGTACAGCTTGAAAATCTGCGCAAGGCGCATTTAAAGGATGCAGTTGCGATGTGCAAGTTCATGTACTGGCTTAAGACAAATATAGGTAAGATACCCATGACAGAGATTTCGGCTTCAGATTATCTTGCATCGCTTAGAGCTGAGCAGGAGGGCTTTCTTGATTTGAGCTTTGCCACAATATGCGGATATGCTGATCATGGTGCTATTGTGCATTACTCTGCAACAGAGGAGTCTGACAGGCAGCTTAAGCCTGAGAGTCTTCTTTTGGTTGATTCAGGCGGACATTATCTGGAGGGAACCACAGATATCACGAGGACCTTTGCACTAGGCCCTGTGACTGACGAGATGAAGGATATGTTTACGAGAGTGTGCCGCTCAAATATGAACCTGGCAAATGCAAAGTTTAAGGAGGGATGCTCGGGCCTTAATTTTGATATTCTGGCAAGAGAGCCTTTATGGGAGATCGGCATGGACTACAATCACGGTACCGGACACGGTGTGGGCTATGTGCTCAATGTTCATGAGGGACCAAACAGCTTTCACTGGAAGCAGTACCCGGGCAGAACTGCAGAGCGTGTGATAGAAGAGGGCATGGTCACTACAGATGAGCCGGGCATCTATTTAGAGGGCAAATTCGGTATTCGTACAGAGAATGAGCTTATCTGCCGAAAGGGTGAGAAAAATGAGTATGGCCAGTTCATGTATTTTGAGAATCTGACCTATGTACCGATAGATCTCGATGCGATTGATCCAAATCAGATGACAGACAGGGAAAAGGGATACCTGAACGCTTACCATGCTAGAGTTTATGAGCTTGTTTCACCATTTTTGAATGATGAGGAGGCTCAGTGGCTTAAGAAATATACAAGAGCTATTTAACGTTACTGCCTGCACTGCAGTGTGACCGGCAGCGATTACAACAATATTATGATTAAAGGGTCAAAAGGTATCATCGATGCATGTTTGCATGCAATTCGATGTATACCTTAGTGACCCGCACTACACCGAGAAAGTAGCA
>OGRJ01002606.1_pt1 | contig 12714 bp, 7 predicted proteins | sample 1553411 | NCBI WGS metagenome assembly OGRJ01 (sample SAMEA2580084, study PRJEB22360) | human gut metagenome | biome: human gut; feature: human-associated habitat; material: faeces | place: Denmark | collected 2008/2010
TTTTAAAAATATAATTTTGTGTTTATTGTTATGAAAAATATTTTGCCTATGAGAAAATAATAAGTTTAATACAGAAATCAATGTGTAGTATTTATTGTTTAATTATTTTTTTTAATGTAGTTATGAAAAAGAGACTTTTTATGGCAGTGGCTGTTGGTGCCATAGGTATGTTTGCTGTAGCAAACTATTGTAATAATGTAGCCGATTCGACTAATGATCTGCTGGTGGCTAATGTAGAAGCCTTGGCAGATAATGAAAGTGGTGGAGGTGATAAGACCTGCACGTACAATAAGGTGAGCAAAGATGAAGAGAAGCATGAACTTAAATGTACGGGTAAAGGAAGTCAATGTTGTAAATTGGACTAAATTAATTGTTAATGTATTTGCCGTTTCTTTATAGAAACGGCAAATACTACAAAAAAGATAATATGAGAGTTATTAAATTATCAGCATTGGGATTTGTTTTTTTTGTATTGAGTCTGGTTACCCTGATTTCATGCGGAGAAAATCGTAATGTTGAGAATGTTGGGAAAATAGTGAAATTTACTTTACAAAAAGATATAGATTCTTTACCGATAGACGCGAAATATATTCCTTTGGAAACGCCTGAAGGTTGTTTGATTGGCTCGGTTGATCAATTAGCAATGACGGACGACGCTATTTTTATATTGGAAAGTGATCAGGAACACGGCGGAATGTATGTTTTCGATAAGGATGGAAGATTTGTGACCCGGATCGGGAATCGAGGACGAGGCCCTGGAGAATATATTTTGCCTATGTCTTTTACAATCAACAGCGAATTGATCGGTATTCTTGACGGTGGAATGAATAAATTGTTATATTACGATATTCATACTTTTGAGTTTGTCCGGCAGCGGCCGATATTCAATTCTACCTATTTTGAATGGCTGGATGACAAGACAATGGTATGGGGAAATGACGAATCCAATCCTGAAATACCTTACTCTGAGTTTTCTTATGTGGTTACCGATACGTCCTTAGACGTAAATGTCGGTTATCTGGACAAAGTCATCCGATCCGGATACAGTATAATGACAGGAAAGCCTGTTTACAGATTTAAGGATGAAGTACGGATGTACGCATCGTTCATACCGACCGTTTATAGAGGGACAGCAGAAAATTGCACTCCCGTTTATACGATAGATTTCGATCGGTTCGAATTGCCGCCCGCGAAATATATGGAAAAAATTTCCCGTAATAATCAATGCTATTTTGATGAATTGGAAAATTCAGGTTACGTTTCTTCGTATGGATTTTTTGAAACGACAGGGGCTTTATGTGTGCGTTATATGGTCAAACATGAAAAATATATCGGTTTATATTCAAAAGCAAATGGACAAGGATTCGCTTGCAAAAAAGATGATTTCGAAAGAAAAATCTCACATAAATATTCTTATATTTCAGGAGTGATTGGCGATTATTTTGTAGCCCCTTTATTCATCCCTTTATTGCGGGAAAATCCAGATGATGTAAAATTATTACCGCCAGACTTAAAGCGTATTGTCGATGTATCGTCTGATGGAGACAATCCTATCCTGTTTTTGTTTAAGCCGGGGGTTTAATAGAGAAGAGACTGATTCTGATATTGATATTTATAAAAACATAGTCTCTTCTTTTATAATGTGAAAAAGTCGATAAAGAGGAGCTGATATTTCCTTTTTTGCTATCTTTACAAAAGAAGCGATTAATAATCTCATTCGTGGTAGTGATTTTTATGAAAAAAGGAATAATTATGCTGTTGATCGTTGTCGGGATGTTGTTTTCGACGGAGGGGCGTGCCCAGAGCCTGAACCGCAAAATGACCCTGACCGACGTTATTTATACCGCGCACGAACAATCGCCCAGCGCATTGGTGGCCAAACATAATTTTCTGGGAAACTACTGGGCGTACCGTTCTTATAAAGCGCAGTTTCTGCCGTCGCTGAACCTGGGGGCGACGCTGGGCAATTTCAACCGGTCGCTGATGGCGCTTCAGAATTCCGAGACGGGAAATATCAAATACGTCGAGAACAACAACATGCGCAACAACCTGACGCTTTCGCTGGATCAGAATATCGCGTTGACGGGAGGTAAAGTATCCGTATTCACACAGTTGAACCGGCTGGATCAGTATGCGCCGGAACGGAACATAACGTATAATTCGCAGCCGATCAACATCACTTACATCCAGCCGTTGCGGGCTTTCAATTCGCTGAAATGGCAGAAGAAGACCCAACCGAAAGAGTACGAAAAGGCCAAGCGGAGTTACCTCGAAACGATGGAGGATATTACCGTTACGGCTACTTCGCTGTTTTTCAATGCGCTGTTGTCGCAGCGGAACCTTGAAAGGGCCCAGAAAAATTATCAGAATACCGAAACGCTTTACCGGATTGCCAAGGAACGTTTCGAACTTGGGAAAGTGACCAAGAGCGAATTGCTGCAGCTCGAACTACGGCTGCTGAACGACGGCCTGTCGATCAATCAGAGTCAGTTGAACCTGGATATGAACCAGTTGAAACTGAAATCGTACCTCGGATACAACGAAAGCGTGCAACTGGAGCTGGTGCTGCCCGATTCGATTCCCGAACTCGCGCTGAATGTAAGCGAGGTGGTCGATCTCTCCTATGCCAATTCTTCTTTCGGACTCAGTCAGGAACTTTCCGTGTTGTACGCCGAACAGTCCGTCGCCGAAGCCAAGGCGAACCGGGGGCTTTCGGCCACGCTCAGCGCCCAGTTCGGACTGACTCAGCAGAATGAAAGCTTTAAATATGCTTACAAAAATCCGATGGATCAGGAGATTATTAGTCTGGGTCTGAGCCTGCCGATTATGGATTGGGGGCTGGGTAAAGGACGGGTCAAAACCGCCAAATCGCGTGAAAATGTGGTACGCACCCAGACCAATCAGGAAGACACGGAGCACCGCCAGGATATTATGATCAAAGTGGTGCAGTTCAACAACCAGATCCGACAGTGTAAAATATCGGCCATGGCCGACAGCGTGGCCGAACAGCGTTACGAAATGGTGATGGAGCGTTTTATCAACGGAACGGCCGACGTGACCGACCTCAATACGGCTCAGAGCGAAAAGGACGAAGCGGCGAACCGTTACATTCAGGAACTGAACAATTACTGGTCGTATTACTATAATATACGCAGGCTGACCCTGTTCGATTATATCAGCAGGACGAACATATCGGCCGAGTTCGATAAGATCGTCGGGAAATAACGGACGGGGAAATTCACAGTAAAGATTTTAAATCGGAGTTGATAATGAAACTTTATTTTTTGCCGCTTTGCGTGGCGGCGATCCTTTGGGGGTGCGGGCACGACAAAGAGAAGAAACGGGAAGATTCGGAAGCGGCCAAGGCCGAATACGTGGCCGAACGGAATGTCGTCGATACGGTCGTGCTGCGGCCGCGGAATTTCAATAAACAAATCGTCGGCAACGGGAAGTTGCGGGCCGTGACCAAGAGCGTGCTTCGTTTCGCGACGGCCGGAGATATTTCCGAAGTCTGCGTTGCGAACGGACAGTCCGTGCGGCAGGGCGAGGTGATCGCCCGACTCGATCCGCGTTCGGCGCAGTTGCGACTCGAACAGGCGCATCAGACGCTCGATAAGGCCGAGATCGACCGGGTCGACGCGTTGATCAGCTTCGGGTACTCGGACACGACCGACGTGCCGAAAGAGCGCCGTCGTGTAGCCGATATCCGTTCGGGGTATGCCTCAGCCGTCAACAGCCTGAAACAGGCCGAGATCGACCTGATGAATACGACCCTGAAAGCTCCTTTTGCGGGGAAGATAGCGAACCTGCAGTCGAAAGTTTACGAAAAGCCGAACGATCCGTTCTGTACGCTGATCGACGACCGGACGTTCGACGTCGATTTCAACCTGCTGGAATCGGAGGTTGGCTTCGTGGCTGTCGGGCAGACTGTGAAAACGGCGTCGTTCAACCGGCCGGATCACTATTACGACGGCGTCGTAACGCAGATCAATCCGCTGGTAGACGACAAAGGACAGATCAACGTGCGGGCCAAGGTGAACAATACGGACGGGAAGTTGCTCGAAGGGATGAACGTTACGGTGCTGGTCGAGAATCTGGTGCGGGGACAGTTGGCCGTACCGAAAAGCGCCGTGGTGATCCGGGACAACCAGGAGGTGCTGTTTCGCCTGGGGCCGGAGAACAAAGCGATGTGGACTTATGTGAACGTGGTGATGTCGAACAGCGATTCGCACGTGGTCGCCCCGAACCTGGACAAGGGCGCCGAACTGAATGCTGGGGATGTGATCATTACTTCGGGTAATCTGAACCTGGCGGACGGTTCCCAGGTGGAAGTACGCAAACCGTAGGTTGAATTTCGTTTCCCGCCGGCGGTGGTTCGGCTGAGAAACAGGACGGAAGCGCATTCGTGTCGATGTTCGTCCGTTTAAAATGATTTTTTTATGATCAAACGCCTGATAGAACGCCCGGTCGCCGTCACGATGACCTTGATTGCCGTCCTCGTGCTCGGTTTCGTTTCGATCGGTATGTTGCCCGTTTCGCTGATGCCGGATATTCAGATACCGCAGATCACGGTGCGGGTGGTCGACGATAACGCTTCGGCCCGCGAATTGGATGCGACGATCGTTAAACCGTTGAAAAACCAATTGATGCAGGTTTCGCACCTGCGGGACATCACGACCGAAGCCAGGAATGGGACGGGAACGATTTTCATGCAGTTCGACCCCGGTTCGGACATCAATTACCTGTTCATCGAGACCAACGAAAAGATCGACCGGGCGATGAGTTCGTTGCCCCGCGACATGGAACGCCCGAAGGTGGTCAAAGCGAGCGCGACGGATATTCCGGCTTTCTTCATCAACATGAGCCTAACCGACGAGGACGATGACGGCGTCGTCGCATCGTCGCGCGAGCTGTTTCCCGTTTCGCCGAAATTCATGGAATTGAGCCGTTTCGCCGGGCAGGTGATCGCCAAACGGATCGAGCAGATCCCGCAGGTGGCCATGGTGGACGTCAGCGGACTCTCCTACCCCGAACTGTTGATCGTCCCCGACCGCAAAAAGCTCGAGTCGCTCGGAATCAGCGAGCAAACGCTCGAAAACGCCCTGCAACGCAACAACATCAAATTGGGAAATTTGACCATCCGGGAGGGGGAATACCAGTACGACATCCGGTTCGAATCGGACATTCTTTCCAAAAAGGATATTGAGAACGTGTACCTGAATATCCATGACCGGTTGTACCAGTTCAAAGATCTGGCGACGGTCATCGAGCATCCGCAACGGCGGCAGGGCATGGTGCGTTCCGATTCTCATAATGCGGTTTCGATGGCCGTCATCAAGCAGTCGGACGCGCAGATGAGCGATCTGCGGGCCGAGATCAACGGCTTGATGCAGCATTTCCGGAACGAGTATCCGCACGTACAGTTCACCGTTACCCGGGACCAGACGCAGTTGCTCGAATATTCGATCGGCAACCTGCGCAACGACATCATCGTGGGCGCTCTGCTGGCTTGTCTGATCATTTTCCTGTTCATGCAGGATTTCCGGACGCCGGTGCTGGTGACGATCACCATTCCGCTGGCGTTGATCGTGTCGTTGCTGTTCTTCCACCTGCTGGGTATCACGATCAATATCGTTTCGCTGTCGGGATTGGTGCTGGGGATCGGTATGATGGTGGACAATTCGATCGTCGTCATCGACAACATTTCGCAGCATTGGGACCGCGGCGAACCGCTGAAAGAAGCCGTGCCGGCCGCTACGAACGAAGTCTTCGGGCCGATGCTGAGCTCTGTGCTGACGACCTGCTCGGTATTCGTGCCGTTGATTTTTCTCAGCGGGATCGCCGGCTCGCTATTCTACGACCAGGCTATGGCCGTTGCGATCGGACTGTTTTCGTCGCTGATGGTTTCGGTGCTCGTCATTCCGGTCTATTATTATCTTTTTTATCGCAAAAGCCCTTTCCGCCCGACGAACCGTTACCTGGAAAAACTGGCTGTCGTGGATTTCCGAGGCGGGTACGAGCGGATACTGAAGTGGTTTTTCAGACACCAGCGATTCGTATGGATCTCGTTTATCGCCGTTTTCCCGGCATTGTGGTTCGTCTATACCGAGATCGATAAAGAGAAGTTGCCGCCGCTGACCCAGGACGACATGCTGATGAGCATCGACTGGAACAGCCGGATTTCGCCCGAGGACAACGACCGGCGTACCGACGCGCTGATGAGCGAAGTCGCCGATCTGGCGGCCCAGCGTACGGCAATGACCGGAATCCAGCAGTTCATCTTGTCGCATACCCGCGAGCTGAGCGCTTCTGAAGCGTTGGTGTATGTCCGGGCGAAAAGTCCGGATCATCTGCCGCAGATCAAAGAGCGGCTTGAAAAGCGTCTCAAGGAACAGTATCCGGACGCGATGTTTCATTTCGAAATGGCGGGTAATATCTTCGATATGATCTTCTCCGAAACCGAACCTCCGCTGGTTGCCCGGCTGAAACCGACCAACGGGCGGGCGCCCGATCCGGATAAACTGAACGCGCTGCTGGGGGAACTGAGCCGCGCCTTGCCCGACATTTATATCGAACCGGCCGTCTGGCAGGAACACGTGTTGTTCGTGGTGAAACCCCGCGTCATGGCACTGTACGGCATCGATTACAACACGGTTTTCAGCGCGCTGAAGAAAGCCACGAACCAAAACCGACTCTTTACGATCAACGAAGGGACTTTCTCGATCCCGGTGGTCAGCGGCAACCGGTCGCAATTGTCGGCGGATATTCTGGAAACGAAAGTGACCAACGGCGCCGGCGTCGACATCCCGCTCTCGATGCTGGTCGGCGAGACCCGAAGCCGCGATTTGAAAAACATCATCTCCGGTACCGAAGGCGATTTCTATCCGGTGAATGTCGACGCTTCGGATCGGCAGATTCCGCAGTTGATGAGTACGATCCGCGCCGTGGTACAGCAGAATGACGATTTCGACGTCGGTTTCTCGGGGAGTTACTTTTCGAACCGGACGATGATCGGCGAACTGATCGTCGTGCTGACCGTCGCTTTCCTGCTGTTGTTTTTTATCCTGGCTGCGCAATTCGAATCGCTGGTTCAGCCGCTGATCATCCTGTCCGAGATTCTGGTGGATATATTCGGCGCCCTGCTGATACTGTGGCTGCTCGGCGCCAGCATCAACCTAATGTCGCTGATCGGACTCGTAGTGATGTGCGGCGTTGTGATCAACGACTCGATCCTGAAAGTCGATACGATCAACAAACTGCGTAAGAACGGATATTCGTTGATCCGCGCGATCATGGAGGGCGGTTCGCGGCGCATCAAGCCGATCGTGATGACGAGTCTGACGACGATCCTTGCGGTGCTGCCGTTCTTGTACCGCGGCGACATGGGTTCCGACCTGCAGTATCCGCTGTCGTTGACCCTGATCAGCGGAATGATAGTCGGCACGGTGGTCAGCGTATTCTATGTTCCGGTGTTCTATTACACGATTTATAAAAGCAAGAAGAAACGATGACGGATTCCGGTGGAAATATTTTTTCGCGGATACCGTCCTATTCCGTCATTCTGATCATGATCGTGATGGTCGTGATCGGCGCCGGGATCATGCCGTTGCTCAATATCCAATATACGCCTTCCTCGAAGCAGAATAGCCTGAACGTCAACTTCCGATGGAACGGGGCGTCGGCCCGGGTGATCGAAACCGAGGTGACGTCGAAAATCGAAGGTGTGCTGGCGGCCGTCAAAGGGGTCGATCACGTCAGCTCGGTGTCTTACCGGGAGGGAGGCAGCGTCAGCGTATCGTTCAAAAAAAATGTCAACGTCGATGTACTCCGATTCGAGATCGCGTCGCTGATGAGGCAAATTTATCCGAAATTACCCGAGGGCGTCTCCTACCCTTCGCTGTCGTCCGCCCCGTCCGGAGAACAGCTCTCCCCGGTGCTGATCTACACGTTGAACGCGGGCGTCCCCAGTCAGCAGATCCAGCAGTATGCCGAAGAGAACATCGTCAAGGAACTGGCCCGGATCAAAGGGGTTGGCAACATCGGTTTTTCAGGAGCTACGCCTTTCTATGTCGAAGTTTGTTTCGACCCGGATAAATTGGATAATTTCGGGATTTCGATCGACGAGCTGCACAACGGAATCAGTGCGGGGTTGGAACGCCAGGATATCGTCGGCAACATCGTCCAAGAAGACCGGCAGGGGGAAGTGAACGAAATCACCGTGATGCTCGGCAGCGGCGGCAGCCGGGTCGATTTCGAGTCGATTCCGATCAAAAATATCGACGGTACGATCGTATCGTTGGGCGATCTGGCTTCGGTGGCCTACAAAGAGCAGTTGCCGGCTTTCTATTTCAGAATCAACGGACTGAATACGATCAACCTGTCGGTGACTCCCGAAAAATACGTCAACACGATCGACCTGTCCAAACGAGTCAGGGAGCGGATGGAACAATTGGGACGAACTTTCCCTGACGGATATTCGGCGACGCTCAGCTACGATTCGTCGGACTATATCAAGGGCGAGTTGCGCAAGATCGTGTTCCGGACGGTGCTTTCGGTGATTATTCTGCTGTTGTTCGTTTTTCTGGTCAGCAGGAAATTACGCTACCTGTTCATCATCGTGGTAACGCTGGCGGCGAATATTTTCATCGCGTTCATTTTCTATTATTTTCTGAATCTGGAGATTCACCTCTACTCGCTGGCGGGAATTACCGTATCGTTGGGGATTATCATCGACACTTCGATTATCATGATCGACCATTACGGCTATTACCGTGACCGGAAGGCGTTTATCGCCATTCTTGCGGCCGTGATGACTACGGTCGGTTCGCTCGCCATCGTATTTTTTCTTCCCGAACAGCAGCGGGTGAACCTGGTCGATTTCTCGGCCGTGATGATCGTCAACCTGATGATCTCGATCGTCGTGGCGCTGATTTTCGTGCCGGCGTTGATGGACAAACTGCCGATCGCTCCGCGCAAGCGTAAAAACACCCGGCGGAAGATGAGGCGATTGCTGAGGTTCAACCGTATTTACGGGAGATACATTCTGTTCGGCAAACGACATAAATGGATCTTTATCGTCGTTATGATCTTGGGATTCGGGTTGCCGGTTCACCTGCTGCCCGAGCGGATCAAGACCGACCCGAATCAAGAAGACAAGTGGTGGCCGAAGACATATAACAAGACGATCGGCAGCGTATGGTATCAGGAAAACATGAAGTCGATCGTCGAGAAGTCGCTCGGCGGGAGTCTGCGGTTCTTTATGAAGAACATGTCGGGAGGGAATTATTACCGGGAGCCGCAGCGGACGACGCTGAGCATCCGAGCGGCGATGCCGGAAGGATGTACCGTGCAGCAGCTCAACGATATCATGAAGATGATGGAAAACTTCCTGAGCCAGTTCGACGAGATCGACATGTTCAAGACGAGTATTTACGGGTACAACGACGGTTCGATCGAAGTTACGTTTAAGAAAGATGCGGAGCATACCGGTTTTCCTCTTTTCCTGAAAAATACGGTAATCAGCCAGGCCATCAACTACGGCGGAGCTACATGGGGAGTCTACGGGATCGACCAGAACGGGTTCAACAATAACGTCTATTCGGGCTATAAGTCGCACCGGATCACGCTCACCGGCTACAATTACGATCAGTTGTACCGTTATGCGGAGGACGTCGTAAAGCAGATATCGAAAAACAAGCGCGTGGGCGATCCGGGGATTTACGGGCAGGTCAGATGGGGCAACAACCTGTCGCGTAACGAGTTTTACATCGCCTTCCATCCCGACCGGATCGCGCTGAACGGTATCGACCTGTACAGCCTGTACAATTCGATGCGACAAAAGCTGTACAACGGGAACGTCGGTTCCTATTTCGACGGGGAGTCCAGCCTGCCTGTGGCGTTGGTGTCTTCGCAGCGCGACCGTTTCGACGTATGGCGTCTGTCTAACGAATACCTGCGGGTGAACGGGCAGAACGCGCGGTTTTCCGAGTTCGGCGATATCGCCAAACGGCGCACCGGAAACGACATTTACAAGGATAACCAGCAGTACCGGCTGATCGTTGCCTATGATTTCGTCGGGCCGTACGAACTGGCCGAGAAGACGACCCGCACGGAAGTGGAACGTCTCAACGACGAAGTGTTGCCGATCGGTTTCAAAGCCGAGACGGACAGTTACAACTGGGGCGGCGGCGGACCCGGCGCCAATCGCCAGTATTGGTTGATCCTGCTGGTAATCACGATCATCTATTTCTGCTGCGCGGTGCTTTTCGAGTCGCTGACCGAACCGCTGATTATTCTGTCGCTGATCCCGATTTCGTTTATCGGGGTGTTCCTGACGTTCGGAATCACGGGGTATACGTTCGACCAGGGCGGTTTCGCCGCTTTCGTACTGCTGTGCGGAACCGTCGTGAACGCCGGGATCTATATCATCAACCACTACAATCTGACCTGCAAGGTCGGGAACGGAGTCTCGATGCACAATTTCCTGAAAGCGTACAATCATAAGATCATTCCCATTTCGCTGACGATCCTCTCGTCGGTGCTGGGATTGATTCCGTTCCTTTACGACGGCGAGTCCGAAGTATTCTGGTTCGCCTTCGCCGTCGGCACGATGGGCGGCATGTTGTTCTCGGTGATCGCGCTGGTATTCTTCCTGCCGTTGTTCGTTCCGGTCGGCCTCAGGCAGCGGCGCAAGCGGCGTAAAAAGCTTGCCGCTACCGCTGCTTGACGAGTTCCGTGATCTCCCGTCCGAAAACAGTTTCGGTTTCCGGTTGCGCGATGTTTTTTTGGGGGATAATCTATGTGTAGATAATCAGTATCTTACGTCTTATTATCGAGACTGTCGTTTGAGGTGGTAGACGATCAGTACGGGATTGTCGTTTTCGCTGATTTTCGCGGCGATTCGTTGCAGTTCGTCGCTTTGTCTTCCGTTGTTTTTGCAGATGGTTTCGGCGTTGTCGCGAAAACTCGACGGAGTCATGACCGAGACGAAATAGTCGTCCGCTCCGTAACAAGCCGTGTGCGGAATGAATGGAAAGCCGTTCAGTCGTTCCGCATTGTAACCGTCGGCTACGTAGGTTCCTCGCTTAGCCTGCTTGTCCCACAAAATCGATCCGCCGAGGTATTCGAACAGGATATACCGGTCGTTTTCGACCAGCCCGCGGATATACCGGAAATTCCGTTCGGCGGCCCGTTGCCTGATCTCTTCGAAATCGGTCTCCTTCTTTCCCGGTTTGTAACTTTTCCCTTCGTTGAAATAGGTGATAACGTAACAAGGCTCCCACGTGCCGTTCCGGTATCGAAGGATGGTATCGCTCAGCGGCAGCATCACGTGGTATGCATCGCCGTCGCGGCCGACCGGATTGGACGAATAGGAACTGTTGCCATGCCAAGTCAGTCGGGTTTTGCGGTACGGCTTCTGTTTTTTCAGGTTTGCCGGGTAGGTGGCGAGCAGGTTATTATTAGTAGAATTGACGCCATAACAAGCTATTACGGTGTTCGAATCGATTGAATAAAGTCGTTTGACATTGTGTAGCGTTGGCTCCATGTTCGTTTCGGAGTTCGGTACGTAGTTACCGTCAATGCCATAATGGAAAATTTTTCGTTTACCCGGATCTACAAGGATGACTTGTTTGAGTTGAGGATCGAAGTACCAAGCCGATAGCCCGAGATATTCATCAGGACCACGGCCAATTCGGCCGATTCGATTCAGGTATTTTCCCAAACTATCGAAAACGAGGATTTCGGATGAAGATCCGGCACCCGATGAGGTAACGAAAAATTTTCTGTCATGGTATCTTATGTCGGTAATATTGCTCAGTAGGCTATTGTCTCCGGTTTCAAGTGGGATAAAGTCGTAGGACACTATCAGCGAGTCGAGTTGTTCTATGGTTCTCTGAGTTACGTTTGTTCTGGAAATCAGTTCGCCGTTGTACGCAGTCAATTTATCGGACGAGGTGCATCCTGTTTGGAGTAGGATCAGTATATAAAATAAAGAAACTGTTTTATGTTTTAAGTTCATAGTTACGATTTATTTGGACGAAAAGAAGCCGCTAGAACACGTTCCGGCGACTTCTTTAATTCATTATTAATAGTTCTTTAGTCCATCATTAATAATGGTGTATCTTCTTTGGGACTCATCGCAGCAACTTCCATAACTTATCTGGCAGATGACCTCTTTATAAGAAACGGTATACGTCATGCCTTTTCGATATTGGCTGTTGTATAAAGTTCCTTTTGAATATATCAACATGCCATCTTTCTCACATCGTCTGGTATCTGTTTTGACATTAGGATCTTCAGCTAAAATTGAATCATCGGCATAACCAGGACCGCATACTCCTCCTGATTCCCCTCCGGAAAGCGCTTCGACGTTTGCTGTTAATAAATTGGATGTTACACTGGCATTTTTCATCCACAAAGATGTGGTTACGGCACCTGCCAATAACAGGATACTCGTCAAAATCAATCGTTTTTTCATGATTTTTGAAATTTAAATAAGTTAATAAATGAATTAATTTATCCTCTCCTTGGAATTGGATCGGATGGTTTATTTATTTATAATCTGATATTTACATACTTTTCCGTCGGGCGTTATTCCTTCGATAGCGATATCGTATTGCTGGTTTTTATGATCGTTTGAGTAGAATTCGATTTGAGCAGTGCCGTCCGGGCCGATTTGCAGATAAGGGTTCCAGTACAGCGTAGTACGGATAT
>OGRJ01002617.1_pt1 | contig 12672 bp, 18 predicted proteins | sample 1553411 | NCBI WGS metagenome assembly OGRJ01 (sample SAMEA2580084, study PRJEB22360) | human gut metagenome | biome: human gut; feature: human-associated habitat; material: faeces | place: Denmark | collected 2008/2010
TAATTTAAAGCATCTAACACGTATTTTTTTATAAATTTACCGATTGCCTGCGTTACTCCATTCCCAATCTGTTGTTGCTTACTGTTCAAAGTTTTTCCAAGAATTTTGAATTTCTTATCCAGTCCCATCAATGCTGCAGCCTCGGACACGTTAAGTATCCTGTTTCCCTCCGGTGGCATCATACAGATTTTTCTCCAATTTACAATAGTTGGAGCAACTTCGTTCCACGATAAGCGTCTGAAACGATCACTGTGCGTATCAGCACCAAAAGAATGGATTTCCGGAGGAATATCTTTCCAGTTTCCACCAGGTTTCACATAGGACATAGCAGCTTCTGTTTCCTTCCTTGGAGCAGATACGTCAGTATAATTAAACCATGTAGCATCTACATCTTTCAATGCATCATGTACTGTCTTAACGGTTGCAAACTTTGCATCGGGAAGTTCTATTTTTCCAATCCTTGAGCCAATGACAATCGCACGCTTCCTTGACGTATAACCACCAACACTGCAGTCTGTAACAGTATTGCATGTGATCTCATACTCAGACAGATTTTCCAATACTTTGTTAATATATAAACCATGTTCCTTTGTATAAAATTGCGGAACATTTTCAATAACAAATACCTTTGGTTTCTTGTCTTTTACAATGCGGATATAGTCATCAATCAGCAAACGTTTCTTTGCTGCAGTCTCTTTGTCGATGTCCCTGCGATTTGCATTTGAATATCCCTGGCAGCACGGACCACCGATTATAAGATCTGTATTTGGTATCGTTTCAGAATCTACTGTCCGGATGTCCTGACATACAATATGATCTCCAATATTTTCTCTGTATGTATCACATGCATCCGGATCAAAGTCTACCGCATATACGAATTTAAACTGCGGATCCATAAAACTGTAATCTAAAAGCCCGGCTCCGGAAAATAATGACGCAACATTATATACCGCTTTAATCTCATTCTTCTTTTGCTTAATGCTCTTTTTATAATAGGAAGGAACTGTTCTACACAGGCTTTCAAAATATTCGTCGTTAGCAAGAGTCGGTCTTCCAAAATCCCATTCTGCTCCGGCAGCTTTGCAAATGACAATTTCTCCTGTTTTGCGTCCAACCAGTTCTTCAATGCTGACAATATGATTCCTTTGAATGATATGTCGTTGCTTTTTGAATGTATGGACAACAATTTTATTTTCAAGAACCTCAACCTGCATATAATCTGCAGCCTGACATAACTCCCGAACTTCTTTAGAGCGTATGTCGTACAGTGGTTTATATGTTTTTCCACATTTTTTTCTGCTGACGGTTCCTTTTCCATTCTTATCCGGAGAAATAATAATATCCCGTGAAGTTGTATTAATGTAATAGTTAAAATGCGAACCTATTTCAACCGTATCTTTTTCAAGTGAAAAAGTAAGTCCACGCAATGATTTTTTTAATGTTTTCATATGTTTCCCTTCTATGTAAAAGGAGCTGTACGCAAACTGCGACAACTCCCTCTCATTACAAATTATTTTTGATATTTTCGTGAATCATAACCAGCCAGTTATGCTCATCATCTTTTGACATTTCAGGATCGAGTCCGTAAAGACTTTCTCTGTATCCATTACTTGATACAATTCGAAGTATAACAGATGGTTGACCGTGCTTGATATCTTTGACTGGAATAAATTCGATTTCCTTTACGATATTGCCTTCATTTGAAAATATTTCAATGCAATATCCACAAAGGATATCATCCAATCTTACATACCCTTCCTGGTTCTTAAAATATCCATCTGTGTCAAATACAGTCCATCTGGCATTTGAAAGCATATTACAGATGGATTTTACGGTAAACAATAAAGTATCCCGCGTATATGTTATTAGATTTTCATTTAATTTTTCTGACATTTGCATGCCTCACTTTCTGTTACTTCTTTATACTCATTCAGCACGTAGTATGTTTTTTCTTTTGTTGCGTTATTGAGCACACATACTTTTTCACAGGTGCCCTGAAACATGCCTTTTACACGTTCCATGATTTTTGTTTTATCATGGATCTCATAACCACAACGGTTCTTGCAACGTTTGCCATTTGAATCCAGAGGAATCAAATCATACCCGGACCATGTGAAATCGTCCAGATTTTTTTCAACGAATCTGTTTAAAATAATTACAAAATCCGCTTCAAGGGCAGCCATTTGGTGCATTGCTTCGTCCGTTTCGAGCAGTGTTTTGAATGTTCCAAGTGAAATCACTTTACTTTCTCCGTCAACGCAACCTGTAATCGCCACATCTAGGTGTATTCCTTCGTTTCCTCCCCAATCCAATTTGAATAAAGAATCAAATTCATATGAATTAATCATATTTTCATTCAGACTGTCAGATAAGGCATAATCCAATATATCTGGCAACTTGTTTGATTCTTTAAGAATTCTTACGATTTCATTGAACAATTCTTTATTTGTAAATGGTTTCTTTCTCATATTATTCCAATCTACGCCCCAGCGGGCGTATCCTGTTGACCATTACAGGTACAGGGCAGCCCGTAGGCAAGATTTATAGATTAATCCTATTAACTGTGATATTCCACTTTTACAAGCCACCGCACAGTCGATTTGGCTTTACTTTTTTTCTGTAAAAGCCGTTCTTCTTTACCGATATCCAAGGCTAATTTATAGATTTTATCTTCTACAGACTTTATGGACGCTAATTTTGATTCAGGTCTAAGATCCGCTTTACATAAAGGACAGTAATTGGATTTCATGTAACGTAAACTCAGTTTTGAACCACATTTTTTGCATCCAACATACTGTGACTTTGCATTCGCAAAATGGAATCCGTTTAACTCATCTAAACGTGCCTTGGCTTTTTCAAGCCTATTTCTCATATCCCTTATCTTTTTTGAAGAGAGCTCCGGATATGTTAGATATTTTACGGCAAGCTGATCATACCATCCACTATCATGTTGAGTGATAAATTCCTCTGCTTCTTCATAATTGTCGCAGATATGATCATACCATTGGATATCTTTATCTAATCCGCTTGCACCCTCTTCTTTCCCGGCACATGCAGCGGCATTATCCCATTCTTGCTGAACAGATTTTTTATTAACGTTTTCTGGATATGTCACCTTATGAATGTTATGCATATTATTCCAATCTACGCCCCAGTGGGCGTATCCTGTTGACCACTGTCGGTTCAGGGCAGCCCGTAGGCGTATTGAAGTAAAATTTTTTAAAAATCCATGATTTTCCTGTTTTCATATCTGCTCATATCTTCACCTTTTGCTTTTCCTATGTACTTGCAATCGACTCCATACGAACATCCGTGAATCAAGGAATCACACTTATCAGCCTCTTTTGTTCCGTAATATTTACACCTGGAGCAAAAGCTTTTGATATTTTCATCTATCTCCTTGTTAAAATCAAGAAGTGATTTCATAAAATTCTCGTATTCCAAAGCATCTTTTTCGGATAGCTCTTTATTTGCCACGGCTGGATCTTCCAGTGTGACAATTCCTAATTTTTTTCTTATTTCTGTTCTTGTTGCCACATTACTACCTCCAAATTAGAACTATGACGGATTTCCAATAATACGCCGTACTTCCTCCTCAGCAAATGCTTTAAATAATTTGAGCATATAGCCGCCTGGTATATCTCTCCAGTTCTGATTACGGCCAATATACATCCGATATTGCCTAAGTACCATATCATACTCAACAACAATATCCTGATTCTCATTATGCAGTGATCCGGACCCATCTTCGCACTGCATCCACATGTAATGTGGAATCGTCTCTGCAGGAATATTTTCATCTTCGTATATCATATACATTTCTCCTTCATTTCTATTTATTATTATTTCATGCTTAAATAGCACATAATTCCACAATCCGGAAATATTTCAGTATTCATATCTCCACGATCAGGATCAAGTTCATCCAGATATACCGGACCGTTTTTGTCTTTTAGCATGGAATGCCCGACTAACCTTTCCAACTTCGCCCGACTTTCGAATATCTCTGGGAAATCTTTTCGAATCCGGTTCCAATATCCCATACCGCCCTTGATACATCCAATGCAGTTGTTATTTGGATATCCAAGGTCATACATCAAAGGTCGGGCAAAATCAAAAGTCCGCTCGAACAATCCATGTACCTCTTCTTTCGAAAGGTTCTTTGCAATGAGTGGAAATTCGTGGTTGGCTTGCGGATTCGCTTCAACCGTTCTTTCGGCTCTTCCTTTTTCAGCAAGATCAAATCCCCAAACATAGGTTAATTCACAATCCGTATGCTGCGCTTCCCACTCTTTTCGCACTCTTTTTTTTAGCCAGTTTGTACAAGGCGCGAATCCATTTACCGAATTTCTAAACCCACCAAATGTTCTTACGCAATCCTCTACGCATCTATACTGGCTTGATTTCAGTACCTGAATTTTCTTTCCGATTGCTTTCTCACAATCTTTAATAAATCTGATACTGTCCTCTTGTTGGTCTGCTATATCAATGTAGATCCATTCATCTACATCTCCAGCTAAATATCCGGCCATAAAACTTGATATACCGGCACTTACCCAACATATTTTTAATTTTTTCATGACAACCACTTAACAGAAATAATCCTGTGTCCGTGGATAAAGGAATCTGGCTTACCACTCTGATTTCTTGCAGTCTCGTCGAATAATTACAAACCCACTACTCAATCAAACGCATTGTTCATCCTTTTTGTTCTCGCTATTAATCACACCGTTAGCGGTCAACCTTGGTCTACCAAGGCTTCTGTCATTACTCCTTTCTTTGAACTAAATCAGTTTTTTTATTAACCATCTTCGGATTTAATATTGATTCCAAAGCATTAACAAACGGTAACACTTCATTGCTGCTTAAAATTCTTGAGAATCCAAAATCAACCGTATGGATTTCCTCGTCATAGCCGATGAAATCCATTAAATGATCTGGCAGCAAATTTTTTAATTTGTCAAGATTTTCAGAAAATACATCCCCCGTACATTCTGCAGATATTTCGAACTCATCTCCGAAATAATCCATAATCTCAATTCCATAAAAGTTCTCGTCACAATCCGGACATACAAACGCATATGCCGGAATATCCGTTGTCAATAGCTGTTTGCCACATTTAGGGCAAACAGCATTCGTCTGATACGTTTTCATGCATCCACACTTTCTACGATCCATACATAATCGCCATCCCTGAGTAAATCACTAAAATTACTTATTTCATCTTCAGAAATAAGTAAGATATCGTGATCATTTTCACTCGCTACTCCGTTTCTTTCATAACATTTCACAAACGAAAGGAATCTTTGATATGCATTATCATATTTCCTATCATCTGTATTTATAAGGTTTCCAGTACTATCCTTTTCCCAGACATACCGCAAATTGTCATACCCGTTACAATGAGTAATTGCTTCATAAACATTGCCGTTTACGATCAATTCACTTCTATCCAGCATACATTCATTTATATCATCAGCTATCTGAATAGAATACTGTTCTGCTTCTTCCATCCAACCGATAAAATAAAAATCACCATTTTTGATGCGGATGGCAACCACTTTATCCATATCTGGTTTCATTTCAATAAATTTTTTGTCACTTAATCTCTTCATAATTCATCCTTTCGAATTTGGATTATTCCATAGATATTTCCAATATTTGATCGATTAAATCGTCAATATTAGTCCAATAATCTAAATTGCAGTCATAATCGCCATCTAATACATAACGTTCGGCAACTGCATATTTGATTGAGCCGTTCGGATCAACGATACCTCTTTCTTTCATCCTGTCCGCAGCATCATTTGCAACATATCTGCACTTGACTTGACGGTATATCTCGTCTTCTTTTTGCGCGAACACATTTACAATTTTAATCATGATGTCTTCAGCATTTCCACTCTCGCTTTCGCCGCCTCCGGATAAACAATACTGTCCACCAGGTGCTTTTGACAGTGTATACACTGTTTTTCCAACAGTGAACTGTTTTATACTTTCCTGTATAGAGTTATTTCCCAAAACAGTTATTTCCCTTTTAAAAAAAACTCGCCATCCCTTCTGACTCTGCCTGGATTGCAGCCTCTTCAGTTTCTTCATCTGTTGCATTAATTGGGACGGTTACATTAACTCGTCCATATTCCTTTGCAACGATATTTACTTCTTTATTTTTTTTTAATTTGTCCATGTTCTCTTTCCTTTCTATTAATTCGGATTATCGTAGGAATAACCCTTTCTTTTGACGTACTGATCAAGTTTTTCAAGCATGTCATGTTCAAGCTGATATCTCCATCCACTGTCATTCCAGTTGACAGACGTCTCACAGATATAATCATCTGATTCCCAATCATCATCCTTATCCCCGTGTTTGATACAGCAGAAATAATTTAATACTGGACGATGATTTTCCGAATCCGACATCCTTGCCACCTGATTTTCTGCGAATATGTTCAACTCAATGTCAACATATCCGATTTCAAGTACTGCAGCACCTCTTTCTGGGTCTCCATTTTCGCAAAAACTATTTAACCAGTCTGCTTTTAGTTCAGCTAACAAATATTCCGGAATATTAACAGAAAATTTGTAGTCACTCCTTTGTTTTGCTTCTTCATAATTCATTTTCATTCCTCCATTTTTATGTATTTATTTAATATGTAATCGCTGCTGATTCAGCGTTATTTAGATTGAAGAATCTATATAAATCCCAAAAAGGGCATAAAAAAAGACCGCTCTGAAAGCGATCACACTATAAAAAGCCATGTAATAATACTATACAAGGCTTTAACGATTTATTTTTTTAATTTATTGACATATTTATTTTATCATAAACACAAAAAATTTGCAATATTGCAATGCTGGCTATTCGAATTTTACTGTGGGATATTTTAAAATTCCACATTTTGCAGAATGTTACGAATTTGTGGGATTAGTATTCTCTTCCTTGTCTTTAAAATCATTTATTATTGCAACCACTTCTTCTGTGGTTAATTCTTCCCTATCTGTTAATACACTAGATAAATGCTCAACTAATTTTATATTTGAACTAAGCAGTTCCTTGCTTTCTTGGTAAAAAGCTTTTGATATATCTATAAGTTGAGATTCCAATTCCTTATCTAATAGTGTTTTGCTCATCTCTGAATTAATCATAGTAATATAACCTTTAATCAATTCCGTTGCACTTTTAAAATCTGAATTATCTCCAAGAAAACTACCCATATGATAATACCCAAATATTAATTCTTCTGCTATTGCCCCTGCGTATTTAACAAGTATCATGCTTTTCACATCTTCTACATTCCCAAATGTATCATATCCTGTTGCCACATTTGGTTTGCAAAGAGAAGCTGTCACAACGATTGTATCTGCGTTTCTTAAATAAGCCATTACTGCATGACCCGCTTCATGAACAGTAACCACCCTTCTTGTATATTCATGTGTTTTTTCTTTATTGCTTATTATAGCTTTTCCAAATGGCTTTATAACATCACTAGCGGTAGTGGAAGAATGTTCAACGCTCCACATTTTTGCACTAAGCAAATTCAATACTCCTGCCACTGCCAATAATAATGCATGTATTGAACCCACTACACATATGATATTATCTTTTGTAAATTCCAACTCATTATCATAAAAGAAAAATAATAATAAAGATATGCCACAAGCTAAAATAAAACATTTAATTACGGCTATAAAAATAGCATATATTTTCGATGCCAAATCAGAGTTTCTATTCATTTGTTTTTCCTCTTTTCATTCTTAAATATTACAGCATTCCTTTTTCTAATATCTCTTGTAATTGTGGGATTGATACTTCATAATTTTATACCTTGATTTTATTTTGTCTTTCTAAAATATTGGATTTTAGGGCGTTTTAGAGTGATAAATCGACTACCACTTACCATCGCTTCACATAGCTTTTCGTTTTTATCTACCCAATTATGATTTACAATAACTACACCTACCCAGTTAAATCTTTTCAATGAGGCTGAACTGGAACACTACTCTCACAGGCAAGCCTGTGGGTTTTTCGCCACTAATTTAGAACAGAATGGATTTTGCATAAAACAGCAGGCAGCCCATTGACCTTAGAAAATGGACCACCTACTATTTCCCGGAGTTAACTATGCTTCATACTTTATTATGCTGCGACAAATTTTCCACCTAAAAATGCTAATTCATATCCTAAAAGGGTAATCCGCCGCGCACCACACCCATTGATAATTGCTTCTTTCAGAGTCGCTTTCTCCCCAAAAATTGAAACATTCTTTTTACCTCTGGAAACAGCAACATATGGAATGTTCATATATATCATACCAACATGATAAGAAGAATAACAAGCTACAACAGCTTTAGCTTCAGATCCCTGTGACTTGTGTATGCTCATTGCATAAGCTAAAGTAAGATATTGAATATTGTCTTTGTCATAAGAAAGTTCTCTGCCATTCATGGACACGATTATGGCATACTCTTCATCGTCCCATATAATATCTGTAATGACTCCCAAATCTCCATTCGATGCCAATTCTGTGTTTCGCTTTTGATGCATTACAATATCTCCAATACGAAAATCAAGTGATCCTGCAAGAACATGTTTTTCATTTTCCTTTAACGGGTTGATCAAATCCTGCAGGCATTTGTTCATGTCATTAACACCTGCTACATGCTCAATATATGGACAGAGGCAAAAAACATTTCCTAATCCGTATTTATCTACATCTTTTACATATTGAACTGCCATGGCATTTTTTATATCTTCCATCCTGGAACATTCAATAAAATGAAAATCTTTTCCTTCTCTGATGTCCGTATTTCCTTCTTTTATTTTCTTCGCATTTATACATATTTCAGCATCTTCATCCTGCCTGTATATTTTCTGCAGCCGTATTACCGGAATTACATCACTTTCAATGATATCCCTTAACACCGCCCCCGGTCCGACACTCGGTAACTGATCAATATCACCTACAATAACAACCGTACATCCGTTTCCTATTGCATCAAAAAGAGCATGTGCAACATTTACATCTATCATTGATGATTCATCAATCAATACCAGTGAATCTGATATTTCTATTTTATCCTCTGGCATAGGATCTTCGTCATATATGTGCAGATAAGAATGGACCGTATATGCCTCTTCGCCGGTTGCCTCTGTTATTTTTCTTGCTGCTCTTCCCGTCGGAGCTAAAAAAATCCTACCATTTTTCGGGAAAAGGCTTTTATAGCATTCATTGATAAACCTGGTATCAATCGTTTTTCCTGTTCCCGGACTGCCCGTTATCACAACAATATTATTTAATATCGCTTCGACTACTGCGGTTTTCTGTATATCATCCAAAGTAATACCATAATGAATTTCTAAGGCTTTTAGATGCTTTAGCACTATTACTTCATCAATGGAAGTTTTCTTTGCTTCGTCTCTGATCCGGATTATATTTTCTGCTATATCATATTCTCTTTGAAATGCATGCTGCGAAAAAATGTACTGTTCATATTCCTGCCGGCACACAATCGGTGTATAAAAGCAGTATCTTCCTTTTTTTTCAAAACTCACAAATCCTTTTTCCCGTAAACGAGCTAAAAAAGTAGAAACTGTCTGTGGCTTCCAGTCCTTTCCATATTTTTCATAAGATTTTTTACGAATCTCTTCTAATGACATTAACTCATCATTGTTCCAAATAACGGACATAACCATTTCTTCTGCATCAGATAATCTTTTCATTTTTTCTCCTTTGTTTACAAAATTAATGTATTAACTTTTTAGTATATTATACCATTTGATACCTTTTTTGTAAATAACATACAAACATAGTATAACATATTTTTTTGCTATTATAGAATAAAATTTCAATGAAAAAATGTGAAATTATAAAATTCTTTCTTCATATTTCAGATACCTTATCTGCATATGTTATTTGTCCGTTTGTATGTACAATACGATATTTACATACATTCTTAAATGGACTGGGTTTCTGAATAAATAACATTAAGATTTTTTCAATATCATTTTCTTCATTAATTTGGGAACTATCTTCTTTCAACATAGGCAGCACATCCTTTGTTATGTCCTTTTCTGAATATATGCAGTCAAATCGATATTCTATTTTTTCTGCCCATTTTATCGCATCTTTATCCAGTAATCTTAAGCTGATCCCCTGCATACCTACATAAGATCCTGATAAAAGATCATAAACCACGGTTTCTATATAGTACGGTACATGATTTTTATCACATCCAGTAGAATCCAGGTATAGCTCGTTAATGATCTTTTTCACTAATCCTGCTAATTCTTCGTTATTTGCAGCAACGCAAGGAATATTTAACGTTTCTAAATTAATAAGTTTTCTTTCACCGTTTCTAACTGCAATGTCGTAACTTAAGCTTGACTTATAATACATTTTTTTCTCCTCCTGTTACCCGTAAATTTATCCCAATATATTCCTTTTATAGTGGATTTTACATTTGTTATTTTTCCTCCATGCTGATATAATAGTTTATATTTGTAACCTACAAACAAGTTTATATTCTTATAAGAAACATGTCAACATTTTTATTCTTATTAGAAACTTTTTAATAGAGGAAATAATGGAATTAAACACTGTAGAAATCGGAAAAAGAATAAGACACGGACGCAAGGAACTTGGACTTTCAATATCGGATATGTGTATTAAATGCGGCATAGCATCTAGCGGCTCACTTAGTAAAATTGAAAATGGCGTATGTATGCCTTCACCTGTAACTTATTTTTCTCTAGCTCAGGTATTAGGCTATAGCATGGAATATCTGCTTACGGGAGAAAAAAAATATAAAACAGAAGCAAAAGAATATATTCTTACAAAAACAGAAGAACAATTTATAAATGGTATCCGCCAATTGCCCCAGGAGGAACAATCTGAACTGTATGACATTTTAGAATTAAAACTTCGCAAGGTAAAAGGGGATGCGAAAAAAATGGGAAAATCATCCAATTTACAGGAAGAACCTAAAGAAAATTTGGTATCATAATTTTTCTGCCATGAATTTTTTCATCCATAAAACATGACATATCACTTGACACTCCCACGGTTTTAACCATTGGCTTTCTTGCTCATATCGTTTATAATATATTCCCGTGATATCATAATTAAAAACGATATGTGGCTATCATTTTTTATTATGATATTTTACATCTTTAATGATATAACCCTTGCAGATATTATTGAATGCTTTCCAGCTCCACAATATAATCATATAAATTTGAATTTTCTAGCTTCTCATTTTGATCAGGTAATTCGTCTAACGGAATATCACAAAATGGTACTTTCCTGAATACCAATCCTTTTTTATTGAAATCTGCTAAAATAATATCATGACCTGATTCGCTGAACGCTGTTAACACACTAATTTCATCTTTGATCATCCGAATTAATAACTTTGTCGAGACAGGTGTGATCATCCAGGAAATCCCTGTAATAACATCGACACATTGACAAAAAAAATATTCATTTTTATTATTTCTACACACGAAGATCATTGGCACATTTTCAAATGAGAATAAAATCTTATCGAGATGCAGATCTCCATGCTGCGGAATATTAAAAAAAAACATAACTTTATATCCTCCCATAATAATCTTTGTTTTTCTCTTGTTAATTCGCTTTCCTTTCTTTTAAAATACTGGAATCACTAAGCTGCCAGATATAGGACATGTATATGTCTGGATTGGAACCTTTTCGACAACATCACAAACATCCTCTATGGTACAGTTAAAATTCCACATTAACTCGAAAAATGAAACAAACGTATCGCAATAACAAAATTTAGGTGTTCTCTCATTTCTAATTTGCTCATCCGTTACAATTTCTGGAATTTTACTATTAATTAATTCCCATGGTACTCCATCCTTAAAATAAATACCATAAGCCCCGGAAACAACAGCAACCGTTCCTATTTTCCCAAATAATAATACCTTGTCACCAATCTCTAGGTTTTCAATATTTTTATCGCTTACTATTGCATATCCCATGAATTAGTTTCTCCTTTTCCATTATTCATATAATTTCTTTAAATATTCTCTGTCGATCAGTCCAACGCCGCATTTTTCTGCCAATTCCTTTGCAGCCTTTGAAAAATGACTGTTTGTTACAACGATCGCATCATCGCAGTCATAATAAGACTTTCCTGATGCAACTTCTTGTACGGCTTTTATTCCAACTATATTTTGATAACGTTTCGCCTGTACAGCTGTTTTAACTCCATTTTTTTTGATAATAAGATCAACCCCATAATCATGACCTTTCTCTCCCACGATTTTGCACTTGTATCCATTTTTCTCATATAATGCCTGCAGATATTCTTCAAATTCATGCCCTTCCATACTGTCGATTTTGGATATCGGACTTCTCAAATATCTTTTCTTCCTCATCCTTTTCCAAAATAGCTTCATAACTGGTGGCAGCAAAAAACATAATACCAATGCAGCTATAAATGCATAAATGGCCATCTGTGCATCGTTACTTTTCTTGAAAACATATCCAGCTGCAATCAAGCATAAAATTATTTTCACTCGCATTCATTAACACTCCCTTCTTCTTTTTTGTATAATTGTATGATCCCTTCATACATATTTTCGTTGATCATCCATACCGCATATTTTTTTATGCAGTTGTATAGGTTAGGCATTGCAATAACAAG
>OGRJ01002618.1_pt1 | contig 12671 bp, 9 predicted proteins | sample 1553411 | NCBI WGS metagenome assembly OGRJ01 (sample SAMEA2580084, study PRJEB22360) | human gut metagenome | biome: human gut; feature: human-associated habitat; material: faeces | place: Denmark | collected 2008/2010
TTCCCCTTCATGATACTCTGTTCACAAACCGTCATATCGAAATCATCTGCCTCAATCAATGCATCTTCAACATATGCTGCCAGTGCTTTCATGATCTCTTCTGTATCATTATACTTACTGTTGATATTCAAAGATGAAATATCTATCCATTCTTTATTCACCGCATATCTTAAGAATTCGCTTAAACTGATTTTCTCATTTTTCCATCTCTGGTATGTTTTATCTGTCGTATCAATAGAGCTGCTTAAGAGAATCTTCTTACTTGATAACAAACTATATACATAAGATGAATATGCCTGTTTCTCATCACTTTCATCCTTATAAGCTTTCTTTTCATTCAATACCAGATTCTTTGATGTTTTAATCGCGGCATCTTCAAGCCTCTGAATCTTTTTGTACATCTTCTTTTCGTAAGATGTTGCATCATCACCATTCAGATCCTCAAGATCGATCACACTATTTCCAATAAATGAATAATATACTTTCTTGATCGGTATCATAATATTCTCACGGTCATTTCCTGCACTGTCAGAACTTGTGAGCTTGGATAATACGATTCCTGCGATCTTTTTCTCAAGAAGATTGTATACATATTCCTGCAGATCACTGTCTATAGATAATGTAATATTATTTCCTGTCCCGGATTTCACTGTCTTCGTAGTTTCTACGATTTTTCCCACATTATTGACAACCAATGTCTTGCTTCCGCTGTCTCCGTGCAGATACTTCTCAAACTGTTTTTCTATACCTGCTTTTCCAACTGTTTCATCACTGGAATAGTAATCTTTATCTTCTTCTTTTTTACCTTTGTTATAAGTTTCTAATTCGTCTGTGTTGACTGTTCCTGTGTATCCAATAATATGAGACATTGCCTCGCTTTTATTATATACACGAATAGACTTTGTATCAATATCGATTCCTGGAAGTTCTGAACTTCTTTCTTTGATCTCCGCAATACTCTTGCTATTGATCTCATTTGCGATCGTAACCTTCATATACTGTGAATATCTACTCAAAAATGCACTGTATCTTACTGACATGATCTTTAATGCATCTTCTTTGGAATATTTTTTATCAATATCAAACATCTTTCCAGTTCCTGATGATCCCATCGTTCCATCTCTTAAATACTGAAAGACTTCTTCTGCTGTCGCATTAAGCTGTTTGTTTCTTAATTCCTTCTCTGACTGTGAAAGATCAGAAGTATCACTTCCGATTCCAAAAACATCTCTCTTAAATTTCTTAAGTTTTGATCCTGTCTCTGTAAATCTTAGTTTACCGCTTCCTGTATATTCAATTGGAATATCATTGATAAATGAATCTCCATTACGTTCAAGAATCTTGATTACTTTGTAGATTACTTCATTCTTCTCATAACTCTCTGATGTCCCATTTTGCTTAGCAAGTGTCTGGAATGCACTGTCATTTTGGAAATTTACGGTGTAAACCAGCTTATTATATGCTAATAATTTTCCATTGACATCATAAATATTTCCTCGTGTACCTGATGTCTTGACTGTCTTTTGTACTTTGTATGTAAAATCCTGCCTATGAGACTGTCCTTCCACGATCTGAAGCACAAATACCCTTCCGATCAAAACACAATAAAGTACTGCGATCAGTACGATCAGTGCAAGCAGTCTGTTTGCTAATAATTTTTCTGCTTTATCGTAAATTTTTCGTAACACTAGAACATACTCCTTTTTTCACCATCTCTGATCCTAATATCTACTTCCAACAATATCTTATAAATGATCAATGCTGTGATTCCTGTATAAACAGCCTCTGGAATCATTACTTTAAACAAATAAGAAAAGAACTGAAGTCTTCCTCTTAATGCAAAAAAGAAGAAAAAGATCACAAAGCTGTATACAAGAGAATTTGCTGTCAAAAGGCCGATCGGAAGTAAAATATCATCTTCATAAAAATATGCATGAAACCATCCATTTACATATCCAAACATGAGATATACAAATGCATATTGCCCTAGCACACTTCCTGAAAAAATATCAATCAACAACCCACAGACAAACCCTACCACGATCCCTGCTTTCTTTCCTCTGATAAATGCTATCGTAACTGTTAAGATCAGTAAGATATTCGGCATAACATCTGCAAGTTTTAAAAACTCAAACACTGATGTCTGCAATAGAAAGCAAACAAGTACAGATATTACATAAAACAAAATTCTCTTAATCTTCATATCTTCACCTGCTATTCCTTAGTTCCTGTATCGAGGTTCTCTGTTTTCTTAAGATCTGTGATAACTAATACTTCTTTTAAATGCTTAAAGTCAACGATCGGTGTAACCTTAGCTGTCTTTGTAAGTTTTGTAGAATCAAGCTTGATATCGGATACCTTTCCAATCGTGATCCCTTCATTAAATTTAGAACTTACATAAGATGTTACCAACTCATCTCCGTTCTTAACTTTCGCATCCTTACTGATATATACAACTTCCAGATATCCGTCTTCCATTGTATCAAGACTTCCATTTACAATGCAAGAATCATTCGTCTTTAAGAACATTGCACTGACCATGCTTGTGTCATTGATGATCGTTCGCACTTTTGCTGTATGTGCAGATACATCATAAACGATTCCTACCAGACCATTTCCTGCAATAACATTCATATCTTTTTTGAGGCCATCTTTGCTTCCTTTGTCGATCATAAATATATCAAACCAGTTTCCTGATCCTTTACTGATAACTCTAGCTCCGACTGTATGATATTTTTTGTATTTTTTCTTCAATTTCAGCAGATCCTGAAGTCGTTCTAATTCTACCTGATTCTGTTCAAGCACACGATTCTGCATCTTTAATGCATCAACTTTCTCCTGAAGCTTCTCATTCTCTGCTTTCAGTGCTTTCTTGCTTTTTGCCTTCTCATTCCATGAAAAAACAAAATTTCCGATGGAATTAGTGCCTTCCTGCATCGGTGATAAAACCGTAAAGAATACATTCTTTACCGGTGAGAGCACCCCTCCTGCAAAAACACTGATCCCTGCTAACAATCCACATATAACGATAAAGATTGCCAGCAGATGATTTGAATTAAATTTTTTCTTTTGCAATTTCATACATCTGTCCTCATTTCATCATTTACTTTATTTTAAATATGACTGCATTCCTAAAATTACATGATCTTGTGGTTCTGGTTTGATATGAACCGTTACCTTCAGTTCTTCTTTGATCCATTCTTCTGTCTTTGTAAATCCACAAGCTCCTCCAGATATATAGATTCCTTCATTCACAATATCAGTCGCAAGTTCCGGAGTGACAACCTCCAGTACCGCTTTTGCCTGCATACAGATCTCTCGAATCTGATCTCTTGCTTTCTCTTCCACAATTGCTGCCGGAATCTTTACTTCTTTTGGAAGTCCACTTACAATATCTCTTCCTTTTACAGAAATATCCTGCTGCGTCTCATTCTCGGCATATGCCATCTTTAATCGTCTTGCATTCTTCATACCGATCTCTAATTTGTAATTCTTCTTTACATAATCTTTGATCCACTCATCGATCTGATCCCCACCATATGGCAGTAATCTGCTTTCTACAATTCCGCCTAAGGAAATCACAGAAATTTCTGTTGTACCCGCCCCGATATCAATGATCATATTACCACATGGGGCTTCTACATCAATTCCGCTTCCAATCGCTGCAAGAATTGGTTTCTCTATCAGTTTGATATCCTTTACCTTTCCTGCGGCTTCCCATGCAAGATCATCAAATGCTCTCTTCTCTACATTTGTAATATCCACAGGTACAGCTATCACCAGCTCTGGCTTGTGTACTCTCTTAAAGTATCTATCAAGCACTGTTCCTAATAAATACCTCATATTTGTGTAATCTGAAATAACCCCATGTTCCATAGGTTTTATAACCCTCACACTATATGGCTGTTTCTCATACATATCAAATGCTTCATCTCCGATTGCTTTGACTTTATCATCTTCATCAAAAGCAATCATATTCTTAATCTTTAAAAATTCTTTCTTCTTTGTTGCAGCAATTCTTAAATGTCTGCTTCCTAGTTCAATTCCTAACTGTGTCGTTTTCATATTTCTGCTCCTTATATCATGTGTTCTTCCCGAAAACTTATATATGTTCTGTCTCCAATGATAATATGGTCACACAGTGGTATTCCAAGAAACTCTCCTGCTTCTTTCATGCGCTTTGTTGTGAGAATATCCTGCCTGCTTGGTGTTGGATCACCCGATGGATGATTATGGATCATTAGAACTGATACCGCTTCACACCGCAATGCCTCAAGAAATAGTTCTCTTGGCGAAGCCACTGTCTGATTTACCGTTCCTACAGAAACTTTAAGTTCTTTGATAACTTTATTTTTCCCATTAAAAAAGATTAAAATCATCTCTTCCCTGTTTAAATGCCGCATCTGTTCCATATAATAATCTGCAATCGATGACGGATCATGAAAACTTATCTTATCTTCTACTTTTGCCTGTGCTAATCGTTTGGATAATTCAGCAATGCATAAAATCTGCATTGCTTTTACTTTCCCGATTCCAGGTATCTTTTGTAATTCTTCTCTGGAAGTGTGACAGATTCCAAGAAGCCCTTCATAAAAAGGATTCATTGATAAAATCTGCTTAGAAAGATCCACCACTGTCAGATCTTTCGTTCCACTTCTTAAGACTACTGCCAGCAATTCTGCATCTGACAAAGCCTCTACTCCACTTTTTTCACACTTTTCATAGGGTCTTTCTGAAATTGGTAATTCCTTTAATGTCTGATGTTTTTTCTCCATATCTGATCCTTTCTACCGAAAAAATCCCAAAGATCAAAAACATTTCCCATTTATAAATTTTATCATAACTTTTCTTTTATGTATAGAAATCAAACCGTTGTTTTCCTTAAATTTTTCTTATTTCTTATACTTCTGGAATTTCAACTAACCCTTTTTCTTCCATTCTCTGTAGTGACATGATAATTCCGTATTTTGCATGAGGGTAAGTAAGCCCTCCCTGGAAATAAACCGCATATGGTTCTTTCATCGGTCCATCTGCACTTAATTCAATGGATGCACCAGATACAAATGTTCCTGCTGCCATAATGACCTGACTATCATATCCTGGCATATCCCATGGAATTGGCGTTACATGGCTGTCAATCGGAGATGCTTTCTGAATTCCCTCACAAAATGCAACCAGTTTCTCTGGATCATGAAATTCTACTGCCTGAATGATATCATGGCGTTCTTCTTTTCCATCTGGAATGACTTTAAATCCTAATTTCTCATAAAGGTTTGCTGCAAAAATTGCTCCTTTAACCGCTGCATTAACAACCGTTGGTGCCATAAAGAACCCTTGGATAAACTGACGGTTTACCCCTAGACTTGCTCCTACTTCCTTTCCAAGTCCCGGTGTTGTAAGTCTGTATGCACACTGTTCGATCAGGTCACTTCTTCCACAGATATAACCACCGATTGGTGCTAGTCCCCCACCCGGATTCTTGATCAGAGAACCAACAATCATATCGGCTCCAACTTCTGATGGTTCCTTTTCCTCCACAAATTCACCATAGCAGTTATCAACCATAACGATCAGATCTTTGTTGATCTCTTTTACAAATGCGATCGCTTCCCCGATCACATCAACCGATAATGTTGGTCTTGTAGCATATCCTTTGGATCTCTGGATATGAATCAGTTTCGTTTTGTCATTGATCGCATCTTTGATTCCTTCAAAATCAAAACTTCCATCTTCTAACAGATCTACCTGTGCATATGTAATCCCATATTCTTTCAGGGATCCTTTGGATTCACGGATTCCGATCACTTCTTCTAGTGTATCATATGGTTTTCCTGAAATAGCAAGAATTTCGTCTCCTGGACGTAAATTTGCGGATAATGCCAGACCTAATGCATGAGTTCCACATGTGATCTGTGGTCTTACAAGTGCATCTTCTGTTCCAAAGACATCGGCATACAAAGCTTCCACTGCTTCTCTTCCAGAATCATTATATCCATATCCTGTTGTACCACCCAAATGCATCTCTGCGATCTGGTGTTTCTGCATCGCATTTAATACCTTGATCTGATTTAACTGTGCGATCGCATCTAATTTTTCAAAACGGTCTTTTAACCCTTTTTCTACTTCTTGTGCGTAGTCGAAGACTTTCTCTTCGACTCCCATTTCCTTATAATAGTTCTTTAACTGATTCATCATAGATCCCCTTTTCTTTTAATATTGTAAGCATATATGTTAAAATCTCATCTTCTGATCCAAATTTTGACTTATCTACCATGACAACTTCTTTTTCTCTTCCAAACCAAGTCAGCTGGCGCTTTGCAAAATGTCTGGTGTCTTTCTTGATCAGATCGATCGTATCTTCTAGAGATAAATTTCCTTCCAGGTATTCAAATACCTGACGATATCCAATTCCCTGCATGGAAACCATCGTCTTTTCATAGCCTTCTTCTTTTAATCGTTTTACTTCATCGATCAAGCCTTGTTCTGCCATGATATCAACTCTTTTGTTGATTCTGTCATATAAGATATCTCTTTTATGATTTAATACAAAATAAGCAAAATTATATGGTGATGTCTTTGCTGCTTCTTTCTCATTGTGTTCTGAGATCGGATATCCATTTAATTTATAAAATTCTAATGCGCGGATCACTCGTTTGACATTATTTTTATGAATTTTTTCTGTAGACTTTGGATCAACTTGTTTTAACATCTCATACAGACTGTCATTTCCTTCTGTTTTTGCCTTTTCTTCCAATTGTCTTCTATATTCCTGATCTCCGTCTTCCTTTGTAAAATCAATATCATAAAGAAGACTTTGAATATAGAATCCTGTTCCACCGACGATCAGTGGAATCTTTCCTTTTGCATAGATTTCTTCTAATGCATCTTTTGCCATCTGCTGAAATCTTGCCACATGGAATTCTTCCCTTGGGTCAAGTTCATCCACAAGATAATGTTTGACCCCTTCCATCTCTTCTGGACGGATCTTCGCGGTTCCAATATCCATTTTCTTATAGACTTGCATGGAGTCTGCGGAAATGATCTCTGCATTTAAGATTTTTGCTAATCGGATCGATAACTCTGTTTTTCCAACCGCTGTCGGTCCTGTTAAAATTACCATTGGTTTCATCTATTTAAAATCCTTTCGGCATAAGTTCTGATAATCGATAAGTTTCAAATCCATCTGGACTTTGACAGATCACTTTGAGTTCTGGATTAAATTCATGCAGAAACTGTCGGCAGATCCCGCATGGATATACAGTTTCTTTGTCACTTCCATTGGATGCGATCGCAATCACTTCAAAATCATGGTATCCTTCGCTAACTGCTTTGACTGCTGCCGTTCTTTCTGCACAGATAGCCGCTCCATAAGAAGAATTCTCCACATTACATCCTGTAAATACTTTTCCTTCCTTTGTAAGAATTGCTGCTCCTACCTGAAATTTTGAATATGGTACATATGCTTTTTGTTTTGCTTTATCCGCAAGATTTAATAATTCCTGATCTGTCATGATATTTCCTCCTTATCTGGCTTCCTATACGATTCTTTTAAACTTCTTATCTATCTCATATTTACTCATTTTAATGATCGTCGGTCTTCCGTGTGGACACTGGTATGGATTCTCAAGTTTCATCAGTTCATCTAAGAGATGTTCCACTTCCATCAACGATACCCTCTGGTTTCCTTTGATCGACATCTTACATGCCATCGTTGCGATCTTACTTGCGATCACTTCAGTATCCATTGTCCCGTTTTCCTGGCTCACTGCATCTAAAAGTTCCATAAATAAATCTCTTTCCCCAATTCCATAAAGATTTGCGGGAACTTCACGGATACAATATTCATTTCCACCAAAGGATTCTATCGTAAATCCTAAACCTGCGAATGCATCTCTGTATCTTTCTAATGCTTCTGCTTCCATCATGGAAACCGTTACTACCATTGGCGGCTCTAATCTCTGACTGTAGATTTCTTTTTCTTTAAAATTCTTCATCAGTCTTTCATAGTTCACCTTCTCATGTGCCGCATGCTGGTCCATAATGAATAACTGGTCTTCGTATTCGATCAGCCAGTAGGTCTTAAAGAGCTGTCCTAAGATCTTGCGGTCAGGTCTTGCCTGTACAGAAAAGACAGGATCTTCTCTTAATGTCATCTGGTTACTGCTTAATTCATCGGTCTTGTATTGCGGGAATTCTTTTTTCTGTGTGTTGTAGTTTAAGCCTGCGTAGGTTGGTTTCTTTGCGGTTTGAGATGATTCGCTCTTTAAACGATCTTGTTTCATACCCTCAGGCTTTGCCCTATGTCCTTGCTGATTCGTCTGACTTTGTCGCATCTTTGCAAAGTCTTTCATCGTCTGGTCCATCTTCTGAGTCTCTTCTTTCCTTCGATTTACCTCAAATGGCTCAGGCTTTTTCACTTCTTTTGTTTTCGGCTGCTCTTTCTTCTTCTTCGGTGTTTCTCTTAATACATCCTGCACCAGATCTTTCTGAAGTAACGCCTCCCTGACTGTATCCACAACCAGTTCATAAATCTCTCTTCCATTGCGAAATCGTATCTCCATCTTCGTCGGATGGACATTGACATCCAATAATTCCTGATTAATCTTAAAATCAAGACACACAAACGGATATCTATGTTTCATCGTAAAAGTACGATATCCTTCTTCAATCGCCTTGTAAATGATCGAGCTTTTGATATATCTTCCATTGATAAAATAGCTCTCATAATTTCTGTTGCCTCTGGAAACATAAGGTTTTGCAACAAATCCTGTCACTTTGACATCTTCACTTTGTGCTTGTACAGGAATTAACGCTCCTGCCACATCTCTTCCATAGATATGATAAATGATATCTTTGACTTTTCCATTTCCAGAAGTATAAATCTTATTCTTGTTATTATGAATAAATTTGAAGGAGATTTTGGGATGGCTTAGGGCAATGTGCACCATCATCTGTTCCACATATCCTGCTTCGGTTATCGCACTCTTTAAGAACTTTCTTCTTGCTGGTGTATTATAAAACAGATTCTTTACAAGAAATGTCGTTCCATCGGGTGCTCCGATGTCATCAAAAGCTTCTTCCTCTCCTCCATAGATCTTATAGGATACTCCACTAAAACTTTCTGCTGTCTTTGTTACTAGTTCAACCTGTGCAACCGCACTGATACTTGATAATGCCTCTCCTCGAAATCCAAGAGAAGATACACTTAACAGATCTTCAACCGAACGGATCTTACTTGTTGCATGACGCAAAAATGCAGTCTTTACCTGATCTTTTGGAATTCCGATTCCATTATCTGTAACTCTTATTAACGTCATTCCGCCATCTTTAATCTCAACCGTGATCGCATTGGCATTGGCATCAACTGCATTTTCCACAAGTTCCTTTACAACAGAAGCTGGTCTCTCAATGACTTCTCCTGCTGCGATATTATCGATTGTCTTTTGATCCAGTAATTGTATCTTCGCCATAAATTACTCCTCGTTCTTTAACTTTTCCTGTAATACATACAGGTAATTTAATGCTTCCAGTGGTGTCATATCGGAAAGATCTTTTTCTCTTAGTTCTGCCATAAATGGATGTTCCATTGTTGGCTCATCACTTTCCCTGAAGAAGCTTAACTGTTCGGCCTCTCCATATGGCATGATGTCTTTAGCACCTGATGTCAGATCGTGTTCTTCCAGCTCTCTTGCGATCTCTTTTGCACGGTTGATCACTGCATCTGGTACTCCTGCAAGTTTCGCTACCTGAACTCCATAACTCTTGTCTGCACCGCCTTTTACGATCTTACGAAGGAATACGATATCGTCTCCCTGTTCTTTGACCGCGATACAGTAGTTATGTACACTGTCGATCTTACCTTCTAACTCTGTCAGTTCATGGTAATGTGTCGCAAACAGAGTTTTTGCACCAAGAAGCTTGGAATTACTGATATATTCCACAACTGCCCATGCAATAGACAGTCCGTCAAATGTACTGGTTCCTCGTCCAATCTCATCTAAGATCAGCAAGCTGTTTTTTGTCGCATTTCTTAAAATATTGGCAACTTCACTCATCTCAACCATAAATGTACTCTGTCCGGAAGCAAGATCATCAGATGCCCCGACTCTTGTAAAGATACGATCTACGATACCAATATTAGCTTTTGCCGCTGGTACAAAAGAACCAATCTGTGCCATTAACACGATCAGGGCAACCTGCCTCATATAGGTTGATTTACCTGCCATGTTTGGTCCCGTGATGATCGCGACACGATTCTTCTTATTGTCAAGGTATGTGTCATTAGAAATGAACATATCATTTGGAATCACCTGTTCTACAACCGGGTGTCTTCCATCTTTGATATCAATTGTTCCTCTTACATTTAATTTTGGACGCACAAAATGATTGCGTTCTGCGACATATGCAAAAGAGGCCATTGCATCAATCTGTGCGATCACATTGGCTGTTCTTGAGATTCTCTCCATCTCTCCTGCTAATGTTTCACGGATCATAACATAAGTTTCATATTCTAACGCATACAGACGATCTTCAGATCCTAAGATCGTATCTGCCAGCTGGTTTAATTCTTCTGTTGTATATCGCTCAGAATTTGCCAGTGTCTGCTTACGAATATAATAATTGGGCACAAGATCTTTGTAAGAATTTGTTACATCCAAATAATACCCAAAAACTTTATTATATTTAATCTTCAGATTCTTGATTCCAGTTTTCTCTCGTTCTCTTTCCTCAAGTTCCATCAACCACTGTTTTCCTTCTGTTTTCGCACGTTTTAATTGATCAATATCATCTTTAAACCCTTCTTTGATGATTCCGCCTTCTTTGATCGCAAGCGGTGGTTCTTCAATAATGGAATCTTCTAACAGATCATGAATATCTTCTAATGGGTCTAAATCTTCTCTTAACCCTGATAATAGCGAATCTTTACATTCTTCAAGAATCGTTTTGATCGCTGGTAAAAGTTCCAATGATGTCTTAAATGCGATCATATCTCTTGGATTTGCTGTCTTATAACTTACTTTTGTCATCAGACGTTCCAGATCATAAATTGGATTTAAGTATTCTCTTAATTCTTCTCTCACGATCGTCTGATTCGTAAGTGTTGTGATTGCATCGTATCTCTCTTCGATCTTTTTCTTGTCCACCAATGGCTGCTCTACCATGTTTCTTAGCATTCTGGCACCCATGGCTGTTTTTGTCTTATCTAATACCCATAAGAGTGAACCTTTTTTTTGTTTATCACGTAATGTCTCACAAAGTTCCAAATTTCTACGGCTGGAGCTGTCGATGATCATAAATTCACTTGTCTCATAAGCTTCAATATGCATCAGATGATCCAGAGAACTCTTCTGTGTCTCATGAAGATATCCAAGCAATGCACCCGTTGCGATCACTCCCATTGGATGATCCAAAAGTCCAAGACCTTCTAAATTCCCTACTTTGAACTGACGCTTGATCCTTTCCTCTGCCTGTTCTTCATCAAAATGGTATGGCTCAATGCTTGAGATCACGATCGACATCTTGTCTTTTAAGTAATCAAAATCCATGCCACTGATCAAAAATGCATCATTACAAACGATCTCTGCCGGCTCGAACTTGAAGATCTCATCTCTGACTTTCGCTAAACTGTCCATTGATGTTGTTCTAAAATCGCCCGTTGTAACATCAACAAATGAAATTCCGTAACTTCCATCATTTGCAAAAATACACATCAGATAGTTATTCTTCTCATCATCAAGACTCTGCTGGGAAATATTCGTTCCTGGCGTTACAATACGCACGATCTCTCGTTTTACGATTCCCTTTGCCTGACTTGGATCTTCGACCTGCTCACAGATCCCGACTTTATATCCTTTTTCTACTAATTTATTTAAATAGGAATCCACAGCATGATAAGGAACGCCACACATTGGTGCGCGCTCCTCAAGTCCACAGTTCTTCCCGGTTAATGTGATCTCTAATTCTTTGGATGCTGTCAGTGCATCATCAAAGAACATCTCATAGAAATCTCCAAGGCGATAAAATAAGATACAATCTTTATTCTCTTCTTTGATCTGCATATACTGCTGCATCATTGGTGTCAGTTTTCCTTTTTTAGCCATGGATCTGCTCTCCCATATAATAGAAACCTTTTTCCTCAACTAATTTAACATCTGCCATTGTACCAATCTGTTCTTTACATCCTTTAAAATGAACTAACAGGTTATTTTCCAATCTTCCTGTTAACATTCCTTCTTCATGCGTATTCTCTTCTTCGATCAGAACTCTCTCGATATCTCCGACTTTCTTCTTGCAATTCTTTGCAGATGTCTCTTTTAATAAGGCAAGAAGTCTGTCAAAACGATCTTTGATCACATCTTTGTCCACCTGATCTTCCATGCTCGCTGCTGGTGTTCCGGAACGTTTCGAATATACATATGTGTATGCACTGTCAAATCCAACTTCTCTTACAACGTCTAATGTCTCCTTGAAATCTTCTTCTGTCTCTCCAGGGAATCCTACGATAATATCTGTTGTAAAAGACACTCCAGGGATTCTCTCCTGAATCTTCTTAGCAAGTGCCACATACTGTTCTTTTGTATAATGACGGTTCATCAATTTTAATAGGCGGCTGCTTCCTGACTGCATTGGAAGATGCATATGTTTACATACTTTCTTGCTTGTTGCCATCA
>OGRJ01002619.1_pt1 | contig 12669 bp, 10 predicted proteins | sample 1553411 | NCBI WGS metagenome assembly OGRJ01 (sample SAMEA2580084, study PRJEB22360) | human gut metagenome | biome: human gut; feature: human-associated habitat; material: faeces | place: Denmark | collected 2008/2010
CCATATTCTTTCTTTGTTCTATTCTATTTTTACTATTTTATCTTTGTTTCTTATCCGTCTGCCTTTTCAACTCTTCTCTGCCCCATTTCACTATTGCTAATATCACAATCTCACAGTAAAATATAATAATCGAAAACGATCCTGCACCATGTTATTCATCAGAAATTTCCGGTTTGCACAGATTTACCGGGAATAAACAGAAGGAGACCAGCATGAAGGAAATATAACATTTAATTCTGCAATACAAGGATTTATCTGCGCCGTTTCAGTCCGTGTTCCTTATAATACCTGTCTTTATCCTCATACATCAGGCGCTCCGATTCGTTTAAAAGCAGATCAATATCCTTAGGACCGTGTTCTTTCCATATCATGCCAACCGCCATCGTAACCTGATGTTCTTTCATATCCATGCGCAGTTTCTCAACGTGTTCCCTCAGGTCTTTTTCCTCAATTCCAAGACAAAGTACTAAAAATTCATCGCCGCCGATCCGATACAGACCATACCCCTTAAATACACCCGCTAAGCACTCACATGCCCTGATGATCAACCGATCTCCGGCTTCATGCCCCTGCTCATCATTGACCTTTTTCAGCCCTGTGATATCGCAGTACACTACACCGATCTGTTCCCCATTCCACTCATGCTCCACAAACCAGTCGACCGCATAACGATTGCCAAACTGAGTGAGCTGGTCACGATAACTCATGCGTTCTAACTGACGGAGCAGATTTCTTCTCCGAATGGAGGAAACAATAAAAGATCCCATGATATGAAGCATATCGGAAACATAATCTAATGATTCTGCCGGTGGATTATCCACTCCGTAAAATCCAATGATCTTTTTCTCCCAATAAAGTGGAACAACCACCAGTGAATGGATATCCTGACGTTTCAGATTCTTATACTGTTCCGAATCTTCCTCTCTGATGTTCTCCAGATTTTCAATTACAATGTTTTTATCTTCTTGAAAATTCCGATACCAGTTGGCACATAATTCTGGTGGAAGGTTCTGTAAATTATCTTTCTCCGGCTTGATTCCATTTGCAACCCACTCGTAAGTGTTGTCATCGTACCCATTCTCATTATGCTCAAAAATATATGTTCTCTCTCCATCTAATGCCTTTCCTATATATTCCAGAATGATGTCCAGCGATTTATCCGCAGAAGATGTTCCAAGGGCAAGACGCAGTCCCTCATTAACGATTTTTTCCAGTTTTTCGTAGCGGCGTACCACATTTTTCTGATGTTCCTGAGAACTTATATTCAGAGCAATCTCTATTCTATATCGTCTGCCATTGTCCTCCACAACAGTATCCTTAATTTTAAAGTATTTATTTAAAAGCGGGTTAAAATACCGCCACTCCTTAAACTGTCCTTCCTGCAGTTCATCATTATTGCAGATCGTACAGGGCAGGCTTGAATTCTGAAGCAATTCATAACATTTTTTGCCGGCAAGTTCTTCTTTTGAATGTATCCCATAAGTATCTCTCATCTTTTTATTCATATAAACCAGTTCATGGGTATCCGCATCTGCAACATAAACATATTCATTCATATTTTCAAAAAAATTCCAGATTCTTTCCATACCATTCCCCATTTCGTGCTTTTTTATAAAAACAATATTCTCATTCCTGACAAGCCTGAATACAAACTTATTATCTATTATAACTCAAAATTCGACAATATACAGTATTTTCTTTCGATTTGCAGCATCAAAACACTGTTTTTTTTCATTCAGGGCGACAGAAAGGAACCCAAAACATTCATTTTATTGATTTATCCAAGGATCTCTGCTAAATCTGCTTCCGGTGTCGTAATCGGTGCGATTCCATAATTTTCTACCAGATAATTCAAGATATTTGGTGAAATAAATGCCGGCAATGTCGGTCCTAGCTTTATATTTTTGATACCAAGGTGGAGCAGTGTCAATAAAATGCAGACTGCTTTCTGTTCGTACCAGGAAAGCACCATGGAAAGCGGCAGCTCATTCACGCCACAGTCAAATGCCTCCGCAAGTGCCACTGCGACACGGATCGCACTGTAGGCATCGTTGCACTGTCCCATATCAAGGATTCTCGGCAGTCCACCGATCGTTCCAAGGTCAAGATCATTGAAACGGTATTTTCCACATGCAAGTGTTAAGATCATGGTATCCTTTGGCGTCTGTTTTACAAACTCTGTATAATAATTTCTTCCCACACGGGCGCCATCACAGCCTCCTACCAGGAAGAAATGGCGGATATCACCGGATTTTACGGCTGCGATCACCTGATCTGCCACGCCGAGTACCGTTCCGTGTCCAAATCCTGTCATAACCTTTGTTCCACCGTTGATTCCGGTAAATGCAGTATCCTCTTTGTAACCGCCAAGCTCTAACGCTTTTTCGATGACCGGTGTAAAATCCTTATCCTCTCCGATGTGAACCATTTCAGGATAAGATACTACCTCCGTTGTAAACACGCGGTCCGCATAACTCTCTTTGACCGGCATCAGACAGTTTGTCGTATAAAGAACCGGTGCAGGGATATTTGCAAACTCCTTCTGCTGATTCTGCCATGCGGTACCAAAGTTGCCTTTTAAATGCGGGTATTTCTTTAATTCCGGGTAGGCATGTGCCGGCAGCATCTCGCCGTGGGTATAAATGTTGATTTCCTTATCTTTTGTCTGCTCTAACAACAGTTTTAAGTCATAAAGGTCATGACCGGTAATGACGATAAACGGTCCCTTTTCCACCATCAGAGGAACTTCCGTCGGTACCGGGGTTCCAAAAGTTTCTGTGTTGGCACGGTCTAACATTTCCATGCAGGTAAGGTTTACTTTTCCTGTCTCAAGCACGAGTGGAAGCAGATCTTCCATCTCGAAATCCTCTCCGACTGCAAATAATGCACGGTAGAAAAAGTCGTTTACTTCCTCATTTGTATAGCCGAGTACCATGGCATGATAAGCGTATGCTGCCATACCGCGGATTCCGAATAAGATCAGGGATTTTAAGGAACGGATATCCTCATCTGCCTCCCACATCCGCTTCATATCATAATCGCTGGTATTGCCGCACGGTGACATGCAGGCTGCACATCCCGGCACCACTCTTCCTTTTTCTTCCCGGACACGGGCGATCATCTCACGCAGTGTCTCATCATTAAAATTCACATTCGTGATCGTTGTGAATAAACCTTCTATTATAATGCGGTCTGTCTGCTCTGTCTTTGGATTATTCATGCAGGCATGTGCAAGTCCCACAAGTGCTCCTGTCAGTTCATCCTGTAAATCCGCTGTCACGCTTTTCTTTCCACACACGCCGGCTGCCCCTGTACATCCACTGCATCCCGCTGTCTGCTCACACTGAAAACAAAACATATGATTCTCCCTTCTACTATCCTTCTTTTTAATCTAAAATTTTTCCGTCAATTGAGATCGTTACAACATTCCATGGAATGAATTTTCCACTGTTCTTTAATGCGGTCACTGCTGCATGTTCCAGTCCGCCACAGCAAGGCACTTCCATTCGAACGACCGTCACGCTCTTGATATCATTATTTCTGATGATCTCCGTCAGCTTCTCACTGTAATCCACGTCATCTAATTTCGGGCATCCGATCAGTGTCACTTTTCCACGGATAAAATTCTGGTGGAAACTGCCGTATGCGTATGCGGTACAGTCTGCCGCGATCAGAAGTTTTGCCCCGTCAAAATAAGGCGCATTGACCGGTGCAAGTTTGATCTGTACCGGCCACTGACGCAATTGGGAACTGACCGGTGAACCTGCATTCTGATTTTCTTCTGCAGGTTTTCTTTCAAGCTGGCGCATTCTTGAACCCGGGCATCCGCCAACCGGTGCCTGTCCCATCGCCTGCATTTTTTTCTTTTTATTTTCCTGTACGGCTGCCTCATCATAAGCTGCTGCCTCACGCTCGATAAAAGAGATCGCTCCGACCGGACAGTTTGGCAGACAGTCGCCAAGTCCGTCACAGTAATCATCACGGAGCAGTTTTGCTTTTCCGTCCACAATGCCGATCGCGCCCTCGTGGCATGCCTCCGCACAAATTCCACAACCGTTACATTTTTCTTCGTCTATCTGGATCACTCTGCGTACCATATGAATTCCTCCTGTTTTCCGCTTCCATTTTCTTTTTCTTTCGTTCTGTTCACAGGTTACTGTTCACAGATTCAGGCTACTCATCCTGTCATCTGTGCCCTTGACATTACTCGTACACTATACTAGAATTTTTTTCAAAAGTATGTTGTCATAACAACATTTTTAAAAATTTTTGAAAAAAGAAGGTTTTCTTTTATGGATTATCAGTTTTTAAGTCAGACAATGCTGTTTTCGGGCGAATCGCCGGAAGAAATCAAAGAAATGCTCTCCTGCCTCGGTGCAGTCACAAGAAGCTACGGAAAAGGTGAGATCATCTATCATGCCGGAGAATGCGTACATTCGATGGGACTGGTGCTCTCCGGAAATGTTCAGATTGAAAGTGATGATGTCTGGGGAAATCACAGTGTACTAGATGACATAACTCCCGGCTTTTTCTTCGCCGAAACTTATGCGAGTCTGTCAAAAGAACCTCTGATGGTCAATGTGGTCTCTGCGGCTGCAAAGACCGAAGTGTTATTTTTAAATATAGGACGGCTGCTTACCACCTGCACAAACAGCTGCACACATCACAACCGCCTGATCCACAATTTATTTTTTATTTCGGCACGGAAAAATCTGCTGCTTTCGCGCAGAATCTTCCACACCACACCAAAGTCAATCCGCGGGCGGCTGCTCTCTTATCTGTCTGCACAGTCTGCTGCCGCAAACAGTCTTGATTTTACAATTCCGTTTAACAGACAGCAGCTCGCAGACTACCTGAATGTAGACCGCAGTGCACTTTCTGCAGAACTCTCAAAAATGCAGCGGGAGGGTCTCCTTACAACGGAGCGCAATCATTTTACCCTCTGCGAAAATCCTTTAGAATCTTAAACCATATGTACGCAGTACCAGTCTTCATCCACCTGTCTCACTTCTTCTCCGACAGAAACGACCGGATGATCCATATCGTTTAATGGGATATATTCCACGCACCCTTCCCTGCCGTCTGACATGATGACCTGCTGTTGTCTGTATACTTTTACCATATTTTTGATAAATATATTGAGAAGATTCTGGTCAATTCCTTTGCTGCCCTCGGTTACAAACCATTGCAGTACATCAAACGGAATCTTCTCTTTTTTGTAACTGCGTGCAGAAAGCATCGCATCATAAATATCAGAAATCGTTGTGATCCTTGCAAAATAAGAAATAGATTCTGCCTTTAAGCCGTCCGGATAACCTTTTCCATCCAGCTTTTCATGATGCCAGCGTACCGCATAGCGTACATCCTCGCTGATATCATCCCCAAGCAGTTCAAAAGAATATAGCGGATGTCTTTTCATAACCTCAAATTCTTCCGGTGTCAGTTTCCGCGGTGCATTTAATATTTCTTCCGGGATCTTCGTCTTTCCGATATCATGAAGCACACCTGTTAAAATCAGACTCCGGATATCTTTTTCATCGAGTCCTAACCACTGTCCCATGATCCCGTTTAAAAGTGCAACGTTTAGGGAATGTCTCTGTAATGCCTCGTCAACCGGTCTTGGCACGGTAATACACTGGAAAATCTCCCCCGCATCCACGGATACCATTCTGCCATATACTTTCTCCATCATGCCTTCCACTTCAGCATGATTGACAAACATCGCATTTTTACTCATCTGAAGCACATGGTCGATGCCTTTGCGCAGTTCTGTATACCCGGTCCTGTTTTCCAACATTTTCTGCTGTATTTCAGCCGGACGGTCTTTTCCCTTCATGATATACTCATAAGATCCGCGGAATGTTGTAATATAATTGTTGCCATCACTGAAATTGATCAGTTTATCAAGTTTGCTTTTCGTGATAACTTCTCCGCTTGGCACTAAAAGTACGCTTCCATTATAATTGTAAAGATTATCTGATAAAACAAGTCCCTCCCACAAATACTCCATCGGTACTTTTTCGAGACGTTCTGTTTTTTCGTATTTTGCCATAACCGGTACTAGACCTCCTTGTCAACCTTGATTCCTTTTAAATCTGCCTCTAAAACCTTCATGCTGCTTTTAATGTCATCAAGTCCCTGCTCCACACCGTTCATCTGCTTATGTTCTGTCGTGAGTGTCAGCATCTCATCTAACTTCATATCCGGTGCCTCATGTCTCTGCTGTTTTTCCTTTGCACGGTCCACAGCCTCTTTGGTGCCCTCGATCAGAGCTTTTTCTACCGCACGTTTTTCCTCTAAGGCATCTAAACGTTCCTGACGCTTTTCTTTTTCGTCTGCGACATCCTTTGCATCCTCTTTTGCCTCTTCCATCTTCTCATCAATGCCATCTTTCACATCAGAGACAAGCATGGAGACCACATCATCGTTTGCAGCATCCATGATATCATCGGCAGCATTTTTCGCATCCACCATTCCATGTGTCTTTAATTTTTCGATCATAATACGCTTCACATTGCCGACGGCAGCCTGCATTCCACTGGTTGTATCGCGGATCGTAACCTTTTCTTCTACCGCCTGGGCATGGATCTCAAGTGCCCGTTTCTGGTACTCTGTGAGTGGCTGCTTATCGATCTCATTTAACTTTTTCCACTCATCCCTAGTCAGTTTCTCACCCACACCGCGCCTGTATTCCTGTCTCTTTTCCAACAGGTTTAAATCCTGCTGTTCTTTGGAATCATCTGCTACGTTGCACTGTTCCTTCAATGTTTTTTCCTGGTCTTCATAACCGGCAAGTGCCTTCTTTGCCTCCGTCCGCTGTGCGTCTAATTCCGCATAGCGTTGTCTTTGCGATGCGACCGTTTTTTCCACAGCCTGGTCGTTATCCCACGCATCTTTCACCAGTTTTAAGGCACTTTTCTGTGCCATCTTTTTTCGCTGTTCGATCTGATTTTTTGTTGTCAGTACCGGACTTCCCTCAAAAAATGCGCTTTTTCCCTGTTTATTTGCCTGCTCTGCTTTGTGCCCTGCCGCTGTATTCTGTACATTTGAAAAACCGTTTGCATTGATCGATAAATTCATAAACTCATTCCCCATTTATTGCATCCGTGAAAATCGATTTCTTTATAAATGTATCGGCATTTTTTTCTGTCACATTAATCAGAAATCAGGATCTGCCGCACTTTTGCCAGATCCATCTGCATCAGCACATGATCTGCGTCCGGTTTCTTCTCTGTGTCCGGTGAAATATTTGAATGAATGTAGAATGTATGCAGTCCGACCTCTTTTGCTCCTTTGATATCACTGACCGCATCGTTTCCGATCATAATACTCTCTTCCGGCAAAATGTGATGTTTATCCAGCAAAAGATGAAAGAAACGCGTATCCGGCTTTTTCACTTTGCACGAGGATGACAGAAAGATATCATCAAAATAAGGCTCCAGTCCCAGAAGTTTCAATTCATACGCCGTAAAAATACGCTGTGCATTCGAAAGCAGATATACTTTTTTTCCTGTTTCACGCAATGCCGCAAGAAGTTCCTTTGCCCCGTCATAAAGTCTGATATATTCTGTGGAAAGGATCCGGAAAAACTGTCCAGCATGAATGGCAAGTTCTATGTCTGCCTGTACCCCTTTTTTCTGAAACAATGCAAGAAAAACCTCCTCGATCTCGATCTCTGGATGTGCTTCATGTGCATCGTCTTTTTTCATGGCTGCATCAGATCCCATCTCCTGCCGCAATGCATCCTCTTTCTGCCCCGTGAGGCACGCATACGCGTTTTTCAGTTCCTCTGCAGTATAAACCGCACCATAATAACCGTAAAACTGCGCCAGTTTCTCCCAGAGTTCCGTTTTTTCTTCATCTGTGTGGATATCCACCAGAGTTCCATATAAATCAAATATGTAATTTTCGTATTTCATGTCAATCCTCTCTTTTGTACAAAAGTCTTATTTTTCACAAAATTCTTATTTTTTCATGCTGTTTTCCACTTTACACAGCTTTGCTGCACACAATCCTGTGCATTTTATAAAATTTAACATGTTTATCTGGGAAAATCAACCGGATACATCACGAATCACACAATCCTAAATTTTTTCTGAGACACAACAGGATCTTTTTTTCAAGCCTGCTGACCTGCACCTGTGTCATTCCCAGTTCTTTTGCTGTTTCACTCTGTGTCCTGTTTTCAAAATAACGGCACCGGATGAGATTCTGTTCCCGCTCATCCAGCGGTTCCATGAGCTGCTCGATCACCATCCGGTTTAATACTGCCTCTTTTTCCGGTTCATCCCTTCCGTTTTCTTCCTTTTCACACAACTGATCGACCATCAGTAACTCGTCCCCGTCTTTCTCATAGACCGGCTGATAGATGGATTCCACATCTCTTGCCGACTCCATTGCCATAATGATCTCACCGCTGCTCAACCCTGTCCGCTCTGCGATCTCAAGCAATCCCGGTTCTCTTCCAAGTTCCCCCCACAGTTCTTCCTTTGCCCTCCCTGCCTTATAAGCGTTTTCTTTTAATGTCCGGCTTACTTTTACCATACCGTCATCTCTTAAAAATCTGCGGATTTCCCCCATGATCACCGGAACTGCATACGTGGAAAATGCAAGATTTAACGAGAGATCAAATTTATCAACCGCCTTCATCAATCCAATACATCCAATCTGAAACAATTCTTCCCTCTCATGTCCCCGGTGTTCAAACCGGTTTGCGATAGTATGTACCAGTCCCAGATTTCCTGCAATCAGCGTATCCCTTGCACTTTTATCTCCTCCATGTGCCTGCTGCATCAGTTCCTTAAAACCCTCCATATCAGACGCCCATCCCTGCACCGATCTTTTTTTTCATCGTAACAGTTGTTCCTTTTCCGGGTGCTGAATGTACCTCGACTTCATCCATAAATGCTTCCATAAAAGCAAATCCCATGCCGGAACGCTCCAGTTCCGGTCTCGTCGTAAAAAAAGGTTCCATGGCTTTTTGTACATCCGCAATCCCGTGACCATGATCTTTCACTGTGATCTCTGCATGGTTTCCGCACAGTTTACAGGACACCTCCACCTTCTCCTCCGGACTGTCATACCCGTGGATGATCGCATTTGTTACTGCCTCTGAAACTGCTGTCTTAATGTCAGAAATCTCATCCAGTGTCGGGTTTAATTCCGCCACAAACGCAGCCACCGCCATTCTGGCAAATCCTTCATTCACGGACCGCGCATCAAATTCCAGTTTCATTTCGTTTTCATTAATCTGATCTGCCTGCATATCGATTCTCCATTTCCTCTTTTTATTCTTATTTTCTTCCAAAATCCCACATATCCCATTTCTCTTACCGGACATTCCCTTGTCTGGTCTATTTCAACTGTTCGCGTAAATTCGCTGATTTCATCTTTTCCTGGCGGATATTCCCTGCCTGGCCCATTTCCAAGCCAATTACATGTGTCTATTTTTATACCGTATCGACCCGGATCAGCTTTTGCAGGCCTGACACCATAAAAATCTTTTTTACGCGCTCATTCATATTGGTTGCTGCCACTTCGCCGCCGGAAAACCCCATGCTCTTGCATCTTCCAATGATCACACCGATCCCGGAACTGTCCATAAACTCTGTTTCCCGAAAATCAAACACAAGCCGTCTGACATGATATGCCCCGATCAGAAAATCTGCCTCCATCTTAAGCCTGCCCGCCTCATGATGATCTAACTCTTTTGGCATCTGTATCGTCAGACATCCTTCTTTTAACTGATACTTTTCTTCCATAAATGCTCCTTTCCTGTTACTTTTTTAATTGGTTTAAAAGTCACCTTTTGCTTTCAATACCCTATGAATAAAAAAAGACGTCTAATATCACTTAGACGTCTTTTGTATCATCTTTATTTAATTTTTATAATGATTTTTACTCTTCAATATTGATGTAATTCTGTGCATTCGCCGCGCGCTCTGTACCCGGATACAGTTCTACGATCTTCTGATAGTAAGTCTTTGCCGTTTCAAGATCATTATTCTTACGGTAAGCCTGTGCTAAATAGTACAGTGCATATCCATCTTTGTAGGTTTCCTCCATGTCCACAACTTTTTGCAAGCTGGTGATGGATTCCTCAAATTTCTGACTGTTATAATCGCTGTATCCCTGATTATATAAGGACTCCAGATAATCAGCATTGACCTGCGCATTAATCGTCTCATAAACACTCTTTGCGCTGTCACTTAAGTATTCCTCATTGACATTGCCAAGCGCATTGCCTGCTGCCTCAATATCTCCATCCGAATAGGATGCATATGCGGATAATAACTGGTCATATGTGCTGATCTTATTCTCGGAACCTTCTGCGCTGTCCTTGACCTCAGTGATCTGGCTCGTCAGATCATCAATCTGCTTCTGCAGTGTACTGATCTCCTGATTCTTGGACGAAACAGTGTTATTCGCATCGAGCACCTGCGCTTTGGCATCATTCTGCACCTGACGGCGCACACCCGGTACAACCAGAAATCCGGTAATTGCCGCACCGATTGCGATACCGATGACCATATTAAGAATCGTACTCATTGCGGAATTGTCCTTTAAATACTTCGGCTGGATGATCGTCTCATTGCCGCTCTGGTAGGAAATCTGTTCCTCCTTCTGTTTCTTCCCCGGCGTATTCTCCTTTAATCCTGCATTCACTTCTTTTAAATAACGAAGTGTGATCGTGTTATTTGCATCAATCTTTCCGGCGTTGCGCAAAGACTTCTTGGCAAGATCATATTTGCCCTCCTGAATATAGAGCAATGCTAAAAGCTGATGTCCACTGACTAATTTCGGGTTCAGTGACAGTACCTTTTTCAACTGGATAATCGCAAGATCACGGCTGTCCTGTCTGCAGTACAATAACGCCTGATTGTATTTTTTAATGGTCTGATTGATTGTCTCAAGTCTTGATCTGTTATTCTGTATTTCATCCAGATAACGGCTTGCGGCATTCTCAGCAGGCTGATAGTTCTTACTGATGACCCACTCTGTCAATGCCTCCACCACTTCGCCCATCTCAAAGTAGATGAGTCCCAGCAGATTTCTTGCATCTATATTTAATTTATTGAATTTCAGGCTTGTTTTCAAGCTTTCTATTGCTCCTGAAAGATCACGGACACTCGCCTTTGCCAGTGCATCATTGTAATATTCATTGGATGCCATGACAATTTTTTTATATATTTTTACATTTACGCCGCATTCAGGGCAGATATTTTCCCTTCCAAGCTTTGCTCCACAATTATAGCACTTCATTCTTTCCCTCACTTCATGAATTTACATTCGACTTTTCCAAAAGATGTCTTACATATTATGTTTTAACTCCTGCATCATCTCTTTTAAAACATCTGTCATATCTGTTAATTCATGATTATATATTGCCTGTTCTGCCTCTTCTACCTCTAAGCTCGGTTTAAAATTCTTTAATTCTTCTTCAAAATTAATCATAATCGACCTGTCCTTTTCTGCCATTTGTTTATGGCAAACATCTATTTTAAGATTCTTCTCTCCACCACATAATTAAGGGCAAAAAGAATCACCACTATATTATAATATAGTGGTGACAATAATCAAGTAAATTTATATTAAGTTTTTCGTAAAACTTCTGCCATATTCGACAGCAGTTTTATGAGCATTCTCTCGTCTTGATCTTATCCTGCAGCTTGTAAAACTCAGCTGCTTTTACATAATTCTGTACAAGCAGCTTGGTATCCTCGATCTGGATCACAGCTCCCGGATAAGTCCCCCGCAAAACGGTAACACATGCACCGCTCGCACTCTCGATCAGATTGCGCAGCTGCTTTGCCTCTTCTTTGCTGTGTGCTAATGTCGCAGTATCACGGATCTTGATACGGAGCAATGTCACTCGCCTCGGATCGTCTTTGTAGCTGACTCCACGCGCTTTTTCCAGCTCTTCAAACTTGCGCAGCCCCTCTTCAATCTGTGCCAATCCCTGACTCAACTCCTGAATCGTCTTTTCTAACTGTCTGAGTTTTGCATATCCTTCCGGACTTGCACCAGCCATAATAACGGTCTTCTTCTCGGCATCATTTCCTAATGTCGTAACCTCGATTCCACACACTCCATGTGTAAGGCCACCGATGATGCTTCCGCGTTTTCCATTCATGATGATCTTTCCAAAGCACTGTACCTGACAATCCATTAACACATCTGCACGGATATCGCCTGCACATTCAATACGGGTAAATTCAAAAAACTTTGCGGTAATACTGCCTTTTGTCTTTACTGATGCCTTATTTCCACCGAGCATTCCACTTCTTAAAATAATATCTTTCCCTGCCTCTAAAGTACATGCCTCGACGATTCCATCCACTGTGATCGTACCGCTTGCTTTTACTATAACGCCGCTTTCCACGCTTCCGTGGATCACAACATCACCATGAAAATCAATGTTGCCACTGGAAAGATCTGCATTGCCGGACAATTCATGTACCGGAAGGATCACAACCCTGTCATTCTGTGTCTCGATCTTACCACTCATCAGCGCAACATAGGTATTATCATCCTTGCGTTCAAATCCTTTTCCTTTCAGTGGAAGCTGTTCTCTTCCCCGCTTTGCAGGTATCGGCTTTCCAGTGACTGTCTTGCCGTCCATTCCCTCCACACAAGGATGGTACTCCGCGATCACCTGATCCTGCACCA
>OGRJ01002620.1_pt1 | contig 12654 bp, 9 predicted proteins | sample 1553411 | NCBI WGS metagenome assembly OGRJ01 (sample SAMEA2580084, study PRJEB22360) | human gut metagenome | biome: human gut; feature: human-associated habitat; material: faeces | place: Denmark | collected 2008/2010
GAGCCGACGAAGCGGCCGAGCACGGCGGAGTCCACCATGGAATAAAGCGACTGGAAAATACTGCCAATCATCATGGGCAGCGCAAAACGAAGCATCAGGTTGATCGGTTTGCCCCGCGTCATGTCGATGGCACCGGACGGTTTGGACATGATACAACAACTCCTAAAAAGTAAGATTAAGGTAAACCGTTCCGTAGAAAATAAGGGTAAACCGCGTTTGTAGAACCTCTTCGCTGCGTGTTAGTTTACAAGTATCATTGTACCAAGAAAGCAATGTGAGTTCAATGAACGGTTTACCCAAATCAACGGGAAAAATATTTGGTTATTTTTGCCAATAATTAAATGTTAAACGATGGAATAGGTGAACATTTCGTAGTGCAGCGCGGTGCCGATGTCAATCTCCTCCGGTAAAAGCGCGCGAGCGACCAGAATTTCATCGTGCATGTCATTGTCCGTTCGGCGCAAAATGGCGTAGTCGCCGTCGATGCTCGCCACTTCGTATTCGTAGGGGCCCATTATACCACCGTACCTTCTTTAACAAATGTGGCGGCGTGCTCACGCGCGGCCTCGTAGTCCTGCGCTAAGATGAGGTAGGCTTTCGTGAATCGCTTTGCGTTCGGGTCTTCCGGTTCAATGGCGCGCTCCATTAAAAGAACACCGTCCGTTTCGGAGACCTCGTGAAAACCCATCTTTTTGTGGAATGCCACGGCGGCATCGTTCGGCAGATTGATGTGCGCTGTAACGCGGCGGTAATTTGCATGGTGCATGATGTCCAGCATCAGGCTGTATAAAGACGTGCCCACGCCGCTGTGCAGACATTTTTCGGAGACGTACAGCTGTGCGTCGGCAGAGAACAGGTCGTCTTTCGGAATATCGCGGTCGGTCAAAAAGCAGAATCCCGCCGTCTGGTTGTTGATCTCCGTCAGAATCCACATACGGCCGTATGTATAGGTGTCGATGCGCTGCACGTACTCGGCGAGCGTCGGCACTTCGGTGTCGGGCGTGTAGTGCGTCTTTTCGACGTAGGGTGTGTAAATTTTGAGCATGGACGGGCCGTCCCACTCGTTCGTTCTGCGTACTGCAACTCTGAAATCACTCATATTTTCAGTTCCTTTCGTTCGTAACTTCTGCATATAGGGGAATAGACGGTGCGGCACCGGGGCGCGAGACCGCAATGGCAGCGGCTTTTGCCGCGAGGGTCAGCGATTTTTTCGGCGAAAGCCCATCCAGCATACCGCGCATGAAATAGCCCGTGAACGTATCGCCGGCCGCGGTGGTATCGACCGCACGGACAAGCTCCGCCGGGGCAAACGCGCGCTTATCTTCTTTGGCGTACCACGCGCCTTTACTGCCGAGCGTTAAGACTGCGGCGGCGTGCGGGTATTTTTGAAGGAGCTTATCCAAAATAGCGGTGGGAATCTTTGTGCCGGTCAGCTGTTCGTTCAAAACGAACACGGAAACGAGCGACAGATTGCACTTTAAAACGTTTTCGTTCATCGGGGACGGATTGAGCCAGATCTCCATGCCGCGCGCATGGGCTTTTTCAAGAATATACGGCAGCGCGCTGATCTCGTTTTGCAGCAGAAGAATGTCGCCTGCGCCGAATTGCGCAAGCACGCGGTCGGCATATGCTTCATCCACAGCCCCGTTGGAGCCGCCGAAAAGCAGAATGGCGTTCTGCGCCTCTCGGCTGACCTGAATGACGGTGTGCCCGCCCGGCATATCGCGCGTTTCGATGAGGGAGGTATCCACGCCGTTTTGGTTCAATAAATCGCGCAGGTGCTCGCCGTCCGTGCCGATGAGTCCCGCGTGGCAGACGGAAAGCCCCGCCCGCACAAGCGCAATGGACTGGTTTAACCCCTTGCCGCCCGGGAACACGGTGCGGCTTTCGCTTTGAATGGTCTCACCGCCCTGCAAAATGTGGTCGACCTTATAAACATAGTCTGTATTGAGTGAGCCGAAATTCAAGATCCTCTTCAAGGTTTTGCACTCCTCTGTTTCAAAATCAATACAAGAATAGCACGAACAAAGCCCGCCGTCAAGGAAAGCAGGACAAAAGAAAAAACGCAAAAACCCAATATTTCAGCGGTTTCGCCAAGGCGGAACATATTCACAAAACGCGCGAAAAGTGGTATAATATTTCGGTTAGCGAGCAAACCGAGTTTTTAATCCGTTTTTTGCCGTATCCCGCGCATGCAAAACGGCGCGGCCGGTTTTGAATTTTTTGAAGCAGTTTGAAGTTAAGAACGATAAAGAAAGGGATTGATAAAGATGGGAAAAAGAGAAAATTTGCGCAACGTAGCCATTATTGCACACGTTGATCACGGCAAGACCACCCTTGTGGACCAGCTTCTGCGCCAGAGCGGCGTTTTCCGCAGCAACGAAGCCGTAACCGAGCGCGTCATGGACTCCGGTGATTTGGAGCGTGAGCGCGGCATTACGATCCTCTCCAAAAACACAGCTGTCATGTACAATGACATCAAAATCAATATTGTTGATACCCCGGGCCATGCCGATTTCGGCGGTGAGGTGGAACGTATTCTGATGATGGTAGACGGCGTTCTGCTGCTTGTCGATGCGTTTGAGGGATGTATGCCGCAGACGCGCTTCGTTTTAAAGAAGGCGCTTGGTCTTGGCAAAAAGCCGGTCGTTGTCGTCAATAAGGTCGACCGTCCGGGCGCACGTCCGCTTGAAGTCGTGGACGAAGTGCTTGACCTCTTCATTGAGCTCGGTGCAGACGAAGACCAGCTCGATTTCCCGGTGGTCTACGCTTCCGCACGTGACGGCTACGCCATGAACCAGCCGGACGAAAAGGGCACGGACATGAAGCCGCTGTTTGAAGCCATTATAAACGATGTTCCGGCGCCGGAGGGTGACCTTGACGGCCCGACGCAGGTGCTGTTCTCCAACATTGACTATGATGAGTACGTCGGTCGTATCGGTATCGGCCGTGTGGAGCGCGGCTCCGTAAAGGTCGGCCAGACCGTTACCATCTGCAGCAGCACAAGCGACGAAAAGCGCAACGCGCGCATTACGAAGCTCTACCAGTTTGAGGGCCTCAAGCGCGTGGACGCAGAGAGCGCAGAGCTCGGCGACATCGTGGCCGTTTCCGGCATGGCAGACCTCAACATCGGTGAGACCGCCTGCGACCCGGAGCACGTGGAGCCGCTGCCGTTCGTCAAGATCGACGAGCCGACCGTTTCTATGATGTTCATGGTCAACAATTCCCCGTTTGCGGGCCGCGAGGGCAAGTATGTCACCTCCCGCAACCTGCGCGACCGCCTGTTTAAGGAGGTTGAAACGAACGTTGCTATGCGCGTGGAAGAGACCGATTCCGCCGATACGTTTAAGGTATCCGGCCGCGGCGAGCTGCACCTCTCCATTCTTATCGAGCAGATGCGCCGCCAGAACTACGAATTTCAGGTCTCCCGCCCGAGTGTTATTTTCAAGGAAGAAAACGGCAAGAAGCTGGAGCCGATGGAACTTTTGATGATTGAAGTTCCGGATAACTACGTCGGCGCGGTCATGGAAAAGCTTGGCACCAGAAAGGCAGAGCTGCTCAACATGGGTACCCGCGACAGCGGCACCACGCACCTCGAATTCAAGATCCCGTCCCGCGGCATCATGGGCTACCGCTCCGAGTTCCTTACGGACACGAACGGCAACGGCATCATGAACCACGTGTTCGATTGCTACGAGCCGTATAAGGGAGACATTCAGCAGCGCAGCACCGGTTCTCTCGTTGTACACGAGACCGGCGAGTCCACGGCTTACGGCCTGTTCTACGCACAGGACAGAGGCCGCCTGTTTATCGGGCCGGGCGTACCGGTTTACGAGGGCATGATTGTCGGCAGCAACCCGAAGGGCGACGACATCGTCATCAACGTCTGCAAGAAGAAGCACGCGACAAACACCCGTGCTTCCGGCTCCGACGACGCACTGAAGCTGACCCCGCACACCGTGCTCTCTCTGGAGCAGTCCCTCGAGTTTATCGCGGACGACGAGCTTGTGGAGATCACACCGAAGAGCATCCGCATGCGCAAAATGGTGCTGAGCAAAGAGCTGCGCATGAAGCAGGCTGCGAAAAAGAAGTAATTCATAAACTTGACCAACGGAAAAGACACACGGAGAGCCAATGAATATCGTTATTTTGGATCTGGAGTGGAACGGTGCGTACAGCCGCCGTCTCCACGGCTTTATCAATGAGATTATCGAGTTCGGCGCGGTCAAGCTCGATGCACAACTGAATATCACAGACCGGTTTTCCTGCTTTGTCAAACCGCAGGTGACAAAAAAGATCAGCGCGGTTATCTCGGACCTCACCAACATTACGGATGCGAATCTTTTGGACGCACGCCCGTACATGCAGGTGATGAGCCGCTTCAAAAAATGGGCGGGCGACTGCGTGATTGCCACGTGGGGCACGTCGGACATTCTGGCGCTGATTGAAAACTGCCGCTATTTCGGCGGCGGGGAGACCGTTCCGTTTTTGCAGCGCTATGTCGATTTACAGCAGTACGTGGAAAAGCGCCTTGACGAGGACGGCAAGGAGCAGCTTGGGCTTTCCAAAGCGGCAGAGCTGCTTTCCATTGATGACGGTGCGCTCGACCACCACCGCGCGCTCGACGACAGCGTGCTGTCCGCCATGGTGCTGGAGCGCATTTATACAAAGGATACGTTCCGCCCGTTCATTCAGGACTGCAAGGACCCGGAGTTTTACAGACGCATCACGTTTAAAACGACGTATATCTGCGACGTGAACAGCCCGTTGATCGAAAAAGAGCATCTGCATTTCACGTGCGAAAAATGCGGCGGCGAAGCAAAGCGCCGCGGCAAATGGACTGTGAAAAACAAGAGCCTGCGCAGCATATTTAAGTGCGAAAAGTGCGGCTATGAATTCTGCGGTCAGCTGCGCGTGAAGCAGAAGTATGAGGGTATTATCGTGAGTCGAAAATCCATTCCGCTGCCGAAAATCGAAAAACCGCGCCGCGCCGAAAACGCAAATATCGCCGATATGCGTCTGACAATCAAGGAAAACGGTGTGGGACTGCTGACGTTTAAGGCGTGGGAGAATATCCCGTACCTTACGCACTGCTTCTCCACGCGCATCGGCGGCGTGAGTGAAGAAGAGTTTGCTGCTATGAACCTCGGCTTCAACCGCGGCGACAGCGACGAAAATGTAAAAGAAAATTTCCGTCTCATCGCTCAAGCGGCGAATATTCCTGTAGAGAACATTACGGCGGGTGCGCAGGATCACCACACGAACGTGCGCCGTGTCACGATGAAAAACGCCGGCACGGGTATTTGGAAGCCGAAGGACATGGAAAGCGTGGACGGCCTTGTGACGGATGAGCCGAATCTGCCGCTGCTCATTTACGCGGCGGACTGTGTGCCGCTTTACTTCTACGACCCCATTCATCATGCTATCGGACTTTCGCACGCCGGTTGGCGCGGCACGGTGAACGGCATGGCAAAAGCTACCGTAGAGAAAATGCAGGAGGAATTTGATACCCGCCCCGAGGATTTGCTCGCGGCCATCGGTCCGTCCATTGCAAAAGAGTGCTTTGAGGTGGACGCCCCGTGTGCGGAGGAATTCCTCGCGCTGCCGGACAGCGACAAATTCGTCACGGACGACGGCAACGGCAAATTCCACGTTGATCTTTGGGCGTGCAACCGTGCGTTCTTATTAGGTGCAGGCGTGCTGCCCGAGCACATCACAACGGGCGGCGTGTGCACCATGTGCAACAGTGATCTGCTGTTTTCACACCGCGTGACGCGCGGCAAGCGCGGCTCTAACGCCGGGTTCCTGATGCTCAGGGAACAAAACGCATGAGCGTTTGCATACTGTGCCCGCGAAAATGCGGTGTTGACCGTGAAATCATGCGCGGCTACTGCCAAAGCGGCGGCAAAAGCTCCATTACTGGGAGGAGCCGCCCATCAGCGGTACGCGCGGCAGTGGCACGATCTTTTTTACCGGCTGCTCGTTGCGCTGCGCGTTTTGCCAGAACAGCGAGATCTCCGGTGAAAGCCTACACGGCAAGGATTTTACGGTTGAAGAATTTATCGAGACGATAAAAAAACTCGAAGCTATGGGCGCGCACAACATCAACCTTGTTACGCCGACGCACTTTGCATCGCAAATTGCCGAAGCGCTGCGCATCTATAAGCCGCGCGTGCCCGTTGTCTACAACTGCGGCGGGTATGAATTGGTCGAGACGCTGCGCATGTTAGATGGGCTCGTCGACATTTACCTGCCGGATTTCAAATATGCGGACGACGATCTCGCCGTGCGGCTTTCCAATGCGCCGCACTACTGTGAAACGGCGCTTGCTGCCATTCATGAGATGGTGCGACAGACGGGCGAAAATGTGTACGACGAAAACGGTATGCTGCAAAAGGGCATCATCATTCGGCAGCTCATTTTGCCCGGCCACACGCGCAATTCCATGCAGGCGCTGGAGCTCATCAAACAGCATTTCCCGGGCGTGCCCGTGAGCCTGATGAGCCAGTATACGCCGATGGGACGTGTTTTGCACGAGCCGGAATTTGCGGACATCAACCGCCGCATCACCCTGCGGGAGAGCCGCAAAGTACAAAATTATATGTTGGAACTGGGTTTGCCCGGCTTCTGCCAAAAGCGCAGCGCCGCCGGCGAACGTTATATACCGGATTTTACACAGTTTGACACGGTCAACTTAGGGGAGGAAAAATCCATGCAGACAACGATCCAGCTTCTTTCACCGATGGAAAAAGTCATGGCGCAGGAAGAAAAGACCTTTGCGCCGTACCCGAAGGCGAGCGCTCTGCGCGGAGAAGAGACCGCGTTTCAGGCCATCGTCACGGGCGAGGGCGAGCACTACATTGAGGTGCGCACCGATGCGCCCGTTAAAGTGGCGGTGTACCGCGAGGGCTATGTGCCGTGCACGCTTTCCGCGTACCCGGACAGGTTCGATGATGACTACATCACAACAGAGCCGAGCACGTTTCCGGATGTGCTGTATCCCGTCACGGACGGCGCGGTGAACGTCAACGGCCGCGAGGTGCTGTGGGTGAGCCTCAAAGTGAACGACGATGCCGCGGGCGGCGATTACCCTGTGGAGATCAGCGCAAACGGCAAAAGCGAAATTTTCCGTTTGACGGTCGTGCCGGTCACTTTGCCGGAGCAGAAGCTCACGTTCACGCAGTGGTTCCATGGAGACTGCATCGCAGCGCGCTACGGCGTGGAGATTTACGCAAAAGAGCACTGGGCATTGTTAGAAAAATATATGCGCATGGCGGCGGAACACGGCATGAACATGATCCTGACGCCGGTGTTCACTCCCGCGCTCGATACCGAGATCGGCAAAGAACGCCCGTGCACGCAGCTTGTGGAGATCACAAAGAACGACGCGGGTTATCATTTTGATTTCGCAAGGCTTGCCCGCTGGGTGGAAACCGCAAAGGACTGCGGCATTTCTAAGTTTGAGATTTCCCACTTCTTCACACAGTGGGGTGCAAAATGTGCGCCGAATATCTACGTCACCGAAAACGGCGAACGCAAGCTGAAATTCGGTTGGCATACTGCGGCAACCGACCCGGAATACGCGGCATTATTGCATGCGCTGCTGCCGCAGCTGCTTACATTCTTTGAAGAAGTAGGCGTTGAAAAAAATGACCTTATGTTCCACATTTCGGACGAGCCGAGCGAGGAGCACAAGGCGGACTACTTAAAGGCGAAAGCTGTTGTGGAGCCGTATTTGCCCGGCTGCATTCTGCGCGACGCGCTCTCGTCGTATGATTACTACACGGAGGGGCTCGTCAAGCACCCCGTCGTCGCGACGAACCATATCACGCCGTTTATCGAAAACGATGTGCCGGATCTGTGGGCGTACACCTGCTGCAGCCAGTGCGTGGACGTGGGCAACCGTTTCCTCGCGATGCCCTCAAACCGCAATCGCATTTTGGGCGTGCAGATGTGGAAGTATCACATCACGGGCTTCCTGCACTGGGGCTATAACTTCTGGAACTCGCAGCTCTCCAAAGCGGTTATTGATCCGTTCAAGGTGACGGACGCAGGCGGCGCGTTTCCGGGTGGCGACGGATTTTCCGTCTATCCCGGCGAAAACGGCCCGCTGCCGTCGCTGCGGCAAAAGGTTTTCGCCATGGCGCTTTATGATATGCGCGCGTTGTCGCTCGCTGAAGAAAAGCTCGGGCGCGAAAACGTCTTAAAACTGCTCGGAGACGGCGAAAGCATGACGTTTGCAAACTATCCGCGCACATCGTCCTATCTGCCTGATCTGCGCGAGCGCGTGAACGAAGCCATCGGAAATGCGTGCAAATGAATTCATTTTTTAAAGACTGTCGTACTGTTTCGGTGCGGCGGTCTTTTTTCTGAAATTTGCTCTACCCATATTTGTCGTTTTGTGCTATGATGAATAGAAACAAGGAAAGGAATGACCGAAATGTTAAAGACTTCTGAAACCACCGAAAAGCTGCTGAAGTTTATCGACGCTTCTCCGTCGTGTTTTCATGCGGTGAAAAATATATGTGTAATGTTGGAAGATGCGGGCTGCATTCGCCTGCTTGAAAACGAAACCTGGGCGCTCGAAAAGGGCAAGCGCTACTTTACGACGCGCAACGGCTCCTCCGTTTTGGCGTTCTCCGTGCCGGAAAACTATAACGGCATGCAGATTGTCTCCGCGCACAGCGATTCCCCGACGTTCCGCGTAAAGAGCGGCGCGGAGATCATCGTAGAGGGTCACTACAAAAAACTCAACACCGAAGGCTACGGCGGCATGATCCTTTCCACGTGGTTTGATCGTCCGCTGTCGCTTGCCGGCCGCGCCGTGGTGCGTACCGAAAGCGGCGTAAAGAGCGTACTTTTGAACATTGACCGCGACCTGTGCATCATCCCGAGCCTTGCCATTCACATGACGCGCGGCATGGCAGACCACAAGTTAAACCCGCAGGTCGATCTGCTGCCCTTGCTCGGCGGCGAAAACGCCGATTATAACGCGCTCATCGCGGAAGAGGCAGGCGTTAAAAAGGAAGACGTCATCTCGAGCGATATGTTCCTCTATCCGCGCCAGCACGGCGTTGTATTCGGCATGGAGAACGAATTTATTGCATCCCCGCGCCTCGACGACCTCCAGTGCGCGTTCTCCGCAACGGAAGCGTTTTTGAACGCGGAAAACAAAGAAAAGCTGCTCATCAGCGCCGTGTTCGATAACGAAGAAGTCGGCTCGCTGACAAAGCAGGGCGCAGATTCCACGTTCCTCACGGATACCGTGCGTCGCATCGCTTCCGCGCTCAATATCCCTGAAGCGGAGTGGCTGCGCAAAATGCCGGATAGCTTCATGCTTTCCGCCGATAATGCCCATGCCGTGCACCCGAACTACACGGAAAAGTGTGACCAGACGAACCGCTGCTACTTAAACGGCGGCATCGTCATCAAGTACAGTGCAAACCAGAAGTATACGACGGATTCCGTTTCTGCCGCCGTGTTCGGCGAGATCTGCCGTAAGGCCGAGGTGCCGGTGATGATCTTCCATAACCGCTCCGATATGGCGGGCGGCTCCACGCTTGGCAATATCTCAAACGGTCATCTGTCGCTCAACACGGTCGATATCGGCATCCCGCAGCTCGCGATGCACTCCTGCGTGGAGACGGCGGGCGAAAAGGACACCGCGTACATGGTAAAGGCCATGACGGCGTTCTATAATGCGGATATCCGCCAGACGGCAGACGGCATGTATACGTTTTAAGTTGAAGTCAGTATAACTCTCTTGAAAGGAACGAATATAACAATGTGGGCAGATAAAGCGGTGTTTTACCAGATCTATCCCTTGGGCTTTACCGGCGCACCCATGCCGAACGACGGCGTATGCGTGAACCGCATTCAAAAGGTCAAAGGGTGGATTCCGCACCTGAAAAAGCTGCATATCGGCGCGGTGTATTTTTCCCCGGTGTTTGAATCGGACAACCACGGCTACGATACGCGTGATTTTACAAAGATAGACTGCCGCCTCGGCACGAATGAAGACTTCAAAGCCGTGTGCGATGCGCTGCACGAAAACGGTATCAAAGTTGTGCTTGACGGCGTGTTCAACCACGTGGGCCGCGGCTTTTTTGCGTTCCGTGACGTGCAGGAGAAAAAGTGGGACTCTCCCTATAAAGACTGGTTTCACTTGAATTTCGACGGTAACAGCGCCTATAACGACGGCTTTTGGTACGAGGGCTGGGAGGGACATTACGAGCTTGTCAAGCTCAATCTCTATAATCCCACCGTTGTCGAGTACCTTTTAAACTGCGTCGGCAGATGGATCGACGAATTCGGCATCGACGGCCTGCGTCTTGACGTGGCGTACATGTTGAATGAAGATTTCATGCGCCGCCTGCGCGCGTACTGCGACGGCAAAAAGCCGGAGTTTGTGCTCATCGGCGAGATGATTCACGGCGATTACAACCGCATCACCGCAGACGGCCTGCTGCACAGCGTGACGAACTACGAGTGCTACAAAGGGCTTTACTCTGCGTTCAATTCGATGAATCTCTTTGAGATTGCGCATTCGCTCGGGCGGCAGTTCGGCCCGGAGCCGTGGACGCTGTACCGCGGCAAGCACCTGATGAACTTCGCCGATAACCACGACGTAACGCGCATCGCGAGCATTTTAAACGACGAAAAGCAAATTTACCCGCTGTACGGCGTGCTGTTCGCCATGCCGGGCATTCCGTGCCTGTATTACGGCAGCGAGTGGGGCGCAAAGGGCGAAAAGCATGAGGGTGACAACGCCCTGCGCCCGTGCTTCGATGCACCCGTCGAAAACGAGCTGACCGCGTTCATCGAAAAACTCGCGAAGGTGAAGACCGAAAGCCGCGCATTAAATTACGGAGATTATAAGAACATCACCATTCAGAATAAAAATCTGCTGTTTGAGCGTCATTGTGATCATGAGACGGTGTTTGTTGCCGTCAATGCGGAAAACGCGCCGTGCTCCATAGACGCCCGCGGCGAGTACAAAGCGGTCGATTTTTTAACCGGCGAAACAAGCGACATCCACGGCAGGGTGGAGCTGCCGCCGTATGGGGGCAAATATTTGAAGCTCGTATAAACCGAATACTTTAAAACCGGTGTATTTTTTAGAAAAAGCAGATGTGTCACCAAAATCGGTAGATACATCTGCTTTTTGTCGTGTTTATGGCGTGTTTATCCCGCCTTCTCCATTTCTGTTTTCAATCGGTGCAAAATGCGCTTTTCAAGCCTTGAGATGTACGACTGCGAAATGCCGAGTGCATCGGCAACTTCCTTTTGCGTGTGCTCCTTTTGCCGGTTCAGCCCAAACCGCAGCTCCATGATCTGCTTTTCGCGCGGGTCAAGCTTTTCAACGGCACGGAGCAGCGTTTGCTTTTCCGATTCCTGCTCGATGCCGCGATTCACAATGTCGGGGTCGCTGCCGAGTAGATCGGAGAGCAGGAGCTCGTTGCCGTCCCAATCCACATTCAGCGGGTCGTCGAGCGAGATCTCGTTTTTCAGCTGCGCCGTTTTGCGCAGGTACATCAGAATCTCGTTTTCAATGCACCGAGAAGCATACGTCGCAAGCTTGATATTGCGCTCCACGCTGAACGTATTTACCGCTTTGATGAGCCCGATGGTGCCGATGGAAATGAGGTCTTCCACGTTCACGGCAGGCGATTCAAATTTTTTCGCAATGTACACGACAAGCCGCAGGTTATGCGTAATAAGAGGGTCGCGTGCGTTCGGTTTTCCGTCACGGATGTTCTGAAAAATCACCTGTTCTTCCGCTTTCGTCAGCGGTGGCGGAAGCGTTTCCGGGCCGTTTATGTAGTGGCAGGTGTCTTCGTTCAGCTTTGATAAAAAGTGAGCAAAAATTTCGCGCATGCGGGTGAGAAAATCGTGTTTCATGGGATGTCCTTTCCGGGTTTTAAACCCTGTATCTGCGCGGCGTCACACACGGCGGCGCCGACGAGCGCCTGAAAACTCCCTGCGGAAAGCGTGCGGTCGGTCACGGCTACCCAACATTCGATTGATATGCCCGAAAGCGAAGCCGCATCCGGCTGAAACGCGGGCAAAACACCGTCCGCTCCGAGTGAAGAAAACGGGATGAGCCGCATAGAAACAGCATTTTCCGTGCTTTGCATTCCGAAATTCGGCGGCAATATGTCACCGAGCGCACATCGATCCGCAACGATGGCAGGCGTGCCGGAAAAAGGCTCCGTCAGCGTCAGCCCCGTGTCAATTTTCGCCGGCAGCGTGACGGTTTTGCCCTGCCGTGTGATGGTCAGTTTTGCGAAAAACACGTCCGGCTCCTTTTTTCGAAACAGGCGGTCGAAGCCGTACAGCACGCCGTAAGAGACGCACGTGAGCAAAATGAGCGTCAATGCGGAAATGTTAAAATACACCGCGCCGTTTGCGAGCAAAATGCCGTGTATCGGCAGAAAATACGCCGCAGCCGTCAAAAGCCCGGAAAGCGCCGCGCCAAACAAAAACAGCAAAAAAACGGCTTTTAAAAGCTGCGTCATCGGCTTTGGCGCAAACGCCGCCGCGCACAGCGCAAGCGATTCCAACAGCGTCAGCGGAAACAAAACAACCCCCGGCAGCGCGGGCAGCAGGGCGGAAAGCCCAAACACCCCGCCGAGCACGGAAGCGAGCAAAAGC
>OGRJ01002623.1_pt1 | contig 12639 bp, 10 predicted proteins | sample 1553411 | NCBI WGS metagenome assembly OGRJ01 (sample SAMEA2580084, study PRJEB22360) | human gut metagenome | biome: human gut; feature: human-associated habitat; material: faeces | place: Denmark | collected 2008/2010
GGCGCTAAAATGGGCAGAAAGCGGCATCCGGACGGTAACCGCTGCCAAACAGGAGGCAAAGATCCACAGTCCGGCTTACTATGCGGTGATGCGCTCCTTTGGCATTACAGGAAGAAATCTGGTTCCATCCGAGACAGACTATATTGAAAAATGGCGTTCCGAATATGGTTTTTCGATCGATATCATCTGTGCGGCATGTCAGCAGACCATCCAGAGCATCCACCAGCCGAGTTTTCCTTACACTGACAAAATGCTCTCGAACTGGCGTAAATTAAACGTACATACCATGGAAGATGTAAAACGTTTAAATCTTGAACATAAAGAACGCACCAAAGCATCGGCACAGGAGGCTGCCGGTCCGAAAAACAAGTTTACAAGCATCGGGCAGCGCTCCTATGAATATGATGAGCTTGAAAAAATGTTACTGACAACCAATTCAAAACATTGATACCATAGAGTAGTGTGAAAACATTGTCTTCATACTAAAACAGGCAAAAATGGAGATTAGGATAAGAACATGCCTCTGACAAATTCACAATACGATGAGATTATACGGGCATATGATGCCCGGCAGTTAAAAAATGAACATGACAGGGAAGAACGGACCCGTTATGCCTACATCAAGATCCCACGTCTCCGTGAGATCGATGATGCCATTGCGACCTGCTCCGTTGCACAGGCAAAAAAGCTCTTAGACGGTGATACCATGGCTCTTAATACCCTGAAAGAACAGATTGCCTCCTACCGCAGTGAAAAAAAGGATCTTCTGAAAAAAGCAGGGCTTTCTGCTGATTATCTGGAGACTTCTTATGAATGCCCGGATTGTAAGGACACCGGTTTTATCGACGGGAAACGCTGCCACTGTTTTACACAGGCTGCGATCGATTTAGTCTATACCCAGTCGAATTTAAAAAGCATCCTGCTCCGTGAGAATTTTTCCACATTTTCTTTTGACTATTATTCTGATAAAGACATAAATCCTGCAACCGGGTTATCATCTTTGGCAACAGCAAAAGATGCCGTTGCGAAATGTCATGATTTTATTGATCACTTTGATGGTACATTTTCCAATCTGTACTTTTACGGAGATACCGGCATCGGCAAAACGTTTCTGTCAAACTGTGTTGCAAAAGAGCTGATGGATCACGGTCATTCTGTAATTTACTTTACGGCGTTCCAATTATTTGATATATTAAGCAAGGGTGTATTTGCAAAAGATGAGGAAGCGATTGCCGCAAATGAAAATATTTTTACCTGCGATCTTCTGATCATCGATGATCTCGGCACAGAGCTTACAAATTCTTTTACGACTTCCCAGTTGTTTTTGTGCTTAAACGAAAGGATCCTGCACCGGAAATCAACCATCATTTCCACAAACCTCGGATTGTCCCAGCTTACCGATCTGTATTCGGAGCGAATCTTATCAAGAATTATGGACAATTATGTTCTGATCAAATTATTCGGGGAAGATATCCGGATGCAGAAACGAAGACGCTGATGTTCTATAAACACAAAATACATTTTCTGCCTTCAATTAGAGCAATCTATTGAAATACATGTAAACAAATTTTTATGGAGGAACCATTCAATGCCAAACGATGAAAGAAACCTGGAAACCTTACCTGATGGAGCACTCGGTCTGATCCCGCTTGAGAGCTGCAAAGAGCTTGGTCTGAAAGTAGACAAGTACCTGGTCGGCTGGAGAGAAAAAAGACAGCATCAGCATGCATCTGATCTTGCCTTTAAAGATTACCGCCGCGATTCCTACATCATCTCTACCGCTGTTCCGCGTTTTGGAACCGGCGAAGCAAAAGGTGTGATCAAAGAGTCTGTCCGTGGATACGATCTGTACCTGATGGTCGATGTGACAAATTACAGCCTTACCTACTCCGTATGCGGCCATGAGAACCACATGTCACCGGATGACCACTATGCAGATTTAAAACGTATTATCGCAGCCGTTGGCGGTAAAGCAAGACGTATCACCGTCATCATTCCTTTCTTATATGAAAGCCGTCAGCACAAACGTACTTCCCGCGAATCTTTAGATTGTGCTTTAGCATTACAGGAACTGACTGCAATGGGTGTAGATAACATCATCACATTTGATGCACATGACCCGCGTGTACAGAATGCGATCCCGTTAAAAGGCTTCGAGACCGTACAGCCTGCTTACCAGTTTGTAAAAGGTATCTTACGCGAAGTAACCGACTTAAAGATCGATTCCGATCATATGATGGTAATCAGCCCGGATGAAGGTGGTACCAACCGTGCTGTATATCTTGCAAGCGTTCTCGGATTAGATGTCGGTATGTTCTATAAGAGACGTGATTACAGCCGTATCGTAGACGGACGCAACCCGATCGTTGCGCATGAGTTTTTAGGTTCCTCCGTAGAGGGAAAAGATGTTATTATCATCGATGATATGATTTCTTCCGGTGAAAGTATGATCGATGTTGCAACAGAGTTAAAGAAACGTAAAGCAAACCGTATCTTCGTCGTTGCAACTTTCGGACTCTTCACAAACGGTTTAGAGAAATTTGATCAGGCAGTTGCAGATGGAACGATCTACAAAGTCGTTACCACAAACCTTACCTATCAGACACCGGAACTCTTATCCAAACCATATTACATCAGCTGTGATATGAGCAAATACATTGCTTATATCATTGATACCTTAAACCATGATTCTTCCATCAGCGATCTGTTAAACCCGTATGACAGAATCGAACGTCTGGTATCTAAATACAAGGCAGAGCAGAAATAATTCATTCTGAAATATCAAAAAAGCCGGTACTTTTTCGTGCCGGCTTTTCTTATACAATGGAATGCATGTCTATAAACATTCTGGCATCAAAAAAAGAAACCATCATACACTTTCGTATAACGGTTTCTTCTTATCTCATTTCTATGTAAGTCCGTCTGGCAAACGCTCCTAAAACAGATCAACTCTTCCTGCAAACTTCTGGTTGATCACATAGTACGCTGCAAATTCTTCCGGTTTTAAATATACCTGAAGGCTCTTGATGGATGATGCTCTGTGACCATCTGCAACAAACTCATTTTTTGCTTTCTCAATCACATCTGCAACAATCGCTTCATTCCCCTGATACTGGATAAATACTTCCGGTTTTAATTCTTCTTTTGCTGCCTTTGCTGCTTTCTTTGCTGCTCTTGACGGTTTCTTTTCTCTTGCCGGTTTCTTTTGTCTCAGCTGCTGTATCTTTGACTGTCTCAGCCTTTGCTGCTGCTTTTTCTTCTACAGCTTCTTTGACTGCTGCTGTCTTTTCTGTTACTGCTGCTTTTACTTCAGATGCAGACTCTTTGACTGCTGTCTTCACATCCTGTGCTGCATTTTTTGCTGCCTGTAAAACATCACTGGCCTTCTCATTTGTCTTCGGCTCTGCTTCCTTTACCTGATTTGTTTTTTCTGCTTTGATTGCATTATTTTTCGCTACAGTTCCTTTTGCCATAATGAATTCCCTCCTCAACAAAACTTACTCACAAACTAAAAACTTCTCCATTGCGTCTAATGCTTCTTCTTCATCGCTTCCTTCAGCGACAATATTCACTGTCATACCCTTTGAAGGATTAAATGCCATGATTCCCATGATACTCTTTGCATTGATCCGGCGGTTATTGCTCTCAAGGATAATCTCACTGTCATAGCGGCATGCCACCTGAACCAGTTCTGCAATTGGATTATCATGTTCTTTTGAAACATTCGAAACCACTACTTCTTTTCTGCTCATATTCATCCTCTTCCTCTTTTCAAGTACTTCTCAAAATATAACCCATTCGACTTTAATTTGCAATACGTCTCACTTAAATCTGTTAAAGTTCAACGAACTATTCTATGGAAGCACTGTTTTTTTATGCAGTTTTCTCTTTTTTTTCATGTATTTATATTGGAAATGTATCTGTAAAACCTGCCTTTTTCTGCATTTGCTTTATTTCAGATATGTGAAGAAAACATTTCCTGCTCCTTTAAACACTTCTTCTGCTTCCGTTATACTCTGTTTAAAATTGTTTCCGGATGAAGGATCAAAAATAATGACATTATTGGCATCATATCCTACCACCAGAACCGCTTCATTGCTTCCCGTCATTGCAAATACCGGATTACCGCAGCTTACATAGTAAAGGACTTCTTCCACACTGCACCCGGTCAGATCTAAAATTCTTGCATCTTTCATTGTATTGCTCAAAATATTCTTCGGTGTCTCACCGCCTGCAATCAATGCACTGACACTGATATTAATTCCTTCTTTCTCAAGCATTGCATTGATACACTGAGCAATGCTGCCGGAAGAAGCATCTTCCGCGCCGACTGCGATATCAGAGAGTGCCGGTTTGATTGCATCTCTGGAACGTTTCCAGATATACTCCTGATCCTCGCCTACTACGACTCCCATCTTTTCATTTGCCTTTGTGATCGCACCTGCCACCTGATCTGTGGTATAAACCACATCACCTTTTACATAAACATAATATTTTCCGTTACCACCCTTATCTTCAAGTGTGAGCGTGCGATCCTGCTCTAATATGGTTTCTCTCGGAGTCAGCAGTCTTGGAGCCTTTTCCCCCACATTTTCCGGCAAAGATATTTCAAACCGGGTCTCTTTACTGTCAGAACTGCTGCTTACAATGGAAACTATTTTATTTCCATCTCCCTCCCGGTTCATGATCATATCCTGATCTGCGTCCACATACGCCGTACCATTATACTGAATACGGTTTAAGTACATAGTGTAATCTTCAATATCAACCCCGGAAACATAATATCCATTTTTTTCGTATGTCTTTAAAACGGACGGCGTATCGGATGACACATCTAAAATTTTAATCTGATACATCGGGAAGATTACATTTCCCGCAGCCTCCGTTGATACATCTGCCGCATTCGCTACGCCATATACAAAATCGTCTCCCATAAATCCAAGCGGTTTTACATACTTTCCACTGCCTTCTGTTATGGTAAATGTTTTTTCACTGGAAAAGTTGATGAGCGAAATCGTATCACTCTGTCCGTTCTGGCTGTCTTTCGTCCATGCAAAATAACGGTCGGATTCTGAAACCGCATATATTTCTTTATCCAGTCCCTTGATCAGCTCTTTCATTTCCAATGTACTAAGATCGATTCCATACACACTGCCATCGACCATCAGATATAATTCTCCGCCCTCAGTCACATACATCATCTGACCAAGTTCGGATTTCATGACCTCGTATGCCTTATCCGAAGATATGAATGCAAGCTCCTCATTTGTGTTTGAAAGACTGTCATAATGATTGACCTCAATTCCCACTTCCCCCTCATGGTTTCCGCGGTTCATATAGCCATATACGATATAATCAAGGCTTCCCGCCTCATCGATCCTGACAATTTTGATATCATGTTCCCCGTAATTTTCACGGTTGTCAATTCCTTCATATCCACGGAAACTGAACACTTTTGCGAGTGTATTCTCCGTCTCATTGTAACTCCAGAGTTCGCCCTCCTGTACAAAAGCGACCGTGGTTCCGGTCTCATTCGCCTGATACTCCACATTTCCGGAGCGTATCCCAAGCTCAATATAATTGTCAAAAAAGCTTGCATTTTCCCCGCGGAAAATCTGATTCATCCGGCGTTCAAAATTGAGCAGATACATCCGGCTGCTTGTATAGCGCACTCTGTAATATTCTTCTACATTATAATATTCACTCTCGCCACCCTCACCGATACTCGTCACAACATAATCCAGCACGATCACATTATAGGTATCCGTAATTTCTTTTATGGATGGCACCGGCGTCGTTAACTGCTCTCCGTTAAAATCTGCCCATGCAAGCTGTTTTAATGAAGAATTTAATGAAACAAACTGTAATGTTGTGTTATCGCCGGTTGTTTTTTCCATATACGTTGACAGTGTTCCCGATGTCTCACTGTTGAACGTTGTATTATGAAACTCTTTTACAAATTTCAGGGATTCGTCTACATGCGCATTTGGCATTTCCACAATCCTTGTATAATAATAAATGACATCATTTCCGCTCTCTAAATTAATAAGAAGTAAATACTCTTCCCCCTCCTGAAGCAGATTCTGGATTTCAAGTTCTGCTTTGATCGTACCTTTTTTCTCATCATAGGAATTGACATCTGCATTGGCGATCAGTCTCTCCCCATCAAGGCTTCGTATTTCATACGAGATCGCATCCACGCTTGTCTCGTATGTCTGGATCGTAACCGGAAGTTTTCTGTCTTTTCCAATCGGTGTGATCGTATCGCGCATACTCGCAGCATTCATCTTTGTATGATATCCATATAATTCATTGACTTCCTGCTCACTGCTCTCTAATGTGATGACCGGTAATGTGGCATTTTTCATTTCTGTTGTCAGATCTTCATTGACATGATTTGTCATCATACTAAATACTCCGACTGCCACAAAAAAAATGACGGTCAGTACGACTGCCTTAATTGCACCTTTCTGCACGATATTGTCTCCTTACTCTATGTGAATGAAATATCATTTTCCCTGTTAAAACCGCCATCTTTGTAATTTCTTCTGAAACCCGAAAAAAAGCGACAGATATATTGTATGCATTTTTTTTCAAATCCGCAATGCCTATCACTGATTCTTTTTGAAATTTTAAGAAAGAGAATTAAAAAACGGGCAGTGTACCTATGACCTGCCCATTTTCTGCAACATTTGTTTTACCACCAGCGTCTGCATCTTCTGTGCCTGCAGCGTCGTCTGTACATCTCATTATTTAATAATACCCCGATCAGGCTCCGCATATCATCACGTCCTCCAGGGGGCGGAGGTGGCGGCATCCCGGGTCCCGGTGGAGGTGGGGGCGGCATCCCGGGTCCCGGCGGTGGATTCATTCCGCCCCAGTACTGTTCTGCCTCAACATTCTTTTCTTCCCCTGTCACATTGCGGTAGATCCGCTCTGCCACCTGTTCTAACATCAGGCGGTCCGGATACTCGTCAAACATCAGGCTCCCCTCATACTCCATCTTGTCGCACTCATCTTCCACATAAGAAAGGATTGTCTTCACCTCTTTCGGATAAAGCTCCTTCATGCGTTCCATATCTTTTTCATATTCCATTTCCGTCAGATACAGATTCTGCATCGGATAGCTCATATAAAAAGGCATTTTCGGCACATCCATCTGCATACGGAAAAACTGTTCCTGATTATAGTCCACACATTGCTCCTGTCGCTAACATCTCTATATCATATGCGTAAGGAATACTTTTGTGCGGGTTCCATTATGCGTTAGAATTATTCAAACAAAATATTTTTGTATTTCGTATAACCTTCTTTTTTCATCTGCACGGATGCCTCTTTTTTGTCCCCTTCATGCGTAAACTCATACACATTATAAGCACCGTCACGGTAGGCAAAATCCGCTCCGTTATCCTGATAATGCAGATAAGTTCCATTGCCCGGATACACGCGCATTTTCAAGGTATCATACGTCTTTTCACCGACGTACTGTGCCAGTTCATAAGTTGGGATCATGCCTCCCTCTTTTACGAACATCGGACAGGTATCAAGCGGTGCGTCTACCATATAATACTGTCTGCCCTGATATGGTTTCTTTGTCTCATAATCATACCAGACACCTTCCGGAAGATATACGATCTTTTTCGTCTCTCCCTGCTCTAAAACAGGTGCAGCTAAAAGATTTTCTCCGACTAAAAATTCACCGTTTAAGTTCCAGACTTCCGGATCATTCTCATAATGTAAAACCAGAGGACGCATAATCGGCAGTCCGGTCAGTTCACATTCGCGGAACAGATCATACAGGTATGGAAGTAACTGATATCTTAATTCCACAAATTTGCGGTAGATGCGGATCGTCTCCTCATCAAACTGCCATGGCTCCTGGAATGTACTTCCCATGGAAGAATGGTTACGGAACAGTGGGGAAAATGCACCAACCTGAACCCAGCGGCACATTAATTCCGGTGTACAGTCTGCACCAAATCCGCCGACATCCGTTCCCGCAAATGCAATTCCGCTCATACCGAGATTGCAGAGCTGTGGAACCGCCATTCTAAGATGTGCCCAGAGGCTCTGGTTATCTCCGGTCCATACGGTAGAGTATTTCTGTGTTCCTGCATAACATGCTCTTGTGATCACGAACGGTCTTCTTCCATCGGCTTCCTTTAATCCTTCATAAGTTGCCTTTGACATCAGATGTCCATAAACATTATGCATTGCCGCATGATCTGTCTTTTGATCCTCGTCCGTAAAAACGACATCCTGTGGAAGTTCTCCACGGAAACTTGCAGGCTCATTCATATCATTCCATGTTCCTCGCACACCAAGATCCACTAAGAATTTCTGATTTTCTGCCCACCATTTTCTTACATCTGGCTTTCCAAAATCAGGATATACCGCTTCGCCCGGCCATACTTCATTGACGTATACTTCCCCTTCCGGTGTTTTTGCAAAATAATCATTCGCGATTCCCTCATCATACTTTGCATATCCCGGATCTAATTTCACACCCGGATCAATGATGCAGACAACCTTAAAACCATCCTCTGCGATCTCTTTTATGATTGCACCCGGTGCTCCAAAACCCTTTTCATTCCAGGTAAATACGCGGTACCCATCCATATAATCGATATCAAAATGGATCGTATCACATGGAATCTGCAGTTCTCTGTATTTGTGTGCCACACGTCTGATATCATCAGCTGACATATAGCCCCATCTTGACTGATGATGTCCTAATGTCCAAAGCTGCGGCAGAGGGGTTCTTCCGGTCAGATAAGTATAGCCTTCCACAATATCCGTCATTTTTTCCCCGGAAATAAAATAATAATCGAGATTTCCGTTCTCTGCACTGTAATAATAGCAGGCGCTGTTCTCTTTTCCCAGATTGACATGTGATCTGTAAGTGTTGTCAAAGAACATTCCAAATACACCCGCATCTTTTAATGTGATCAAAAACGGAATGGATTTATACAATGCCTTAAAATCGTCCGTGTGTGCCTGTGGCAGATCGGAATTCCAGTTTTCATATTCATAATTTCTTTTATTTAAAACGCCTGTTTTATCTCCGAGTCCATAGAACTTTTCATCCCCGCTCATCTGCTTTACGACCATAACAGGATCTTCTTTTTCACCCTCCGCAGATACGACATGTCCCTCAGACTCTAACGTTGCAAGTGCTTCATCGCTTAATTTCTTTTTTTTCTTTCGCTCTCCCCTGAAATCTGCACATAAAAGTGTACCGTCTTTTTTATAAAAATCGATCAAAAAATCATCGTATACTTTGGCTGTCAGCTTATCTGTTTTAATCTGTACTGCTCCGCCTTCCTCAGAGACATCTACGGTAACCGGAAGTCTTTTATCTCCCTCAATTGCTTTTGAACGGTGGTCTTTCGACTGGTACGGAACAAATACATTCATGATCGTGTCCGTGACTGCCGTGACATACGCCGTTCCATGTTCAAATTCAAATTCTACTGTACTTCCATTGGTCTGATAAGAAAGTTTTTTTCCTAACATATGCTTCTCCATTTCTATTTTTACATTTTTGCAATGTCCTGTAATTCCTGTAACAGTTCAAGATCCGACTGCTGCACCTTCATGTTCGTCGTGATCGGTTCCTCACCCGGTTTTGTCACGGTAATCTCAATGATTGTTCCCTCCGTGATGCCGGTGGAAAATACTGCGTTTAGAAATGCAGCAAATTTCGGGTGATTTGCCGTGAATTTATTTTTTGCATTCATGATCTTCATTATTGATGCCGGATTTATCATCGCTTTTCTCCTTTTCCTGTGTGGGGGTGGTTATATTACTTTAGTACGGTTATTATACTATAAGATGGCGGGTTTGTCCCGAAAATTTACGAAATTTATTTTCACAAATTTGGTGGAAAAGGTGTATCGGTGTGTTGTGAATGGCAGATTCCCCGGCACCTTAGGAAAGCACCGGAAATCTGCATACATTCTATTCTACTAAATACTCTCTTCAATTTTGTTTTTGTGCGTTTTCGACGAACTGCATATCTACCAGTTCATCGTACTGATAGGTACCCTGATATACATCGGATGCAATGGATACTTCCATATCATTTTTTACTGCCTCCGGTGTGATGATTCCATCGACACTCCAGAGTCCATCTTTATAGGCACGGTCGATCGCTGCTTCAATGTCTTCGGTCGGTGTGGTTGGAAATTCCTTTCCGGCAGCGCGGACCGCAGTTTTTTTATCCTGTGCAGCAGAAAGCGATTTTAACATTGCATTGACAAAGTGCTGTACTGTCTCCGGGTCATTCCGGATGGTTGACTGTGACACACTGAGTACGGAGTAAGCGTAGTCTCCAAGATCTGTAAACTGGTAAAATGCATCCGTCCATACACCTGATTTCATACCGTCAACGATCTGTGGTTCCGCTGCCCAGGAGATATCTGCCTGACCGCTCTGTACCACGGCAACTGAGGTGGACATATCTGCCGGTTCCACCATCACTACATCCTTATCCGGATCAAGTCCAATTGACAGTAAAAGATAGCGCACACACAGATTCGGGCTGCCGCCAAATCTGCCGGAGTTGATCTTTTTTCCTTTGAAATACTGTGCAAGTTCTTCATCTGTATTTCCTGTGTATTCCTCGCCAACTGCCGCACACAGATACACATTAGCGCGGTTCACACAGTTGCAGACAGCAATCACCGGATCCGGGCAGTTCCCGGATGCATTCGGAATTGCATTTGAATCCACTCCACCGATTACTCCCCACGCATCCCCGCTCATCACCGACGTCACATGCGAGCCGCCCGTAGCCTGGATCACCTCCACATCAAGGCCTTCCTCCGCAAAAAATCCCTCCTGCTGCCCGATATAAAGTGGAAGATACCCGATCGAATGTAACGGCTCCGCAATCACGATTTTTTTGAGTTCCACACTCTCCTGCTGCGTTTTTTTTCCACTGCATGCTGTCGCAAATAAACTTGCTGCAAATACAACGTAAGCCAAACAACTGAACAATTTTCTCTTTAACATTTTCCTTTTAAACATTTCGACCCATTTTCACTTTTTAATATAATATGGACTCAGGTGCCCAAAGGTGTATCACAACATAGCGGCTGGTGTCCTCCTCACGCCTTACGATAAATCGCCAGATGTTCCGTCATCCATTTTTCCAGTTCCACCACCGCAAAATACATCACCATCGCAAGCAGCGACAGAACGATCACACCAACCCACACTAACGTGGTATCCAGAATAGTTCCCGCATAAATGACCATTCTGCCAAGTCCGTGCCCCGATGCGATAAATTCGCCGACGATTGCTCCCGCAAGCGCCAGTGAAATATTGATCCGGAGGTTTCCAAGCATCCACGGAAGCACTGCCGGAACCACGACTTTTCCAAACACCTGCCATCTGGCAGCCCCCAGAGAATAAAGTAAGGTTTCCATCGACTCATCCACATTCTCCACCCCGCTGACCGTTGCAAGCGCACAGGATATTACCGTCATTAAAAATGCCAGCATCACTTTAGATGAAAAACCGATTCCAAACAGTACAATTAAAATTGGTGCAAGTGCCAGTTTCGGAATTGCATTAAACATCACAAGATACGGCTCAAAAATCTTTGCAAACGTCTTTGACCACCAGAAGGACAATCCTAAAACTGCGCCGCCCAATGTTCCCGCTAAAAAACCGCCGATCGTGGACATCGAGGTAAAGTAGATATCATATGCAAGATTTTTCTCTTTCCACTGTACGATCGCAGTCTGTGCGATCAGGGACGGTGAGCTCCAGTAATAGTCATCGATCCACCCCAGACGTGCACTTACCTCCCAAAACAGCAGGATGGCGACCCCAAGCAGGATACGTCCTGCCCTTATCCCTTTTTTCTGTTTTCTCCGGTGTTTTTCTTCCCGCCTGTCTGCCTGCATCGCCAAAACGGATTTAGGTTCATAATACTCCACCTCATACGCTTCTTTTTTCATCACTCATCCCTCCCATCAAGTGCTGTTTCAGATCCCAGAAATCCGTCTCCAGCATATCTTCCTGTTTTCTTGGCCGTTTCAAATGAACGGTAATTTTTTCTTTCACATACCCCGGACGACCGGAAAATACATAGATGATATCTGACAGATAAATTGCCTCATCCATATCATGTGTCACAAATAAAACCGTCTTATGAAAATCTTCCCAGATCTCTAACAGCCAGTTCTGCATAGACTGTCTCGTCTGCGCATCCAATGCACCAAACGGTTCATCTAACAGGATAATTTCCCTGTCATACAAAAGTGTGCGGAGGAGCGCCGCTCTCTGCCTCATTCCACCGGACAGCTCGCACGGATAATTTTTCTCAAATCCCGAAAGTCCGTACTTTTCCATCAGTGGCAGTGCCTGTTTTCTCGCTTCCCGCTTCGGCACGCCCTTTATCTCAAGTCCCAAAATAATATTGTCGATGATCGTACGCCACGGGAGAAGCATATCTTTTTGCAGCATATATCCAACGTAACCTTTTTCCCCTAAAATGCTTTTCTCTCCAATCGTAATATCTCCCGATGTCGGCGGCAGAAGTCCCGCCACAATATTAAATAACGTCGACTTCCCACACCCGCTCGGCCCAATGATCGACACAAATTTTCCATGCGGTATCAAAATATT
>OGRJ01002636.1_pt1 | contig 12590 bp, 15 predicted proteins | sample 1553411 | NCBI WGS metagenome assembly OGRJ01 (sample SAMEA2580084, study PRJEB22360) | human gut metagenome | biome: human gut; feature: human-associated habitat; material: faeces | place: Denmark | collected 2008/2010
CCACGCCCAGAACGTTCGAAGTTGATGCTTCAAGATTTGCAAAAAGGTTGATATTTACTAAATATGTGCCTTTGGGGAATGTATAGTAATGTTTGTAATCAGTTGCACTCACATACTGTATTCCAGTAATGTTACTCCATGCATTCCCCCCGATTGCAAGTCCGGAATAATCGCCAGAGCTTCCAGGTACATAAAAATTACTTGCAGCATAAAAACGAGCAGTTTTTCCTAAATTCGTGTTTAGCGTATTGATTCCCAATTTATCTTTTAAATAAGTGAACAGCTGTGAAAACGATATTTTCTTTAATGCATTCCCCTCTCCAACTATCAATGTGTCACTTTCTGCCGGTGTTGCTTTCGAAGTCAATGCCGACATTAATATTGTTTTTAATGATTCTGCCATATAATCACCTCTATTCTTTCACTCTCAGCATCGAACCACCAGAAGTGGCAAGTGCTGAGCCATCACTTGTGCCTAATACATACTGGACGTTCCGAACATCAACAGCAATCGCATATTTCGCCCCTGTCTGAACTGATGTAGGGCTTATGCTTGCACCGGCTATATAAATGTTTGCATCTGCCATGCATATCACCCTTTCACTTTGATTTTATAATTATCTACCCACGTTTCATCTGCAATTTTATATATGAATCTCAGACAATAGATTCCTGTTTTTTGTGGCTCAATTAACGCATCTAGCGTATGCTCGTTGATATTGCAGTTTCCTTGATCTTCTACAGTCTCTGTTTCAGCATCTGTATCAACGAAAATCAATTCGTAATCCGCTGAAATGATGGAAAAAGGGATGTCTACACCGCATACCGGCTCTACTTTACTTTTAAATCGGATTTTTTCTCCCAAATCCATTATTGTATTGCTATCTACGTATCTAATTGCTATGTCCTCTCTCCTTTCAGCATATTTTATGTCCGCTGAAACATTGCTTTACAATCTCTGCCGTCAGCTGGTTCAGATTCAACAATGAACTGTATTCAATGTTCTCTGATTCTGCCGTATATCCTCTCGGAACGAGCTTTCCAGCAATCTCGTGCCCTGATATCAGAAACAGTACAGTGGCGGTATAAGCTGTCAAGCCACCACTACTTTCTGCATAGATTTCTATGACATACTGTCCATCTCTATTGGCAGGGACTATTGCGTCCCAGATTTCGAGATCCGATCCCTCTCGTCTCTGGAACTCAATAGCGAACTCATTACACGAGCCGTAAACCCTCGTAATCATCATTCATCAGTTACTGTGACAGAGATCACATAAGTTTTGCCTGCATCGACCGGATTAGGCGTTACGCTTGCAGCTGTAATCTTTGGTGGGTTCGGATCATACTTGACAGTTCTAGTAATGGTTGTTGTCTTACCGGCACTGTCTTTTGCAACGATAGTAATTGTATTTGAGCCTGCGGACAATGTGACCGTAGTGCTGAATGCTCCGTTGCTACCAACCGTTACAGATGCACCGTTGACCGTTACCGTAACAGGAGATGAGGTTGCATCATTGGTTGTACCAGATACAGTGATCGTGCTCTTGTTGGTAACGTATCCATCAGACGGAGAGGTTACGCTCAGTGTCGGTGGAACGGTGTCAATCTTGAACGTTACAGATTTCTGAGAAGCAGCATTTCCATCGTAGTCGGATGCGTCAAACCTAATGGTATGAGAACCGTCGGTAAGCGCTGTTGCCGGTGTGTACGAACAATTGTAACCACCGGTTACAGCGGTCTTTGTAATGCCGTCAGTAATCTTACTTCCGGAATCGATTGTGATACCGATAGTAGACGGATTAACACCAGAATCATCATCTGTGACGCTCCATGTGATAGTCGGTTTGTTATTGGTAAGTGTTGCGGATGCAGTTGGATTGGTGACCGTGATTACCGGTGCAGCCTTTTCTTTAACGGTTAATCGCAGGGAACTACCGATTGCGGAATCTGTTGCATCTTTGGTGGTCACGTTTCCAGCATCGTCCGTTGCCTTGATTGTTATTCCGTAATAATGTCCACTCTGGCTGTAACTAGACCTACTTGGTGCTGTTGCTGTGGTTTCATATTTACCCGTATTACTGTTATAAGTAAGGGTATAAGTCTGACCATTTACAATGGCTTGTACTTGCTTTACTGACATTTATGTACCTCCATTTCATAATTCATTCTATATTTAACTTTTCGCAAAGTTTATTAATAAGTTTCTCTTGTTGGTCAATTTTCTTTTTCTGTGCTTTTAGCATTGCGAACATTGCAGGTATCATGATACGTTCGTTCCAGTCCTCAACAAGTCCGTTTTGATGCCGAGTAGCTTCTGGAAAGAATGCTTCTACGTTCTCAGCAATAAACATCGGGATATATCTTCCTTCATTCTCGTCCCCTTTAACTAGATATCCCTTTTTGTATTTCGCCCACGTTGGTTCGATATTGTACCATTCTTCAATTTCTTGCTCCGAAATATCGCTTCCGATATCTTTATAGCGCTTTGAAGATGAAGATTTTAGCATCAGCTGTTTGTATCCTGTACGTCCATCCCAACAAACAGTATTTGATGATGTCGTATACTCCATGTCTTCTATCTTTGGCGATTTTGCGAAAGATGCAGGATTAGTAACAGTTAAATTTTCAAATGTACCAGTGTCAGCCGATACCTCTGTGGCATGTACGGTTAGACTGTTATCGTCCCAACTGATTCCCCAATTTTCGCTATTTTCGATTTCAATATCTACTTCATCGCCAAAGAACTTCTTGATATCAACAGGGAATATTCCATCGCTTGAAAACTGTACACCTGTATATTTCATGTACTCTGAATTTTCTTCGTAGCTTGTAAATACAGTATATCCAGAGCGATCAATTAATCCTTTAACAGCATTGCTGGCATCTTTAATTTTCAGATAACCGTTCCCATTCTTTTTGCCGCCCAAGGTAACTGTTCCACCAAGAAGAGCATCAAGGCTGACGTAGAGACGCCCATTGCTATAATATAATCCCTTCCAAGCCCCGTCATTAGTCAGAATGCTAACTATTTGCTCCTGCGTCAAATTGTCTATATCAATAACGACCGCCACGCTCTGCATATCCATCAATGTTGTAGTTCCACCGGACGCATATAATTTACATCTAACATTTGTCACATCTCTCGGAATACCGACAGTTGAACCATTAGAACTTGCTACTGTCTGACCAGATCCATTTGTCAAAATAGAATACAAATAGTGTGTCACGGTATCCTCATCGGTTGAACTAGTATAAATGGTATTCCAAGTGTTTCCGTCAGCAGTCTCTTCAACAACGAATCTGCCTTTATAAGGCACTCTAGTAGCTGACTTTCCGTCACGATAATACGCTTTAAATGTTATAAAGTTTGGACTAATTGTCTTGTCAGAGCCACGTTTCAAGACGTTACATGATGGCTCAACCATGTATGTTCTACCAGGTTCACCATCTTTTCCATCTTCGCCCTTTTTCTGCTTGGAAATCGTAAATCTCTTCGTTATAGAAAGATTAATCAGGTACGTTGCCTTAATATCCACCCATCCATTGTCTGCACTCAAGCCTGTGACAGTGTAAGTATGCGTATCTACATCCCAAGAGCCGGTTACACTGTCTGATTTTGTAATGGTATAGCTACAATCATTTGTGATATCTGACGAGCCGTACATAACTTTCGCTGTAGTTGTCACTGTTGGAAATACCGGAATGTTTCCGTCTGCGTCAGATGTGATCGTCTGCATATCGTTCGACAGCTGGAATGTCATATTCTTGGCAGATGCAATATTGTTGTCCATTTTTGTCAGTTTATCCGGCAAAGAACTACCACCAATTACAACATTATCACCACTGATGATTACTTTTTTGGTGTCCATATCAACCTGGAAGATTATGTTTCCATCGCTATCTCTGACAGTCAGTGCACCTGTGTCGATATAATCAGCATTGATACCATGTGCGTACAGAATTTTTGCTATCAAATCGCCTGTCAGAAAAAAACCGTAAGGATATGTTTTACCACCATCATTGGATACGCCAATGGCTTCTGCTGTGAATTTAATTACATTTTTTGATTCTGCGAGTGTAGGCTTGTCATGCAGATATGTGATAGTACTGCCATCTTCCTGTGTGACTGATGTTTCATATAATCCAGAAGAATTTTTTAAGGTTTCTTCTAATTTCTTTACTGCTTTTTCTCTAGCTGATTGTTCTTTTTTAACAAGTCGTCTTGCCTCTACGATTGCCTTAGTGGATTCTGACTGGAACTTGCTCTGCCCTCTGATAGGGTCGTCGGCTTGAGTTTTTACAGTGGTCTTTCCATTAACGAAACAGGAAACGTCTGTCAGTGGAGTGATATACCTATTCCACTTGCGGTCGTAAGTATATGCCATATCTCCAAACTCAATGAGTGGATTATATGCAAGTTCTCCCGACATGTTACGGAATTTAGCTCCAATTATGGAATCACCGATTTGAGCAGCTACCGTGTCCAAGTCCGAATCCGCAACAAGGTCGTTTTCCAATTCAAGAACATATCCTGTGCTTCCGTACATGGCTTCATTTTCTCTATTTTTTAGCTTGATTCCAGTAATCACAATATCATCACTAGAAACGGTTGGACTTGTAAAAAAGTCTTTGAGCTTTTCGGATGTGTCAGCTACTGATTCGATCAGTGTCAAGAATCCATCACTATCAATTGTCCAGTTCCCTGTCGGACTGATAAAACTTTCTGAGTCAATACTTGCGCCGCCTTTAAATGTTACATTTCCATCATCGTCCACTACTGCGTTGTAATCTTCTTGTACATTGGAAAAATCCCATCTGATAAATCGCAAGTATCCTCTGCTGTCCAGGCGAGCGTTCGCAGTCTCAAGCATTGCTGCCCATCCGAACAACTGACGAAACGTCATGTTTTCCGGAATCTCTGACACGATCAGATTTCCATGAGCCATGGAGACTTCTGACGGAATACCAAGAGTCTCACACGCATCTCTAACAAGAGTCTCTATTGACTGTGGCAGAACCAGATGAGATATATAAGTTGCGTTCGTTTTATACATATCGTCCAAAGCGGTAAAACTAAGGATTTCGCCATATTGTTCTGGTGTCGTAATTGTATAAATACCTTTATCAATGGTTTCGACTCTGTCTTCTGTCGCTGCTTTTGTTCCCAGAATCGCACCGCCACTCTGGTCAAGAATTGGCTCATAGTTTTCATCCAGCAATTCATCTGTTGTAGCCGAACTTGCTACAGAGGTCTGCATTTTAAGATACGCATGAACTTTTGCCATGTAGAAATTATAGTTTTTCCACTGGTCGGAAGTGTTGTCCAACTCCAATGTCATGGATTTACAAACAACGCAGCCAATCGGAAAGCTGCTACTTTCTGCACAATCGGAAAAGGTGCAGTTTTCGCCCATGATTTCATTTTTGACTGTTTTTACAGTTCCGTCAGGAAAGGTGATTTCCACTTCCTGCCAGACTCTTTCTCCGTCCTGTAGTTTTTGTTTGAACGCATCAGATACATTAATCAAGTGGATTCACCCCCTGCATGTTAAAAGATATTTTTGATACAAATTTTAAGTCTGGAGATATTTCTCCAATAGTTAGGCTTGCTTTTCCAACATAAAATGGGTCGGTTCTCCATGCCATGTGATAAAGCGACCAATGGTACAAATTGAAAGTTTTTCCTTTTGCGATAATTTTGAGAATTTTGTTTGCTTCTATAACTGGAACGTTTGATGCTTCATAGCTATACTGTTCGACTGTAAACAATGGAGTTAACAACGCTTTTCCGAACTGCGTACGGTTACTACCTTCTGAATAAGTTGTTTCGAGGTTATATCCCATATCTTTATCTGGCTGATAGATGGAAGCCCCATTCATCTTGTATCGTTCTGTTATGCCTTTTGGAATAGTTGCCACGCTTCCACCTCCTATGCCAGTTCAAACGGGTTTCTACCGCTTGTATCACGTCTTAACTTTGCTTCTTCGATAATTTCGTCAAATACTGTTCTTCGGTTAATCTGAGCGGTAAAGCGATAATTTCCACTGCTCTGCTGTCCGCCAGATTCTTCACGAACAATCTTTCTAAGCAGTGCCTCTGGAGTTTCGATGTTATTGCCCTGCTTCTGGTCACCAAGCACAGCCAGAAATTCACTTCTTGGTGGAATAACTGCACCTTTAGCCAGATATGGAATAGTCGGCACTCTTGGAAAGCTTGCGCTAAATCCGATTGTTTTCTTGCCAAACGGTGTAGGCACTTCCCACGGACCAAAAGAAAATGCAGATTCAATTCCGCTGATTGCACCGTTCACCGTACCGATTGCGCCATTTACGATACCGATAACTTTGTTGAATATCTCTTTGACTTTATTCTTGATTCCCTCGAACACGTCAACAACCTTGTCCCTTGCGCCTTTGAATTTATCAACGATTCCATCGACTATCTTCTTTACAACTTCTTTTATAGTGGACCATATAGCGTCCCACTTTTCTTTTGCACTTGATTTGATACCATTCCAGATAGAAACAATCTTTTCTGCCAAATCACTTAGCTTGGATTTTATTCCATCGACGAAAGTTATGGTCTTATCTTTAATCCAACTCCATACTTGCCCCGCAACTTCTTTTATTTTGTCCCAGTTTTTGTACAGCAATACACCGATTGCAATAGCTGCTGCAACAGCAATGGCAAATACGCCGCCTGTTCCGATAGCTGTAGCGATAGCTTTGATTCCACCAATAATTCCACCAGAACCGGTCATGAGTGCAATAAGACCCTTTATAAAATTTGCTACTGTCGTTATGCTTCCTGCGATTCTTGATGCTAGTCCCGCAATCTTCGCCGCCGCAAACGCCCCGATTAGAGCCGCACCGAATGCTTCGACAATGGACTGATGCTGAGCGAAAAAGTCAAGCAAGCCAGATACCAAATTGATAACTGTCGGAAGTCCTGTCTCAATAACCCATTTGAGCATGGGAAGTATGACATTGGTATAAATTCCGCTAAGTACATTCCCAATAGATTCCAAAATTGGTGCAAACGTACTGGTCAGATTACTGATAGATTCCAGTAGAGGATAGAAATTAAGGTTCGCCGCCCACGTTGCCGTATCCTCTGCGATCTTCTCAACAAACTGCATGACTACCACAAGGGCATCTGCAATATTCTGGATAATCTGCGTCCCTACACTGTTCTTATTCCAAGCATCTGCGAAACCGGATGCAATGTTACCAATAGTTTTAAGTACATTCTGAGCAATCCTCAGCATGGTCGTAAGCATCGTTGTACCTGTGCCATTTGTCCAGACCTCTACAAGGCTTTTACCTACACTCTTAGCGAGCTTTGCAATTCCCGACAAAGCGATATTTGCCGCATCAATGGTGTTCTTACCCTCTTTTTTCCAAGCGTCCTGAAATGGTTTCCAGAGCTTCTTGAGCAGTTCAGCAAGTTTCTTTGCGGAATCACTAATCTTGTCAAGTGCGGTTTCACCCTCTGCGAGATTGCCGTAGTCCACGTTTCCTACTGGACTCGGAAGACCACTGTTACCTGTTCCGCCGCTTCCACCAGATGAAGATGGCGTGGAAGATGAACCACTACCTGTAGATGTGGCTTTGTGTACTTCGTCAAGCGATGAAAGATAGTTTTTTGTTTCCTTATTCGCTTTTTTTGTGGCTTTTGCATTGTCGTTCGTGGCATCTGCCAATTTCTCTGCATTATCTGCCGCCTGTCCATACTGATCTGCTGTATCTGCGATCGCGTCTGTTCCGGCAAGACCCGCTCCACTTCCGCTCGTTTGGCCAGAAGATTTCTTTCCAGTGATAAGCTCTGTGAAACTTTTGAAAGCATTTGCCAGAGTTGCCAGTTTGCCTAGTAAGATATTAATAACTTTCAGAACAGGTGTAAAAATATTAATCAATCCCTGTCCGACTGTTGCTTTGAGAGACTGCAACTGTAACTGCATCACTCGCACCTGGTTCGCCCAGCTGTCAGAAGTACGAATAAAGTCACCAGATGCGGCTGATAACTGTTCCTGTACAAAAGCAAAACGGAGAGCAACTTTCTCCTGTTCAGTCATAGCAGATGTGGTTTTGCCGTAGCCATTAGCCAGTGCATACTGATCAAGTGCCGACTGCGTCATTACCACGCCAAGATCCTTGAGCGTTTCCGTTTCACCAGTAAACACGGATTTCAGCTTGATATAGGCCAAGTCCTGACTGATGTTATAGAATGATGCCACATCACCAGTCAGCTGTGTCAGAGCCGTTGACATATCGTAAGCCTGTGCTTCGGAAAATCCGAACGACTTAGACATTGCTCCGAACGTTCCGACATACCTTTTTGCCATAGTCTCTGACAATCCGGCTGAGGTCATGGCGTTCTTTGCGAATTCATTGATCTTGTCCGACATGGTTGTAAATGTAACATCGACCACGTTTTGAACTTCTGCGAGGTCAGAGCCAAGTTCCACACACTCTTTTCCAAACTGCACTAACTTGCCAACTGCAAAAGCTCCACCAATCAGCAGACCTATTTTTTTTACAGCACTCCCAAGGCCGTTAAATGACTGTTTTATAGCTGATACGCCATTTTGGACACCGGTTGTATCCATTCTGGTATCAATAATGACTGAGCCATCAGCAGCCATGTGTCCACCTCCTAACTATTTGAGGTTCAACATCTCATTCAGCGCATCTTTATACGCTTGCTCCTCGTCGCTGAGACGTGTTTTTATATCAATAATGTTCTTATTATCGTGATAGAATTTCTTTTCCCATTTATCCAGACGTTCACCTTTTGCTTTTTTTGACCGGATTCCAACAACCGTGTTGAACAGACATTCACCGGATTCCATGAAGTATCCAAAGAATGTCCACCAGTGCATGTATGAAACGGTTCTGATTTCTTTACCAGCAACCTTGTTTACAGCCGGAATGATTATGCCTCCATCTTGTTCCCAGTCCATCAAACGGGGTTTTGGGTGGCTTGGATCATCGTCAGATTGTCCGCAATCGATGAACTCCGATGCTTTCTGGCAAGCTTCGTCCAGGCACTCAGACGGTATGTTCTGCCAGTCCTCAAACAGAATCTGTAACATAACTACCGCTTTCGCCTGTTCATCCAGTTCTGGGTCGCTCATGGCTATGAGAATATCAATGATCGCTCGAAAATCTGTCCTAATAGAAAAATCCACCCCACTTATGTTCAGTGAGGTGGGTAGCTCATAGACGGTCATTTTGTATATTTCTCCACGTACTTATTGACTGCCGTCTGCATTTTCTTTTTTCTCTTTTCGATTTCCGGTGCGATTGCTTCTGCGATCTTGTCAAGTACGATGTAGGCGAATACCTGACCATTGCCGAATACAGTAGTCGCTGTGATCGGCTCCTTGAACAGGTCTTTTGACGCTTCGTATCCGAGCAGATAGTTGATTTTGTCCTCAATCTGTCTATTCAACTCTGCCATTTCTTTACCAGATGTGACTTTCTGGATAGAATCTTTAAGCTGTTCAAAATATTCTGCCAGTTCCTCTGCACGTGCTGCTACATTGATATCAGTCGGATTAATCTTGAAAGAAGAAAAAACTTCGTCTTCGTTGTTGGTAAACGTGAATGTAAAAATCCCATCATCAATTTTGGTATTAATTACTTTTGCCATTTAGCATATCCTCCTTGTGCATGTGTTTATTTGTCGTCGGCTGTGAATGTACCGGAATTGATATCAAATTTTCCTTTTACACGCTCGCCAACATAGTTGACGGTAAATGGAATCTGATAGCCGGATGTATCACCGCCATAGGAGGGCGGCACAACGTAGCAGTCCTGCTGATATGCTTCATATTTGCCTGCTGTGGCTTCTGTCCAGAGATGGACCTCAACTGCTTTTGTCTTGAGGTTATCGTCTTTGAGGCGTCCGTCTACGATCTTCTGCAATGCTGTGAACAGATCAGAAGTAGTGTCTGCATAGAACGGATCAGCGTCAGAAGAAACTTCGTAGCCGTTATGTTTGAATGTGGATTCTCCAAGAATGTTTTTAGATGTTTCAGTATCTGGATTAAGTTCAACGTTATACTCTTCCAGATCCTTTCCAAGACGCTCATACTTCGGTGTCAGTCCTCCGCAGAGGGAACCTGCATCAATATAATGAGCCATATATTTACGGTCAATCTTGCCTGTAACTGCCATAGAAATGTCCTTTCTGCCTATAACTTTTAAAAGGCTGTGTAGGTTAGCGACTATCTCCAATTGATAGCCGGTTGTTACTTGCTATATTACTTCATAAGTGTTTTCGTAGCGTACTGACAATGGTAATAACCAGTCCTGCACGCCACTCTCCTGCGGCTCTAAACCATAGGAGTTATCACGGGTGATACGTTTTATCACTCGCCCCTGAGAAAGCTCAGGAAACGCATTTAAACGTGTCTCAGAGCCATTTATGATAACTGGTTCTCGGCATATCCATTTGCCGAGATTGTCAAGGAATTTCTGAACAGATAGTTTCTGCCTTTCCTTGTCGGATGCCGTGCGATATACCACATAAAATGGATACTGACATACCTGGTGCATTGTTCCGCAAACATCTTCTTTTTCTGAATAGATTAAAGCTCCATTATCTGCTGAGAACGCAATTCCTGATTCCTTGCCGAGTTCCTCAAATTTGATTGTTTCATTTTCGTATAGTCCCGGATACTGATTCAGAAGTGCTTTCATGGCATCTGTCAGAATCTCATATCCAGTTGCATCTTTTCCGATAGGCTTATCCGCCATGCCTGCCACCTCCTGCCTGTGCTTTTACTTTGCGAATCCATGTACTGCCGTATTGTCGTTTAGCGGCATCAAACCACTTTGCCTGTGCCCGTGGGTGAGCCTGTTTGGTGTATTCAAGATTTTCCTTTGCGGCTGTCTGACCAGAGAACTGACTGACAAGGACTTTCTTCGCATACTGCCGAGCGTAAGGACTTCCGGTCAGCTCGTCCACCATCGTTTTCCCCATATAGAGAAATCTGCCATAAGGTTCCGCCGCCGCACAAACAAAGCCTGTGCCCTGCATAGAGGAACTTCTTGCCCTTGTCTTATTGACAAAATCTCCTGAAATCATCGGCATAAACGGAACCATACTGTCCATAACCATTCCATCAAGGAGATATTGAGCTTCTTGATACTGTCTGGAGAACCTATCCATATTTAGCTTGATTTTCATATCTCCATCGACTACGGAGAATCCTTTAAAATGATGAATCTTACTCATATTACTTACCCAGAATCTCAAAATGTGGAATCAGTGTATACGGACCGCCTACACTGGTAATCTTGAACACATTATCCTTGTTCTCGTTCATGTACTGGTAGAATCCGCTCCGATAATCACCATCAGATACCGTTCCACCGGTCCACTCACCTTCCCAGAAGAACGATTCATCCGAGAATGTGATGGTGTCTTCCAGAGCGTTGTTAATCTGCCTTTTCCACTCTTTAGGCGGAACCCATGGAAGAATCTTGCCGTCTTTATCAGTAATGGTTATATCACCGTTCTGGACAGTATATCGAACGTGTAGCTGCGCGTTGTCAGTCACGTCTGGTCCGTACTTCTTGAGGATTGCTCCCTTGTCGGCAATGAGGTCAACGCCAGATAGTACATGAGGATACCAGTACGCATCTCTTGTTGTCGGACTCTCATAATAATTGAAAATCGTCAAAGTTTTTTCGTACATGATACCCTCTCCTTAATTATTATTTCTGTACTGTCTGCTTAATAACCTGATTCACGCCGGTTGCCGACAATCCATTAAACATACCAACCGCAACTGCCGTTATATAGTCCGTTGCCGGGAAATCTGGGATAACTCCCATCCCGACCGCTCCGAGAATTCCGCCAATAACCGCCATGATTACTGGAATCCATTCATCAGAGATTCTTTTTGATGCTTTACAGCCCATTCCTACGATGTAGCAAATCATAACAATTGCTATACATGAGCCTAATGTTGAAATGTCCATTATTCAGATACCTCCTTAAATTCTTCTTCGAACTTATCCTTTGCCATTGTATCGAAATATCCTTCTTCATCACGCAAGATGTAATCACCAGGTTCCATGAATGCTGCACCGCATCTTTCGTCATCTTTGAATAAATTAGGATATGTTGAAACTCTAATGCACGGGGTTCTGAAGTTATTAACAATTTTTACCGAATTGCCAACAAACTTTTCAATTTGAGCGATGCTCTCAGAAGTAGCAAAACACTGAATAGCTTCAACTATAGTCGGTTTTATTCGTACATATTTCATACTCACACCCCCGCATACAATACTGGTATTCCATCATCCGTTCTTACTCCCATCAGAAGCGGTAAAGCCGTCTTATAAAGTAAGTCGTTTGTTTTCTGTATATCTCCGGCGGCGGCATACACCGCACTCCATTCCTTTGCGCCCGATGCTTTCTGCTGAGGTGTTGCATAAGAGATGGATTCACTGCCGGATGATACAGACGTTACAATGCCTGTCGTGCTACCACCAGACCCGATCGTGGTTGATGTACCACTCACAGCGGCATTGGTAGCATTCTTTTCAGCAAGTTCAATCTGATACATT
>OGRJ01002638.1_pt1 | contig 12578 bp, 10 predicted proteins | sample 1553411 | NCBI WGS metagenome assembly OGRJ01 (sample SAMEA2580084, study PRJEB22360) | human gut metagenome | biome: human gut; feature: human-associated habitat; material: faeces | place: Denmark | collected 2008/2010
CAGTGGTAAGGAATTGGCTAATCGTAGGAAAAAGAAATAGATATGGCGAAATTATCAGAGGCTTATTGTATATTTGCTTAACTTTTAAAATTTAAAGCTGAGTCAGAAAAAGAAGAAAAAGTTTAGATGATTTATCGGCACAGAGATGGAGATTAGCGCAGACTAACATTTCTGATGCAAGAATGAAGAGAGTTAATGCCGCATATCGAAAGTATGCTGGCAATATTCATTCACGTGTAGGCAATTTCGGTAAATTAACCGATAAACAGTATGCTCGTAAGTTTTCACGTCGTTCCTATATGGGGCTGAATGGCGGGTAAAGTTCAAGCCGGAGAAATCCGGCTTTGTTTATTTTAGCCCCGAACCATGAGGAACGGGGCTGGAATAATCCTTTTTCGTCTTGTCTTTAAAAGGGTAATTCTTTTTCAATGCTGTATTGAGAATCATTGAATACAAAATTCCATTTAATTTTATAAGTTGTTGGATTATCTGTTTTTAAATCCATTAATTGACCACTTTCTCCTTCTAAAGACTCTCCTTTCTCAAGTGTTGGGTCTTGCATAAATATTTGTTCCACATATTTTCCATTTAATATTACAAATTGTCTTTCTACTTCTTGTACTAGTATTCCATTCACATAGGCTTCGAATGAGGTTAATTCGACCTTGCCATTTAGAGAACTATTTGTAATGGTACTTTTGAATGTACACTTATATTTTGAATCATGTTTGTCCCAATATGGTTCTCCATGAGATTGTTCCATAGTTAGATACTCATTAATACCTTTTACATTTATCTCACAAGACTTTGTTATAGATTTGTCTTTTGTGCTTACAGAAATAGTACATTCTCCTTGTGAAATCCCTGTTATAATACCGTTATTCACCGTTGCGATTGATTCATCAGATGAAATCCAGACCAATTCTTTATCAGTTGCATTGGTTGGAGAAACAGTAGCGTCAATTTTGTTGCTTTGCTTTTCTATCAGTTCCAAAGATTCACAACTCAAAGAAATATCCGTTATTTTTATGTCTGATACAACAACATTGCATTTATCTGTTACATTTATTCCATTATAAGAAATTTCTATTGTAATTGCTGCTTCTCCTGCTTTTAAACCTTGTACAGTGCCTGACGGAGTTACTGAAACTATCTCAGTATTACTTGAACTCCAATTTATCTGTACTCCTTGAATATTAGGAGAATATGAATACTCTAAATTTAGAGTTTCTCCTGTATTGATTGATATATTTTTTTCTTTAAATGAAACTGATTCTATTGTTTCTGTCTGTTTGGTAATGTCATCATCGCTACTGCACCCCACAAAAAATAAGACCACCAATATAGGCAGTATAAATAATACTTTCTTCATTTTCATTCTTTTATTTGGTTAAATATGCACGCAAAGGTAAAACATTATTTTGCATTGCACTAAATCGTCTTTTAATTTATTAATAAATATTAAAAGTTAGTCTTGATTTTTCCCACAATACCCTCCAGTTCGGCTATTGTTGTGGCTTTGTAGTAATCTCCTTTGTGCTGGATAAGGGCGGTAAGTTCTTCGTTTGTTCCTGCGTTGAATAGTTCAGTGATTGGAACATTTAAGGCGGCGGCGATACGCTCTAATGTGTCAAGGGTTGGATTACCTCTTAATGAACGTGATAAACTGATTTCAGCTACTCCAATGTCTTCAGCCAATTTCTTTTGGGTTATGCCTTTCTCCTGCATAATCTCTTTTATTCTTAATCCTTTCATATACATATATGTATTTATGTTTTAGATGCAAAAATAATTATTATATAAGTGTATGTATATATTTGTGGGTTAAAATATACTAATATGATTATTTTTTATTGCTATTCTTTTGTCAAATATAGATATATATGTATATTTGCATCAAGAAAATAAACATAAAAGTATACAGGTCTTATGAAACGTTACAATTTAAGCAAGATAATGAAAGAAGCCCATCAGATAAAGAAGTACATGAAACTGTATTCTCTTACTCACGGTGTGAAGACTTGGGCAGACTGTTTGAAACTTGCTTGGGCTAACGAGAAAGAACGTATCTCTAAAGAAGAGATAAGAGAGGTAGAGAAGCAAGCTATGAAATCCGCTTTGGCACAACCGGCAGAGCGTAGCTCTTATGATGATTTGTCAATACCTCAATCAGCGTATTACAATCCGTATAGTTACGGGCGTTTCGGTGCTCACTATGTGGGTGATTAAAAGAAATTACTAACATAAAATATAAAAGTTATGGCAACAATTCAATTGAGAGAAAGCGATAGAAGTAGGGCAATTAACCTTAATCGCAAAAATGATTATGGTTTGGATAATAAACAGATGATGCGCCTTATCAATGCCCACCGAAAAGGCGATGCGTACAAGCGTGCTTTGATAGAGTTTCGCTTGACTGATATAAACTTTCATCGTGAAGTCGAAATGCTAATGAACGGCAAGTATGACGAATTAAAAGAAGAAGTAAAACGTTGGTAAGCAAAGAGCGCACCACCTTCACAGGCAATGCGCTCTAAATAGTATAAACACATAATGCGATTATGTCGCACTACGAATTTAGTCGCAAAGATAGTATAAACACGTAAAATATAGAAATCATGAAGACAGTAAATAGCAATTACGTTTTAGGCGTGATGAGATTATTCAATAGTGAAGAATATTACATGAATGCAACGTTTGCTTTATGGGTGCTTCGAGCAGTGGCAGGTAAGTCAGTAGAATGTATAGATTGCAAAGGTCGGCTTTATTATGATAAACAGAATCCTCATTATTGGATATGGAAACTAACTAATGATTTAATCGGTCGTAGTTGGGTTAGCGGATATACCTTCTTGCTTATGAGTGGAACACCTAATTGGAGCATTTCTAATCGTCGTACTGGTAGCAATGTTTTTTTATCTTATGAAGAAGCGAGGCATATTGCTGAAATCTCTAATAATAAAGAGCAAATTCAAAATTTATTCAAGTTACGAGAGTTGTCTGCTTACTCATTGAGTAGCACAAATAATCCTATACGTGTGATTTATGAGCTTACTAATGGCTTATTGGAAGCCTTTGGCGCTCTCAACGAGAATCTTATCGGTGAAGTGAAAGGTAAAGACAAAAAGCCGAATGATAATTTACAAGTGTACTGGGACACAGAGAAAGAAGAGTATAGATGTTTCAAGAAGTGTAACCTTATTAAAATCGCATGACTATGAAAGCAGAAATCAACATCGAAGAGGTAAAGAGCAAAGCTGTTCATTCTGATTTACTAAAAGCAATGTGTCTAATTAATCAAGCCCGTAATATAATTTCGGGTACGATGGATGAGAAAGAATTACGGGATGCCGGACAATGGGACTGCTTGGATGATACAGTTTCAAGGCTGAATGAATGTTCTCGTGATGTAAGCTATATTATTGGCATGATTATAACAAGTAGAGTTTCGGCTCTAACGAACTAACACGATTATCCAAAGGCAGTCTTCGCACGACTTTAAAGGCTGCCTTATAAATTCCATAGTTATGAACCTCAAAGCAAGACCGCCGCCAATAATTGCTACCAAATGAGAGATTAAAAACATAGTTATAAATCAAAAACAGCAAGAAATGAGTAAACGATTTGCTATTGCCGTTTTACCCAAAGAGAAGCAACAGGGGGGGAAAGTACGGTTTAAAGATTGAAAAGCCCTCTGCATTGGGCAATGTGTATGGGTTGACCGAAGAAGAACTGAAAGAACTTCGTGGATTGATAGACAATGTATTGACTAAATGATTATGAAACAGATAAAAATCAGACCACCGCCAAAAACTTTACGACAATGAAACGATTGTCGTGTTATGGTAAAGTGAAAATCTCTCTCTTACACGATTATATAATAAGTTTGCAAACAGAAACAACGCAGCTATCCTCACGGCTGAAAAATATAACCCCGCCATTGGTAAGAAGTGAGGAGCTTGCCTTTGGTGGGGTCTAATTTTTAAAACTGTGTAAAAGTATGAATAATATTCAGATTTTCCAAAATGAGCAGTTCGGAAAAGTAAGAATCGCGATGAATGAGAGTAATGAGCCTTTGTTTTGTTTGGCAGATGTTGCAAAAGCCCTTGGGTATAGCAGACCTGCCGATGCTGTAAATCAACACTGTAAAGGGGTCGTTATTTTGCCGACCCCCACAAATGGCGGTGTACAAGACATAAAGTACGGCAAGGAAAGCGAGGTTTATCGTTTGACTATGAAATCTAAATTGCCGGATGCCGAAAAGTTCCAAGATTGGGTTTGTGATGAAGTTTTGCCCTCAATCCGCAAACATGGTGCATACATGACCAGCGATACACTTGAAAAGGCTTTGACCTCACCCGATTTTCTGATTCAGCTTGCAACCAACTTAAAAGAAGAAAAACAGAAGCGTATCGAAGCCGAACAGAAGATTCAGAAAGATGCACCTAAAGTCCTTTTTGCCGATGCCGTTTCAACTTCTCAACGTTCTTGCTTGGTTGCTGAATTAGCAAAGATACTGCAACAAAATGGAGTGAATATCGGTCAGAACCGTTTGTTTAGCTGGATGCGCGAGAATGGTTATCTTTGCCAAAAGGGTGACTACTACAATCAGCCAACGCAGAAAGCTATGAAATTGGGGCTTTTTGAATTGAAGAAAACCACCATCACCAAGCCGGACGGCTCTGTATTGGTCACTACTACTACCAAAGTGACTGGTAAGGGGCAAATTTACTTCGTAGAAAAGTTCTTAGGTAAAGATGCTGCTTAAATAATAATGCGCACCTCGTTAAGTCGGGGTGCGCTATTTATATAAACTAAAATCATTTTATATATGGCAAAACTTATATTTCGCATACAGTCAGACTGGGAAGAAGTTGTAAGACTTCGTAATGAAATTGCAAAATTAAAGCAGGAGTTAATGAGCATGGATGGCACGCAATCTCCTGCTGCTTTCAAGGCTTTGAATGCCCAACTTACTGCATCCAACCAAAGATTGGATGAGTTGGTGACTAATGCAGCCAAAGCTGGAGCAGAGATGGAAACAGGATTCAAAAGGAAAATCTTCGATGCTTCTCAGGTAGTGAATGGATTGTCGGAAAAAATAACATTTCAACGTGGAACTATCCAACAATTGAAAAATGAGTTAGCAGGATTAAAAGACAAGTATCGTGAAGCATTAAAACAGGATGGTGATACTTCTTCCTTAGAAGCTAAAATAAGGTCTACAAATGAAAAATTGAAAGAGCAAAAAAGTTCTTTATTTAACCTCACCCAGGAACAGGCTAACGCTCGATTGTCAGTAAAGAAATTACGGGATGAGTATGAACTTTATAAGAATGATGGGAAACAAGTAGTAGAAACTAACGAAGGTATCGCTATTTCTTGGAAGAAAGCATTGGCGGTTATTGGTGGTGCTGGAGTATTAAAGGCATTAGGTTCTGAAATCATTCGTGTGCGTGGAGAATTTCAATCCATGCAGACCGCTATTGAGACTATGGTTGGAAAGGATATGGCAGGGCAACTGATTCCGCAAATCAAGGAGCTGGCTAAGATTTCTCCACTTACTATGTCAGATATGGTTGGAGCAGAAAAGATGATGCTTGGATTTAACATACAAGCAGAAGACACTATCAAATACTTGAAAGCCATTAGTGATATTTCTATGGGGGAATCCAGTAAGTTCAATTCGCTGACTTTGGCATTTTCACAGATGTCAGCAGCGGGTAAACTTATGGGGCAGGATTTGAATCAAATGATAAACGCTGGATTCAACCCGTTACAGATTATCTCCGAAAAGACCGGAAAATCTATCGCAACTTTGAAAGATGAAATGTCCAAAGGTGCTGTTTCCGCTGAAATGGTTCAACAGGCATTCATTGATGCAACTTCCGCAGGTGGTAAGTTCTATAATATGTCTGAGAATGCTTCAAAGACTATCAATGGTCAGTTGTCTATGATGCAGGATGCTTTGGATTCCGTGTTTAACGAATTGGGAACTAAGTCGGAAAGTGTTATCATGGACGGTATTCAAATGACAACTTCGTTGATTCAGAATTATGAAACAGTAGGTAAGGTCTTGGCTGGATTAGTGGTTACTTATGGTACATACCGGACCGCAGTGATGCTTGTTACTGCTGCCGAAAGTAAACATACTCTTGTGGAGATTGGACTTACCAATGCTCGTTTATTGGCAAGAAAGGCGCAGTTGGCTCTTAATGCTGCTATGCTTACTAATCCTTATGTAGCATTGGCTACGGTGGTTGTTGGATTAACAGCTACTATGTGGGCATTCAGAGATTCTACAACCGCTGCTGAAAAAGGAACAAGGAGGTATAATGAAGAACAAGAAAAAGCGACCAAACTTGATAGAGAACGGAAACAAAAAATAGACGGTCTTATTCAAAGCTCTCGTGATATTGCATTGTCTGACTTGCAGCGAGGTGAAAGTTTGGCGGTATTACGAAGCGAATATCCCAAGATATTTGCCCAATACGATATTGAATCAATTAAACTTGCTGACATACTTCAATTAAAACAACAAATAGCCAAAGAGGATGCAAAGCGCGCAGGCGAGGAAGTTGCAAGAAGTTTTGAAGCTGCTAACAAAGCTGTTTCAGACTATGAAAATGCCCTTTCTGCCAAACAAATCAATGGTGGTAAATTAACACAGCAGGAAATAAACAAGTTAAAAGAACTTCGCTCTTATAGAGACCAATTTCTTGTTGATAAAGGTAAAGGTATCTCTGAACAGTTCATATCCAATCTTAAAGATGTTGATATTAGTGAGTTTGACCGCTACATCTCTGAGTTAGAAAAGAGTATCAAAGGGAAAGGTAAAAATGGAACTGTGAAACTTCGTTTGCCTATTGATATTAAGGGTACTTTGTCTGATGAAGCAATCTATAATGTGAAAGACATAAAAACACTTATAGATACAGCAAAATCAGTCAAGCAAACCCGAATTGATTCAGAGAAGAATAAAACCACCTACAAGCAGGATTATGAGAAAGCAAAGAAACGAGTAGAAACAACTGAAAAAGCCTATAAAAATTTGGGCGGTATTACCGGAAGTTCATTAACCAAACAAGATAATCAAACCGAGAAACTTCGTAAGCAGACTGATAAATATAATGCCCTCCTTGATAAGCAATCATTAGAACAGCAACGTTCTGCCGAAGATTTGCAGATGGAAGTTGATGAAGCCCGAATCAAAGCTATGGATGAAGGTTCTGCCAAGACTATCGCTGAAATGGAACTCAACTTTGAAAAGGAGATGCAGGCTATTGACCGACAAAAAAAAGATGCTTTGCGGAAGAAAGTTGAGGATGCTCGCGCTGCATGGGAAGCTAATCCGAAGAATAAAGGCAAGTCTTTTGATGCCACCGATATAAAGCTGTCTGATGATGAGCAAAACTATTATGATGAACTATACAAGATAGCCATTATCAGTAATGAAAAAATATATAAGGATTTGGCAGAGCACTATTTGTCTTATGCCGATGAACGTCTTGCCATTGAAAAGAAATTTAATGATGATATTTCAATATTGCAGGAAGCCCGTAAGAAAGCGGAAGCCAAAGGTGATGCCAGTGAAATAGCCAAAATAGACCGAAGCGTTGAGAAGCGTACAGAAATCAAGAATGAAGATATATTCAAACTTGATGCTGAACAATTCAAGAAAAATATGAATTGGGAACAAGTCTTTGGTAATCTTGACAAGGTTTCTACTGATACTTTGAAAAAGTTGAAAGTTAACCTTAAAGACTTTATATCATCTCAAAAGGATTTATCTCCTGAAAACCTTAAAGAACTGGTAGATGCTATCGAAAGGATTGATGATAAGGTTTCAGAACGCAATCCTTTTGAAGCTATGTCTGTTTCCTTTAAATCCCTTAAAGATGCCACTGATGCTCAACGTGAAGCGCAGGAAGCGTATAACAAAACGCTCAAAGAAGGTACAGACGAAGAAAAGAAGAATGCAAAGGCTACTCTTGAAAGCGCAAAAAACAACAAACAGAAAGCGCTATCGGAAGCTACTACCGTTTTACATCATGGCGTTGATGAGATAGGTCAATATGTCGATGCCGGTAATCAAGTTATCGGTATCATGGAAGCGCTTGGTACAAAAACACCTGAATGGTTGGAGGGAACAATGTCCGGGTTTGGCGAGATGTTGGATGGACTTGGAAGTATAGACCTAATGAAACCAATGTCTATTGTTACTGGTGGTTTGCAAACAATAAAAGGAGCTTTGACAAGTATCACATCATTAGGTGGGGTAATTAATTGGAGTGGAAGCAATGCAAAGGATGTACAGGATTCCATTAATCGTCTTACCGACCGTAACGAGACGCTACAGACTTCTATCGAATCATTGACAGATGAGATAAAGGCAAGCAAAGGAACGAAATCCGTAGCTGCGTATAGAAGTGCTTATGAATACCAGAAAGAGCAGAACTCCAATTATCTGAATATCGCCCGTGAACAGGCGGGTTACCATAATTCACATAAGAGCTGGCAATACTACATGAGATGGTCTGCCGAAGACTTGAAATGGATTCAACAGAACATAAACAAGAATTTTACCGGAACTTCTTCATTATGGGAGCTGACACCTGAAGAGATGGAAAAACTCCGTAGTAATGTTGATATATGGACAAAGATGCAGAATGCCGGGAAAGGTGGTTATGGTGAACGTGTAACCGATAAACTTGATGATTATATTGAGCAGGCCGGCAAACTGGAGGAGTTGACCGATAATCTTTATGAGGGTCTGACCGGAATGTCATTCGATTCCATGTATGACAGTTTTGTAAGCAGTCTGATGGACATGGAGAAGAGTGCTGAGGATGTTGCTGATGACATATCCAAATATTTCATGCAGGCAATGCTGTCAAATGCCATCGGTGAACAGTTTAGTGACAAACTGAGAACATGGTATGACAAATTCGGTGAAGCCATGAAAGATGATGGTACGCTTGATAATAATGAGCGTAAGGAGCTGATGGATGAGTACATGGGTTATGTGGATGAAGCCATGAAGCTTCGTGACGAGCTTGCCGCAGCAACCGGATATGATAAAATTTCGCAAGAATCAACATCGCAGTCAGCTTCATCCAAAGGCTTTCAGGCAATGAGTCAAGATACCGGCGAAGAGTTGAACGGGCGGTTTACAGCATTGCAGATTGCAGGAGAAGAGATAAAGAATCAGAATATTATTCAATCTCAATCACTTAATCTACTGACAGTAAAAGCAGATGCTCTACTTTCCATAAATACGGAAACAAGGAATATCGCTGATGATACGCGAGATTTGATAGCACAATCTTATCTTGAACTGGTACAGATTTCAGAGAATACGGGAAACTCCGCTAAATATCTGAAAGACATCAAAGCAGACATTGCTGCGGTAAAAAAGAATACTGCCGGTTTAGCACCATAAAATAAAAGGCGGGTAAATTCCCGCCTTACTTAGTTTCTTTGAAGGTAATTTTTGTTATGATTGTTGTATCATCATCCTCGAAAAATACTTCTGTCTTATCCAATAAGTACGATTTGTCGTTCCTGTGAAACACAACATTTGGTTTGGTAAATTCGAGAATCTTCATATAACTGAAATCATGTTCAATTACATCTCCATCAAAATTAAGTTTTAAAATAAGTTTTTCCTCCATAGTAATAAAATTGAATTATTTGCAAATATAACAATAAAATTATAGCCATGAAAAATGATTTATTGATAAATGGTAAAGACGCTTACACCTTTTGGGGGGTAAGAATGGGAGAGGGCTTTCTTGATGTACTTGGGGCATCATCACCCATGAAAGAATTTATAGAAAATAAGTCCCGGTTGGAACATGGAAAACGTGTGATAATCAATGACCCCAAAATAGATGAACGGGAAATAACACTTTCTTTTACAATTGAAGGAAATTCCCAATCCGACTATCAAGCAAAGAAAAAAGCTTTCTTTGAAGAATTGTATAAAGGTGTGGTTGATATTCAAGTTCCGGCTAACAGTAATGAGATTTATCATCTGATTTATCTTGGGAAAAGCGTTGCTTATGCACAGAGTTTAGACCAGACTTTCGGAAAAATTTCAGCCAAGTTTAACGAGCCGAACCCGGCAAACAGAACCTAATTCACGACATTGGATTTATTGTCGTGTATATGAGTGTCCAAAATAGGGCACTCTTTTTTTTATCTGCGAACTTTGGATGCGTTATGGTAGACATCAAAGACATATCCGGTAAGACAAGATTTTCGACCCCCATTAATGCCGGGGCTAAAGGCAGGTTTACCCTGATGAAGGAAGACTATATCATCCTTCCATTCAGCGTTCCCGACCCGGTGTATTTCAAGCTCGGCGACTACGTGGATTTGTCGGGAGTGCTTGACGAGTCCCTGGGTGGACTGCTGTCCAAGGTCTATGAGATAGTGGATTTGCAGAAACCTGCCTTCAACGCTTCTACCGGGGGATATGACTATGAGCTGCGCATGGACGCGTATTACTGGAAGTGGAAGAACAAGATTTTCAAGTACACTCCCGAACATGCCGGCCATGAGGCTTCATGGTCTCTGACCGCACCCCTTGACGTGCAGCTCGGCGTATTCCTCCGCAACCTGAAGGCACTCGGATATACATACAAGGGAAAAGAGTTTGAGTTCCGCATAGATTCCACAGTGGAGAACAAGGCCGTTGCGATGAGGTACGACAATATGAACCTTCTTGACGCCCTGTTCTCCATGGCCGATAAGGAGAAATGGGACTGTGACTGCTGGATAACGGATAACATAATCCATTTTGGGCGAAATGAATATGGTAATTCCGTCAGAATCGAGTTAGGGGTTGAAGCGTCAGCCATGACCCGCAGCGACAGCAAAGGTACTTATGCGACCAGAATCTATGCGTTCGGCTCTACCCGGAATATTCCGGCAGACTACCGTCCCGTGGATGAACAGACGGTTGTCAACGGCGTAGTCCAGCGCAGGCTGATGCTTCCCGCGGACACGCCTTACATTGATGTGTATCCCGACATGTCCGAAGAGGAAGCGATAGAGGATATTGTCGTATTTGAAAATGTTTATCCCCGGCGTACGGGCACATTATCCGACGTGCATACCCGCACCGAAGAGGTGAAGGACGAGAACGGCACGAAAGAGACCGTCACCTACTACCGCTACAAGGATACCGGGCTGGAGTTCAAGGAGGAATATCTTATCGAAGGCCAGGAACTGAGAATCCGGTTCCAGTCCGGCAAACTTAACGGCATGGAATTCGGTGTCATTTTCAATCCCGACCCCAAAGACGACATGCGCGGTGCACAGCTTTGGGAAATCGTGAGAAACGAGGATTACGGGCGTATGCTTCCCGATGATACCCTTTGTCCGGAAAACGGCGACGAGTATGTCCTTTCCGGTTTCAACATCCAGCTTGTGTCTGACAGATATACCCCCGAAGCCGAACAGGAGCTTAAGGGAAAGGCGCAGGAGTATGCTGACCGACGCAAAAGGGATGACGGTACATATAACACGACCCTTGATTCCGAATGGGTGTATAACGACCGGCTGAGACGCTTCTATGAGTTCGGACAGAAAGTGTTCCTTGTAAACAGGGCTTTTTTTGAGAACGGGCGCGACAGCCGCATACTCGGCTGGGAGTTCAACCTTGACAAGCCTTGGGACAGCCCTGCATACATAATCGGCGAGAGTATGCCCTATTCCCGTATCGGGGATATGGAAGACAAGATTGATTCTCTGACCTACAAGGGGCAGACATATACCGGCGGCGGAAACGGGGTCTATATAATCAGGACGAACGATACGACAGCCCCTTCCGACAGCAATGTATTCTCGGCACGCAGGTCTTTGGTCACTTTCTTAAGGAAAGACAAGTCCGATAAGACTGAATATCTTTTGAAACTCCTCGCAGGCGGCGAGTTCGGTGAATTCGTAGACAGTATGATTGCCGGTAAGGGTGCAGGGATATTCCCTGATGGCCGGGCACAGGTAGAACGGTTGGAAGTCCGCGGTTCACTGTCAGTGCTTGACTTGATAATAAACCAGATTCAAGGAATGGAATCTGATTACTCCTTCACCGAGATTGGTAAGATAGAATCCGTGGAGGATTTGGGAGAAAACACCTACCGTCTGAGCATCGAGAAACGCACGGACTTCGACTTCATGAAGTTCCAGGACAACGATGTCTGCTTCTCCATCATTAACACACTGCTTACAGGTGGTTCCGAGTATTACACCAGTTGGATGCGTATTCTTACCACCAACAGTGCGGAGAACAGCATAACGGTCGTGCTCTATCCGGACAGCGAAGTACCTGGAGGCACGAACTATCCGCCGTTGGCCGGTTACAACGTAACCCGCAGGGGTAACAGTACGCTGCCTGAAACAGGCGGCGTTAACGGGCGGGCACAGTCGTGGATGATTTCTTCACGAGAAGGTCGGATTATGTTCCTGGCCAATGTCTATAAGCCGATATTGGAGGACTACAACTATGCGCTGACTATCGGAAAACTCCCTAACATCAAGGCACTCGAAAAACTGCCGGTGACAACCGAAGA
>OGRJ01002655.1_pt1 | contig 12518 bp, 11 predicted proteins | sample 1553411 | NCBI WGS metagenome assembly OGRJ01 (sample SAMEA2580084, study PRJEB22360) | human gut metagenome | biome: human gut; feature: human-associated habitat; material: faeces | place: Denmark | collected 2008/2010
TCACATCTGTGGTAAGACGGGTGATCAGACCAGCGGTGCTGTACTTGTCGATATTGGAAAATGAAAAGGTCTGGATGTTGGTGTACATGGCTTTTCGGAGGTTCCTGGCAAATCCAGTAGAAGCCCGGGCTCCGTATTTTCCGCCCATGACGCCGGCCCAGAGACCGCACAGAGCGAGAATTGTCATGACTGCACCTATCCTGTAGATATGGCCGATATTTCCGGCTTCCACGCCTTTATCAATAATGGAAGCCATAGCCAGGGGAATCAGAGTTTCGAAGAGAACTTCGAGAATCATAAAAAAAGGCGTCAGAAAAGAGGCCTTTTTAAACTCCCTGACCTGGGCCAGAAGGGTTTTCAGCATAAAAAATCTCCTTTCTTTACTGTTCGGAAAAACAGCAATCCGCGGATTCCGTTGAGGAAGGTCCGGGACTGCTGCGAACAAGATGTATTAGTTAGTTACTATTATCGTGGAAAATATTTTTAATGTCAAGACAAATATATGTGAAAAGCTTGACATAATTTCGTTCAGGCGGTATATTAAAAGTTAATATTCGCCTGTAAAATGGGGAAAGAGTGAGCATCAGATCCCTTTTACAGCAGTTACAGAATATATATTCAAAGGGAGATTTTTGTAACTGTTATAGGATCAATATAGAGATTAGTTTTTACATAGGGAGGTCTTTTTATATGGAAATCAGACAGTCAGCGGAGGATTATCTGGAGTCGATCCTGGTTTTATCCAAGAAGGGCGGCGGTGTCCGTTCTATCGATATCGCAACCAGACTTGGTGTTTCCAAGCCAAGTGTCAGTCATGCAATGAAGCTTCTTCGTGAAGATGGTTACATTGCTATGGACCGCTATGGTACCGTGACACTTCTGGAGAAGGGTGCGGAGATCGCACATCGTATTTATGAGCGCCATACCGTTCTGGCGAAGATGCTGGAGGGGCTTGGAGTTCCGGCAGATATCGCGCTTGAGGATGCCTGCAAGATGGAGCATGATATCAGTCAGGAGAGCTTTGAGAAAATCAAGGCACATTATAACAAATTTATCAGCAAAGAAGCAGCAGAGGAATAAACAGAAAATGACCGGCAGGTAGGAATCGGTCATCGGATAAAGTGGCAGCGGGACAGAAAGCGGAGTGCCCTGGTTCTTAAGATTTATAAAAAACGTATCGGACAGCTGAGAGATCAGCGTTCGATACGTTTTTTACTTATATAAGGGAATATGTTTTATTTCTGCTTTTCCGGAAGCTGTGCCAGGATGATCGCCGCGAACATGATCACACAGCCCAGGAGCTCTTTTGCGGAAAGCTTCTGTCCCAGGATCACCCAGCCTGCAAGCACGGAGATGCAGGACTCCAGGGAAAGAATGAGAGAAGCAACCGTCGGGTTTACATTTTTCTGACCCACGATCTGCAAAGTGTAGGCAACACCACAGGACATGATACCTGCATAGAGAATCGGGAGCCATGCGGTGAGGATGGAGGAAATCTGTGGGTGTTCCATGATAAGTGCCGGTATCATGGAAAGGATCCCACACACAAAAAACTGGATGCAGGACATTTTTACTCCGTCAGCTTTCGGTGAAAAATAGTCAATGATCAGAATGTGCAGGGAAAAAAGAAATGCACAGACCAGTACCAGGAGATCACCTTTTCCTACAGAAAAGCCGTCGGTGATGCAAAGAAGATAAAGTCCGATCAGTGCCATGGCAACGGCAGCCCAGATAAAGGGACTGCATTTCTTTTTCAGGAAAAGTCCGATAATCGGGACAATGACAATATAGCAGGCAGTGATGAAGCCGGCTTTTCCTACGGTAGTATATTTGATGCCGAACTGCTGGAAATTGCTGGCTGCAAAGAGTGCGATTCCGCATGAGATACCGCCGAGCCAGAGGTCGCGGCTTTTGTGCGGGGATGGTGCGGTGCCCTGAGATGCTGCAGAACCGGAAGAAGTTCGACTGTCAGCGTTTTTCGGGCGGTTCAGAAGAAGGATCACAGGCACAAGGATGACGGAGCCGATCAGAGACCGGACACCGTTAAAGGTAAACGGGCCTACGTATTCCATGCCAACGCTCTGGGCAACAAAGGCAATTCCCCAGATGGTAGCGGCCAGAAGCAGGCAGAGAGAATTTTTCAGAGGCATTTTCTGTGAGTTCATGATAAAAAATCCTTTCGTTTATTAGGTATTATGTGATCAAAGCAGTATATAACAAAAGACCCCGGGGAACTTATATAGCTTCCCGGGGCATTCTTATGATCTGTTGGAACAATGTCCAACAAAATTAGTTCTGATTCTGGTTATTCTTAACTTCTGCAAGCTTCATGGCACGAACCTTCAGCGGCAGACCGAACAGAGTGATGAATCCGTCTGCATCATGATGATCATACATATCACCGGTTGTGAAGGAAGCAAGAGACTCATTGTAAAGGCTGTACGGAGAGGTTGTACCATTCTTGATGATGTTTCCTTTGTAAAGCTTGAATTTAACCTCACCGGTAACATATTTCTGAGTGGACTCAACAAATGCCTGGATAGCCTCACGGAGAGGTGTGTACCATTTTCCTTCGTAAACAACCTGTGCAAACTGGCTGCCAAGCTTTTTCTTGGCTTCCATTGTCTCACGGTCAAGGATCAGCTCCTCAAGCTGGTCATGTGCTGCCATCAGGATCGTTCCGCCAGGAGTTTCATAAACGCCACGGGATTTCATACCAACAACACGGTTCTCAACAATATCAACGATACCGATGCCGTTCTCACCGCCAAGCTTGTTCAGCTCTGTGATGATCTCGGAAACCTTCATTGCTTTTCCGTTGAGTGTTTTCGGAACACCCTGCTCGAATGTCATGGTGATCTCAGTTTCTTTATCCGGAGCCTTCTCAGGTGTTACACTTAATACAAGCATGTCATCATAGTTCGGAGCCTGGGATGGATCCTCAAGCTCAAGTCCCTCATGGCTGATGTGCCAGAGGTTTCTGTCACGGCTGTAGCTGTGGCTTGCATCAAATGGAAGAGTAATGCCATGAGCCTTACAGAACTCGATCTCATCTTCACGGGACTGCATGGTCCACAGATCGGTCATACGCCATGGAGCAATGATTTTGATGTCCGGAGCGAGAGCCTTGATGCCAAGCTCGAAACGGATCTGGTCGTTTCCTTTACCGGTAGCACCATGGCAGATAGCAACGGCACCCTCTTTACGTGCGATCTCAACCAGCTTCTTGGCAATGACCGGACGAGCCATGGAAGTTCCGAGAAGATAGGAATGCTCGTATACAGCACCAGCCTCTACACACGGCATGATGAAGTCATCGCAGAACTCATCGACGATATCCTCGATATATAATTTGGAAGCACCAGACATTTTTGCTCTCTCTTCAAGACCGTCCAGCTCGTTTCCCTGTCCGCAGTTCACACAGCAGCAGACAACGTCATAATCAAAGGTTTCTTTCAGCCACGGGATAAGGGCTGTGGTATCAAGACCACCGGAATACGCTAAAACAACTTTTTCTTTCATAATATATGTCCTCCTGGGATTTTTTTGATTTTGTATCGCTCCGGACATTTCCGGGACGGTGAATTTTTTTACGTTATCTGGAAAAAAATTATGCTGTTTTATAACTTTACCAGAGTGAATAAATATTCATGTACAACAAAACAAAATTTTCGGCTGTCCTGTCGACATGGCTTAATATACACCAGATTTTATAAATATGCAAGAGATAATTTGAAAAATATGAAAAAAATTTTGCATAAAAATGCATCGAAAAGTAGGCGATATTATAAGGAAATACAGGAAAAACAGAAAAGACCGTGAAAAATCAAAGAAAATGACTATTGCATAATATGCAGAGAAGATGTATAATCTATCCATTGATAAGATGGACATATGAGCTGGCAGTACAGACTGGTTTAAGATGTCCGTCTGACCTGGGCAGAAGGTTCAGATATCAGAAGACATAAAAAAGAGGCATAAATAAGAATAGCAAGCGCTTCTGCAGAGTGTATTAAGCCGTAGGAAAAACGGCAGAGGAGGAATGTGAAAGATGATTAAAGCAGGAATTATCGGTGCGACAGGATACGCAGGAAATGAGATCGTAAGACTTCTTCTTGGACACAAGGACGTTGAGATCAAATGGTTCGGCTCTCGAAGCTACATAGATCAGCAGTATGCAGATATTTATCAGAATTTTTTCAGGCTGGTGGATGCCAAATGTATGGATGACAACATGGCTGCACTTGCAGATGAGGTGGATGTGATCTTTACCGCAACACCACAGGGCCTTTGTGCATCCCTTATTAATGAAGAAATCCTTTCCAAATGTAAGGTGATCGACTTAAGCGCAGATTTCCGTATTAAAGATGTGAAAAAATATGAGAAGTGGTACGGGATCGAGCATAAGGCTCCGCAGTTTATCGAGGAAGCTGTTTATGGCCTCTGCGAGATCAACCGTGAGGATATTAAGAATGCAAGGCTGATCGCCAACCCGGGATGCTATCCGACATGCTCCACACTGTCTATTTATCCGCTGTTAAAGGAAGGCCTCATTGATCCGAATACCATTATCATTGATGCCAAGTCCGGAACCTCCGGAGCAGGAAGAGGAGCCAAGGTTCCGAATCTCTACTGTGAGGTAAACGAGAGCATCAAAGCTTATGGTGTTGCCACACACAGACATACACCGGAGATCGAGGATCAGCTTGGATATGCATGCGGACAGGAAGTGATGATCAACTTTACCCCGCATCTTGTTCCGATGAACCGTGGAATCCTGGTAACAGCATATGCCTCCCTGACCAAGGATGTTACCTACGAGGAAGTAAAAGCAGCCTATGACAAATATTATAAAGACGAGTTCTTTGTACGTGTCCTGAACAAGGATGTATGCCCGCAGACAAGAAATGTAGAAGGCAGCAATTTTGTGGACGTGAACTTCAAGATCGATCCGAGAACAAAGAGAGTCATCATGATGGGCGCTATTGACAACCTGGTAAAGGGTGCAGCAGGACAGGCTGTTCAGAACATGAACCTGATGTTTGGATTTGACGAGAACGAAGGACTGAAACAGATTCCGATGTGCCCGTAAAACAGGCAGATCACAAATAAAATATGGGGGATGCCGAAGGAATTTAAACGAATGAACGGCGATATTCGATCTGGCATCACCATTGAGAGGAGATATATAATATGAAGATCATCGACGGCGGCGTTACAGCCGCAAAAGGTTTTAAGGCAGCGTCAACTGCAGCAGAGATCAAATATAAAGGCCGTACCGATATGGCCATGGTATTCAGTGAGGTTCCCTGTGTGGCTGCAGGAACCTTCACGACCAATGTGGTAAAAGCAGCTCCTGTAAGATGGGATCAGGACATTGTATACAACCACCCGGGTGCAAGAGCTGTGATCTGCAACAGCGGAATCGCCAACGCATGTACCGGCGAGGAAGGATTCGGCTATTGCAGGGAAACAGCCAAGGCAGCATCCGAAAGCCTTGGGATCCCGGAAGACAGCGTACTGGTAGCATCCACCGGTGTCATCGGAATGCAGCTTCCCATCGACCGTATCGCAAACGGAGTAAAAGCTATGGCACCGAAGCTTGAGGGAAGCCGCGAGGCAGGCCTTGAGGCAGCAAAAGCCATCATGACAACAGATACCGAGAAGAAAGAGGCAGCGGTAGAGATCGAGATCGGTGGAAAAACCGTAACGGTAGGCGGTATGTGCAAGGGCTCCGGAATGATCCACCCCAACATGTGCACGATGCTTGGATTTATCACCAGTGATGTGGATATCTCCAAGGAGCTTCTTCAGGAGGCACTCAGCGAGGATATCAAGGACACCTACAACATGGTATCCGTTGACGGAGATACCTCCACAAACGACACCGTCCTCCTCCTTGCAAACGGCCAGGCCGGCAATCCGAAGATCACAGAGAAAAACGCAGATTATGAAGAGTTCAAAAAGGCTCTTAACTACGTAAACACAACCCTTGCCAAAAAGATCGCAGGTGACGGAGAAGGTGCAACTGCACTCTTCGAGGTCAAGGTCATCGGCGCAGCCACCAAGGCAGAAGCCGTAACCTTAAGTAAATCCGTAGTAACCTCTTCCTTAACAAAGGCAGCCATTTACGGCCACGATGCAAACTGGGGAAGAATCCTCTGCGCCCTCGGCTACTCCGGCGTCCAGTTCGATCCGGAAAAGGTAGATCTCTACTTTGAGAGCAAAGCAGGAAAGATCAAGATCATTGAAAATGGAGTTTCTACAGGCTACAGCGAAGAGGAAGCAACTAAGATCCTCTCAGAAGAGGCAGTGACAGCCATCGCGGATATGAAGATGGGAGATGCATCCGCAACTGCGTGGGGATGCGACCTCACCTATGATTACATAAAGATCAATGCGGATTATCGTTCTTGATGTAAGAGCTTTGTAGAATGTTTTTTATGGTGGATTTTAGTTGTAGTTTTGTTTCAGTTTGTAAGCTGAGAAAACCCTTAGGGGGAGCGAGCTCAAAGTTGCGAAGCCCGCACGCTCCCCCTAAGAACCCCCTCCGTTGGGCACGCTTGGCTGTGGCATGTAGAACTTCAGTCGCCGAAGGCAGACTGACGAGCTGTTCGCCTTCGGCGAAAGCGCGTCGGAAGCGGCTGTCTGCGACAGCCTGTCCGCAGCAGGCGCTTTGCCCGCAACGCGGGCAACAGCCCGTTTCCCGTGGCCGGAGGGGAGGAGCGTGAGGAGGGGAAACGGCCTTCGGAACTCCGAGTGCCTCCCCTCCTCGCAAATCCACAGCTGTCAGCTGAGACAAAATTATAATAAAAAAGAAATCCCTCCAACATACAACAACAAAACCTTTTTCAATCCATATCATTTTTCAAAAAAAGGAGACACCCACATGGTAAATCAGAAATATCTTGACAAAGCAGAGGTTCTCATAGAAGCCCTGCCATACATCCAGCGGTTCAACCGCAAGATCGTAGTCATCAAATACGGCGGAAGCGCCATGCTTGATGAAGAATTAAAGCGTAACGTCATCAAGGACGCAGTCCTTCTGAAATTAGTCGGTTTCAAACCGATCATTGTTCACGGCGGCGGCAAGGAAATCAGCCGCTGGGTCGGTAAAGTCGGCATGGAGCCGCATTTTGTAAACGGTCTCCGTGTAACGGACAAAGACACTATGGAGATCGCAGAGATGGTTCTTGCAAAAGTAAACAAGGAGCTTGTTACTCTGGTAGAATCTCTCGGCGTACAGGCTGTAGGTGTCAGCGGTAAGGACGGCGGTCTTCTCCAGTGCAAAAAGAAGCTTTCCAAAGGCGAAGACATCGGCTACGTAGGTGAAGTTACAAAGGTTAATCCGAAGATCCTTCATGACCTTCTGGAAAGAGATTTCCTTCCGATCGTATTCCCAATCGGCTTTGATGAAAATTTTGATTCCTACAATATCAATGCGGACGATGCAGCCTGCGCCATTGCAGAGGCAGTTGAGGCAGAGAAGCTTGCCTTCCTGTCCGATATTGAGGGCGTTTACAGGGATGCAGATGATCCCTCCACTCTGATCTCCGAGCTTCGTGTAGATGAGGCTGAGAATCTGATCTCAGATGGTACTGTGGGCGGCGGTATGATCCCGAAGCTGAAAAACTGTATCGACGCTATCGAGCATGGTGTAAACAGAGTCCATATCCTGGATGGAAGGATCCCGCACAGCTTACTGCTTGAGATCTTTACAAACAAAGGTATTGGTACTGCAATTTTAAAAGATGATGGGGAGAAATATTACAATGAGCATGAATGAACAGATGGAAGAATCTGAAGCCAGTATTCTTCATACATATAACCGTTTTCCGGTAGTTTTTGAAAAAGGCGATGGCTGTTACCTCTATGATTCCGAAGGAAAGGAATATCTGGATTTTGCGGCTGGTATCGCTGTAAATGCCCTGGGATATCATTATCCGGGCTATGACGAAGCACTGAAATCCCAGATTGACAAGCTGATGCATATTTCCAACCTGTACTACAATGAGCCGATCATTGATGCAGGAGCCAGACTTGTACAGGCAAGCCATATGGAAAAGGCTTTCTTCACAAACAGTGGTACAGAGGCCATTGAGGGTGCTCTGAAGGCTGCCAAGAAATATGCCTACGAAAGAGATGGCCATGCAGACCATGAGATCATTGCCATGAACCATTCCTTCCACGGCCGCAGCATCGGCGCTCTTTCCGTGACAGGCAATGCACATTACAGAGAACCCTTTGAGCCTCTGATGGGTGGGGTGAAATTTGCAGATTTCAATGATCTTGAGAGTGTAAAGGCTCAGATCACAGATAAGACCTGTGCCATCATCACCGAGACCGTACAGGGAGAAGGAGGTATTTATCCGGCTACAAAAGAGTTCCTGGAAGGCTTACGTAAGCTTTGTGATGAGAAGGATATCATCCTGATCCTGGACGAGATCCAGTGCGGTATGGGACGTACCGGACATTATTTTGCATGGCAGGCATATGGAGTACAGCCGGATATCATGACCTGTGCCAAAGCACTTGGCTGTGGAGTTCCGGTAGGTGCTTTTGTGCTGAACAAAAAAGCAGCTGCAGCTTCCCTGAAGCCAGGCGACCACGGAACCACTTACGGTGGAAATCCCTTCGTATGTGCAGCAGTCAGCAAGGTATTTGACATTTTTGAAAAAGATCAGATCCTTTCCCATGTGCAGGGACTTACTCCGTATTTTGAGGAGAAGCTGGACGAACTGGTTGCAAAGCATGACTGTGCGGAAACAAGAAGAGGCAAAGGCTTCATGCAGGGTATCGTGATCAAGGGACGTCCGGTAGGAGACGTGGTGAAAAAAGCTCTTGCAAAGGGTCTTCTGGTGATCTCAGCAGGAAGTGATGTTCTCCGCCTTGTTCCTCCTCTTGTGATCACAAAAGAGGATATCGACAAGATGGCAGAGATTCTTGACGAGTGTATGGAATAATAAAAAAATAACAGATACAAAAGCAGCAGTATTTTCCGGAAAGGTTAGTGTGCCGATGGAGAATACGGCTGCTTTTTTGTCAGAGAGAAAATGTATATAAATTATATAACAGATATAGAAAACAGTATCCGAAAATCTGGTCGTGTTTTTGAAAACAAACAAAAACTGCTATGATACACCGACAAAATGCACAAAAAAGAGAGCGGGTTTGAGTATAAATTGCACATCTACACAGTTGATTTTAGAATGCCATATGTTATAATTTCACTGGTAAAAAAATTTATGTGAGGGGTGAGAATTTTGAAAAAATTATTAACCGTCATGTGTACTTTCCTGACAGTATTTCTGGCATGTCCTGTGGGTGTATGGGCAGCCGGAAACGGTGGGACAGGATCTGGTGTGCCGGTGTGGCTTTGTATCCCTTTTGCGGGCCTTCTTCTGTGTGTTGCAGTGATGCCGCTGGTAAAGGGTGAGTGGTGGGAGTCACATCAGCCCGTTGTGGTTGCATTCTGGATCGTTCTTATGATCATTCCGTTTGCAGTTGTTTATGGTGCCGGAAAAACTGCGGAAACAGTACTTGAGTGCGTGATCAATGACTATCTTACATTTATCATCCTGTTATTCGGACTGTTCTGTGTATCCGGTAACATTACAGTTGAGGGTGATTTTGCGGGTTCGCCAAGAGTAAATGTAGGACTTCTTGCACTGGGAACCCTGCTTTCCAGCTGTATCGGAACTACCGGAGCCAGCATGCTGATGGTCCGTCCGGTGATCAAAATGAATTCCTGGAGAAAGAGAAAGGGTCATATCATGATCTTTTTCATCTTTATGGTATCCAACATGGGTGGCTGCCTGACACCGATCGGTGATCCGCCGCTTCTGATGGGCTTCATGCGAGGAGTTCCGTTTTTCTGGAGCCTTCATCTTTTTCCGGTACTGATCTTTAATATGGTGATCCTTCTGTTTGTGTTCTATCATCTGGATATGCGCTCTTACAAGAAGGATATCGCAGAGGGACGTAAACCGGATATCAGCAAACCGGGTACCGAGTTTAAGATCGAGGGTCTTCATAATATCATCTTCCTTGTGATGATCGTTGTGGGTGTTATCTTAAGCGGAATGCTTCCAGGTATGCCTGCATTCCAGGATGCGGCCGGAAATGTAAAGGGGCTTCATATTTTCGGTGAGGTTACTTTAGGCTTCCCGTCGATCATTGAGATCGTCCTGATCCTAGCAGCTGCATTTCTGTCCTTTAAGACAACGGATAAAAGGATCCGTGTGCGGAACCATTTTACCTGGGGTGCGATTAAGGAGGTTGCAGTACTTTTCATCGGTATTTTTATCACCATGCAGCCGGCCCTGATGCTTCTGAAAGCAGTAGGACCGAATCTCGGTATCACCGAGCCGTACCAGATGTTCTGGGCGACCGGAGCTTTGTCCAGCTTCCTGGATAATACACCGACCTATCTGGTATTTCTGACAACAGCGGGAACTCTTGGATTTACAAACGGAATCGCAACAACGCTGGGAACGGTTCCTGTAAAGCTTCTTTCTGCGATTTCCTGTGGTGCTGTATTTATGGGCGCCAATACATATATCGGCAATGCTCCGAACTTTATGGTCAAGACACTTTCTGACGAAAATGGTATCAACATGCCGTCCTTCTTCGGATATATGGCATGGTCCATTTGTTTCCTGGTACCGGTGTTCATCATCGATATGCTGGTATTCTTTTTATAAGGGAGGAGGATCAATATGCAGGATAATAACATTCGAGAGAAATGCAGGGAACTTGCCATCAGGCTTTATGAACTGGATGGCGAGGTTTATGAAAGCGTAGGATCTTCCCTTGGACGTACCTTCACCGGTGACAGAGAAGGCACTATCCGGAACTTAAGTGCTCTGATGTATACCAAACCGGACGGACATCTTCTTCGAAGCGAGATGGCACTGATCAGCAACATGGCCAGGACCATCAAGGATAAAGAAGAAAAAAGCCGTCTCATGAAGAAATATGATGAGATCTTTCAGGAGATCCTGACGCTGCCGGAGACTTTTGTTGCTACGGATATCATGGATAAGGAACGTGTGGCGCTGAATCATATGATCAAGCACAGGGAAAAAATCTCTGAGAATGACCATCTGGTCATCTGCATCAGCCGTACACAGGGAAGTGCCGGTAATGATATCGGTTTCGGACTGGCAGACAAGCTTCGGATCAACTATTATGATGTGGAGATCTTTGATCAGGTATTAAGGCGCCTTGAGGCGGAAAAGGGCGCGGTCAACGATGCGGAATATTTTGCGGATTTCAATAAATATGAGAAGAAGCATAAATTTGATCCCAAGGGCTGGTTCCGGGAATTCAACCGTTACCATGGTCTTCCGAAACAGGATGCGGTATTCTTTAACATGAGTGACCTGATCTGCGATCTGGCCTCAAAAGAGGACTGCATCATTATGGGAAGGTGTGCGGATGCGATCCTCAAGAACAATCACATTCCGCATATCAGTCTGTTTATCACAGCTCCTTTTGCTATCCGTGTGCAGCATGTTATGGATGTACGGAAGATGAATATGAAGCAGGCAGTCCGTTTCCTGAAGAAGATGGACAGCCAGCACAGACGGTATTACAATTTTTACGGCGGAGCTCAGTGGGGCAAGCCGGATAACTACGATCTTTGTATCAACAGTGCAAGCTACGGAATCAATGAAACGGAGAATCTGATCCTGAAGCTTTTGAATGATCAGATCCACTAAGAGATAAAAATATGAGCAGCACGGAAGAAAGAAAAAGTTCCGGAAGGCTTTTTTAGCTTAACAGGCTGCAAACAGAAAAAGAATCAGAACAGAGTTCCTGCATTCTGAGGTAACCTTCTGCCAGACAGAAATACCTCAGAATGCAGGAACTTTTTTTATATTTTTTTTATAAAAACTTAATCTTGATTAACTTTTTTCATTTAGGGGATTGACATTCGAAAAAACTTAGTATAAACTAACCTATGAGTTAGGTCTAACTAATTAGACTGAGTTAATTAATAGAAAGAAACGGAGGGATTCCATGCAGCCGATTTTATTTTTACAGTCAGGTGATACTGGCACGATCAAGCGTATTTCCGGAGCGGAGGATACAAGAAGATTTCTTGCAGGCCTTGGTTTTGTTGAGAATGCGGAAGTGACAGTTATTTCTCAGTTTGACGGCAATCTGATCGTAAATGTCAAGGATTCCAGAGTAGCAGTCAATAAGGAAATGGCCAGACACATTATGGTGTGACCGGACTGCGAGGCAGTGACCGGTAGTGAATTTGCCCCAAACTGCGGAAGGCGCAGTTGAGGATAGATTAGGAATTGGAATATGAACAGGGAGGAAAAGAGAAATGACTTTACGTGATGCAGCAGTAGGTTCTACAGTAGTTGTTTCCAAGATCACCGGCGACCCGGCTTACAAGCGTCGTATCATGGATATGGGAATCACAAAAGGCAGCGAGGTTTATATCCGAAAGGTAGCTCCTCTTGGAGATCCGGTTGAGATCACCATCAGAGGTTATGAGCTTT
>OGRJ01002660.1_pt1 | contig 12500 bp, 10 predicted proteins | sample 1553411 | NCBI WGS metagenome assembly OGRJ01 (sample SAMEA2580084, study PRJEB22360) | human gut metagenome | biome: human gut; feature: human-associated habitat; material: faeces | place: Denmark | collected 2008/2010
CCCACAGGCGTACTGAACTTTTTTGGCATCCTACTGTCTATTTGATACGGAGCTTCCGGCCCAGCTGCAGGATCGTCGTGCGGCTGATCTTGTTCAGGCGGCAAATCTGGTCAATCGATACGCCGTACTTGATCGCGAGCTTGCCGAGCATGTCGCCCGAGCGGATCGTATGGTAGACGGCCGTGCTTTGCGACAGCGTCGAGCGCTGGCTTTCGGCCTTCTCCTTGTTCTGCGCTTCGGCTATTCTGGCCAGAATATCGGTCGAGGTGGTGGTGCTGTCGCCTTCGGCCGATGCGAGCAGCGGAAAGTCGTCGTCGTCTTCCTCCAATATCTCCGATGCGCGGGAGTGTATGTTGAAAAACGACTTTTCGAGTGCGAAGGTCTGGTACTTGAGGCAGCCCGTCGGAAAGTCGATGATGAATTCCGGATCAAAAGTCTGGTCGCAGTAGCGCATTTCGAAATGAAGGTGGGGGCCCCGGCTTCGGCCCGTATTGCCGCTGAATCCGATGACCTGCCCCGTCTTGACGTATTCGTTGACTTGTACGTTCAGCTTCGAAAGATGGGCATGCCATGTTTCGAGCCCGTTGGGGTGTCGGACGATCACCAGATTGCCGAAGCCGCCCGTGTTGTACTTGGCGTAGCGTACCCTTCCGTCGAACGCGGCACGGATCGGCTCGCCCACTTTCAGCGGGATATCCACCCCGTTGTGGTTGCGACGACGGCGAGGACCGTACTTCGACAGTACGTTTCCGACGACGGGCGGAGTGAACTCGCTCAGATCCTTGACGATTTTCAAGTCGATTACGGGCGGCAGGTCGGCATACTCGATGCTCTTGTATGCGAAGACCTGAGAGGTGTCCCAGTGCTGGGCATAGACCGGCAGCGAGTCGAGCGTACGCAAGGAAGGTCGGTAGAAGCTCCATGTGTTGTTGCTGTACAGGATCACTTTCGTCTCCGGGTCGTCTGTCGGCAGCGTGTCGAGCGGCCGCTGGGGCAGTTCTTCGAGATGGGGAGCGGCCGGCGGTCCCGCCGGTTTGCGTCGCTGGGCGTCGACGCGGGTCAGGCAAAGAAAAAGACAGACCGTCAGTATAAGGTTTTTGAGCATTCGGTCGGGTTTAGAACGAAAGCAAAAGTAGCGAATATCGCTGGAATAATCGAAGAAAATCAGCAGATTAACGCAATGAGAACTGAAATTTAAGCAGTTAGAAGAAAATCACGGAAGTTGGGCAGAGGGCTGAAAAACGTTTCAAAGCGGATTGGAGAAAGAGAACGATTTCCTATTCGTTACCCGTCAGAAATGCAGATTTAACACTCTCCGTCCCGTTTGCGCCGTTCTGCGTAGGTTTGCTTGTCAAGGTTTAACTCGTTGATTTATAGTTTTGCAACCAAAAAAGGACGAGTATGACAAGGAGCACATTCCGCGTGCTGTTCTATGCGAACGGCAGCAAGGAGAAGAACGGAATTGTCCCCATCATGGGACGGGTTACAATCAACGGGACGGTGGCGCAGTTCAGTTGCAAGCGGAGCATCGCAAAGGAGCTTTGGGATGCCAAGGGCAACCGTGCCAAAGGCAAGAGCGTGGAAGCGAGGGAGACGAACCTTGCGCTCGACAACATCAAGGCGCAAATCATCAAGCACTACCAGCGCATATCCGACCGTGAGGCGTATGTCACGGCGGAAATGGTGCGCAACGCCTATCAGGGCATCGGCTGCGAGTATGAAACGATACTCGGCGCATTCGACAAGGAGAACGCCAAGTTCCTGAAACGTGTCGGCAAAGACCGCTGCATGGGGTCTTACCGTGTGATGGTGCGCTCACGGAACTATGTGGCGGCGTTCATCAAGTCGTTCTACAAACGCAACGACATGTCCATGCTGGAACTTACACCCGACTTCATCAAGGAGTTTGCGGCTTATCTTACGGCTGAACGGGGACTGAAAAACGCCACCATCTGGCTGAACTGCATGTGGCTGAAAGGCGTGGTCATGCGTGCGCACTATAACGGACTGATACCGAGAAATCCGTTTGCGCAGTTCCATATCAGCCCGAATGTTAAGGAACGGGAGTATCTGACAGAGGACGAAATCAAAAGAATCATGGCGCACGAGTTTGACAACCCCACCCTCGCATTGGTGCGGGATCTGTTCATTTTCGCCTGCTTCACCGCCTTGTCTTTCGTGGATATGAAAGAACTCACAACGGACGAAATAGTGGAGGTGAACGGTGAGAAATGGATATTGTCGAAACGGCATAAGACAAATGTCCCGTTCCAAGTGAAGCTGCTGGATATTCCCTTGCAGATAATCGAACGGTACAAGTATCTGTCGGAAGACAGGCTGGTTTTCGGAAAAATCAACTATTGGACGATGTGCAAACAGCTGAAAAAGGTAATGACGGAATGCGGAATAGAGAAGCAAATCTCCTACCATTGCGCACGTCATACGTTTGGAACACTGGCTCTTAGCAAGGGAATGCCCATTGAAAGCGTGAGCCGTGTGCTGGGACACACGAACATTGTCACGACTCAAATCTATGCGAAGATAACCACACAGAAACTTGACAATGACCTGACGATGTTCGGCAACAAGCTGAACGCATCGTTCGGAAGTGTAACCCCATAATCAAGCATAGCCATGAAACGAAGCATCATCACAACAGATGGTAACGGCAACATCATCATGCCGACCGACATAGGCGCAACCGCCATGAGCGAATGGGAACTTTGCGCCCTGTTCGGAGTAACCGCCCCGACATTCCGTGCAGGGCTGAAGGCTCTTTGCAAGAGCGGAGTTTTAAGGGAATACGAGATAAGGCGAAGCATACGGGTATCCGATAATTGCAGTATGGAGGTTTACAACCTTGAAGCGATAGTTGCCCTTGCTTTCTATATCAGCACATTCGGAGCGGAACGGGTACGCAATGCCGTTCTTGAAAGACTGTACCTGCGAAAAGAGAAAGTATGCTATCTCCTTTCGCTTGTCAATTCTTCAAATGATATGTAGTAGATTGTAGATTAGATAAATAGTAGGAACGCAATGAACACCTGCTATTTATCTTTTATCGTTTTTGCTCCTCTATAAATACATCTATTTCTCCTAAATAACCAATTTCTTTAGGAAGTACGAACATATTGTTCGGATTTACATATTTTCGAAAATGGTCTTCAATATCGGAAATTTCCAAATCTTCAATGCTTGTATTAGTATTAAATCCCACAGGTTGAATATGACACAATTTCCAATTAGGCAAAGCATAACTACCTAATGGTTTGGTGTACTTGGCATTTGCCTTAATTTCCTTTGTTGCCATAAACACCATTGGTAACTCTTTTTGGCTCAACAGCTCTTTGATTTGCGATAAGGTGAACACTATCCCTTTTAGAACATTATTATACACCCAAATAGCTACGGTATTATCTGAAACGATAATCTCTCTTCCACAGGGATGCACAAAGGATTGACCTCGTTTATTTGTTTCTTTGCGAATAATCAATGGCATATCTTTGTCTGCAATCCATTTCTCTATCAGATTATTCCAATTTTCAAGTACTTCAACATCTATCTGAGGGTTATTAGGAGAATTACGCCACAATGTACCTATCTCCTTAATTTTCATTCGGATTTCTTTCCCTACCAAATCTTTTGTGGGCATACATCTTTCTGACTGCCTATATGGTGTAGGTTGTCCCGATATTAAAAATTGCATAGCTCGTTTGGGAGGATATTTACAACTATACAATCTGCCCTCTTGATAGCTCTTGGTTTCAATAACATTTGAAAAGACACGATAGAAATCAGCTTTTGTAAACTTGAATGTTTCATCTGGAATATGCACAATAAATGAATCATTATCATTCAAAGGCTCAATCAAATCAGCCTTGAAACATAATCTACTACTTGTGTATTCTACCATATACTAACTATTCAAACTAATTATACCGCAAAGGTACTCGAAATAAACCAAATGAGAGAATTTCTTTCGTTTATAATTGTCTTGAGTTTATAGCACACATCAAATTCATCTTCCCATAGTACTTTATTCACTATTCTGCTATGATTTGCGTAGCAACTTATCCGTCAATTACTTATATTTTTGTAGCTGACATTTTTTGAACCTAAAAGTATTTGAAAATGGAAGCTAACAAAGTAACATTAAGCCATAAGCTACCATCGGATGGCGGCATGGCAAAGGAAGAATTTATCCGTGTCGGGACAACGCTCTACAAGATTGTGGAGCAACCGAGACTGAACGGAGGGTATGTGAAGAAACGCATCGCATGGAACAACGAGACCCTGCGACAGGATTACGGCAAGGATTACATCGGCAGCGTTCCCAAGTATGACGGCTTCTGCACAGTACCCGAACACATCGGCTACCGTTCCGTGGTCGGCAAGTTCCTTAACCTCTACGAACCGATAGACCACCGACCGCAGGAGGGCGATTTATCGCATATCCAATCTTTGGTACGGCACATCTTCGGGGAACAGTACGAGTTGGGGATGGACTATCTGCAACTGCTCTACCTGCAACCAATTCAGAAGTTGCCTATCCTGCTGTTGGTGTCGGAAGAACGCAACACGGGCAAAAGCACCTTCCTGAACTTTCTGAAAGCCCTTTTTCAGAACAATGTGACTTTCAACACCAACGAGGATTTCCGCAGCCAGTTCAATTCCGACTGGACTGGCAAGTTGCTTATCGTGGTGGATGAGGTGCTGCTCAACCGCAGGGAGGATAGCGAGCGGTTGAAGAACCTCAGCACCACACTTTCCTATAAGGTGGAAGCCAAAGGCAAAGACCGTGACGAGATTGCGTTCTTCGCCAAATTCGTGCTGTGTTCCAACAACGAGTATCTACCCGTAATCATAGACGCAGGGGAAACACGCTATTGGGTGCGCAAGATAGACCGCTTGCAGTCCGATGATACCGACTTCCTGCAAAAGCTGAAAGCGGAGATACCCGCCTTTCTTCATTTCCTGCAACACAGACAGCTATCCACCGAAAAGGAAAGCCGGATGTGGTTCAACCCCACATTGCTGCATACAGAAGCCTTGCAGAAGATTATCCGTAGCAACCGCAACCGGCTGGAGATAGAGATGTCGGAACTGCTGCTTGACATTATGGTTGCAATGGATGTAGATAGCGTTTCATTCTGCCTTAACGACCTTGTCGTACTGCTGGTACACTCGCAGGTAAAGGCGGAAAAGCACCAAGTGCGTAAGGTGGTGCAGGAGTGCTGGAAACTAACACCTGCACCAAACGGGCTTACCTACACCACCTATCAGGGCAATTACAACAGAAGTTGTCACTATGAGCCGATAAAGAGGGTGGGACGCTTCTACACCGTCACAAGGGAGCAACTCGAATCCCTGTAATACTATCATTTTTCTGTTGAATTGTTGAATATGGGTATAAATACAATGACAATAAACGATATACATTCTCAACAAAATCTCAACAAGCCAAAAGAGAAGTTGAGAGACCACCGATACCCGTTTGTGGATTTCTCTTTTGGTGAGCGGTTTGTTGAGAAGATGTTGAGAGGTTACGAGGCTGTATATAAACATATTACATCAACAGTTCATCAAATCAACAAATTTTCATCAACTTCAAAACCGTATGTAATATGACAATCCAAGATGTAAAGCAAATCAAACTGGCAGACTATCTGCAAAGTCTGGGCTATACGCCTGTAAAGCAACAAGGCAGGAATCTGTGGTACAAATCACCGTTACGGGAAGAAACGGACGCATCGTTCAAGGTAAACACCGAGCTTGAAAAATGGTACGACTTCGGCATCGGCAAAGGCGGTAATATCATTGCATTGGCAGCGGAACTCTACCATTCGGAAGATGTAGCCTATCTGCTGAAACGCATAGAGGAGCGGACAGCATACATCCGCCCTGCATCGTTCTCTTTTGGCAGACAGCATTCCGACAATCAGCCTTATCAGGGATTAAGTGTTGGTGAGTTGTCCTCTCCTGCTCTTATAGCCTATCTGCAAGAAAGGGGAATAAACATCGGACTTGCCAAAAGAGAATGCAGGGAGCTTCGGTTTATGAATGCCGACAAACCCTATTTTGCCATCGGCTTTCCGAACATGGCAGGGGGATATGAAGTGCGCAACAGATACTTCAAGGGATGTGTCGCCCCGAAAGACATCACCCATATCCGACAGCAGGGCGGACAACGATGTATGTGTTACCTGTTCGAGGGGTTCATGGATTACCTTTCATTCCTTACCATCCGAGTAGAAAACAATCCGCAACACCCGCGATTGGACACACAGGACTATATCATATTGAACTCCGTTTCCAATCTTGCAAAAGCGGAAAGCATATTGGAGACCTACATCCAAGTCGGCTGTTTCCTTGACAACGACACGGCAGGACGGAACACCTGCAAGAAGCTGAAAGAGAAGTTTGGGGAACGGCTGCTTGACAAGTCAATGTACTATCGTGAGTATAAGGACTTGAACGACTACCTGTGCGGTAAGCCCTTGTCCCAATCGGCAGAGCCGATAAAGGAGAAGAAGCAAGTCCAATCCGCAAGGCGGATGATGCAGCCACCGAAAAAGAAAGGGGGATTTCATCTGTAATATGCACGTCCGCTCTCCCAAGGTATTTAGACAGAAATACCATAGCTCAATAGGGCGTTTTCTTCACGCATTACTCCGTAACGCTAAAAACACCCTATCGAGCCAAAGGGAAATCCCTTTGGAAACCCTGTGCAAACGAGAGCAGAAGCCAAACTCGTTTGGATTATGCCGAGTGCAGCAATGGTTCATTTGCATAATAAACCCTGTGAGCCGATGCCACAGGCAGAGAGAAGAAACATAACGATAACCGCAAAAATAGGAATAATATGGGATATTTTTCATTAGACATAAAGAAAGCAAAGGGTACATCGGACACCACGCAGTCCGACCATATAGAGAGAAAGATAATACCTAAAAACGCAGACCCGACAAGAACGCATCTGAACAGGGTGCTTGTCGAATACCCCGATGGCGTTCACGGCAGGGATGAAGCGATTGCCCACAGGCTGAACACGGCAGGCATCAGACGGAAAATCACGCACGACCAAGTCCGTGTCGTTCGGGTGGTCTTGTCGGGTACACACGAGGACATGATGAACATACAGGAAAAAGGAGAACTCGATGAATGGTGCAGCGACAGCATCCAATGGCTGCAAGCCACATTCGGCAAAGACAATGTGGTTGCCGCACATCTGCACATGGACGAGAAGACTCCGCACATACATGCAGCCGTTGTTCCCATCGTGACGGGTGAAAGGCGCAAAGCCAAGAAAGAGCAGACGGACGGTAAGCGCAAGTACCGCAAGAAAACAAATTCCGTCCGTTTGTGTGCCGATGACCTGTTCAACCGCCAGACCTTGGTCGCCTACCACGACAATTACGCAAGGGTGATGGCGAAATACGGATTGCAGCGTGGGGTACGGGGTTCGGAAGCACGGCACACCACCACCATGCAGTATTATAGGGACTTGAAAAAGAAGAATGAAGTCCTCGAAACCGAAACCAGACTGTTGCAGGAAAAGAAGACCGAAGCGCAGGAGGAATTGAGACAGGTAAAAGCAGAAATCCGTACTGACAAGCTCAAATGTGTAGCCACCGATACGGCAACCGCCCTTGCAAGCAGTGTGGGTTCTCTTTTCGGAAGTGGAAGAATGAAATCGTTGGAACGCAGGAACGAGGACTTGCAAGACCGCATCCTTGAACTTGAAGACGAAGCCCGACAACGGGAACGGCAACAAGCCGAACAGATACAGGAGATAAGAAACGCTTACGAGCAACAGCACCGCAAGCTGTCGGAGTTTACGGATTTTGTCAGACGCTACTTTCCGTATGTGGAGAAACTGATGCCTGTAATAAATTTCCTGCGTGAACGTTTGGGCTTTAATGATGGGATAATCAGAAGACTGTGCGAGTTCAAGGAGGTCGGAATAAAAGGTGAACTCTATTCTTCCGAATTTAACCGAAGTTTTGATACCCGACATTCCGTCTGCTCCATCAAACAGGATGAAAACGGTAAATTCGATTTCAAGATAGACGGGGTTTCTCACGTGAACTGGTTCAGAAAGAAGATGAATGAGTTCAGAGAAGCCATCGGAATACCGAAGCCAAGACAGAATAGAAGTATGAAACTGTAAATCAAAAAAATCCGTGATAGTAGAATGGTATATCACGGATTTTTCATACTTTTGTATTGGATTGAGGCAACTCTTTCCAAGACATACGAAAAAAAAGAAGCGTTATGCTTATCTTGTACTTGAAAACGTAGGAAATTTTCAATTAGATGCAAGGATAGCATAGTGGTTCTCACGCATATAGCGTGGGCTGCTATTGTTACATCTGCATCTATGGTTTCCTACGACCTTCAAGTAAAGAATGTGGCATACAGTTCCACGCTTCTTTAATAGGTTAAATTCCTTTGGGAACTGGAGATTAAAAAATGTAGTGTATGAGCGTAATAAAAAAATGGTTATTAGCTATTTGTGCCATTATATTAATGAATGGATGTGCACCACTTCGAATGCCTGTAATAGTAAGGAATGCTCCTATTGAAATGTATAAATACGCATACATTTCCCCAACAAAGGAATTGACATCAAGCACAGGAGGTACATATGGTGGGCAATACGGTATCTATGGTTCTTCAACCACCAAAAGTGTTAATCCAAGTGATGTAATAGCAGGAATACTAATAAAAGAAGGATATATCATATTACCCGAACTTAAACCCGAATTATCTAATGAAACTCTAATCGTCAATTATGGTGAGAGTGGCAGGCGTAATAGAGGTTTAGGTTACACAATAGAAGTAACTATACAGTTTAGCTCTGCAAAAACCAATGAAATGATATGTTCTTGTACAGCAGAAGGACAAGGCGAAACAGAAGCTGATGATATCCGTCAAGCCATTAGAAGAGCCTTAACAAGTTTATTCCCTGAGAAATAACCCAATAATACGACAGATTATGAAAAAGTTTTTAGTATTATCCGCTTTAGTTATAACTTCTTGTACACTCTCTAACGAGGAAAAAGCTGAGAAATTGGTTAAAGAGACGCTTAAAGACTATCTCTATCACCCTGATTCTTATGAGCCAATATCAACAAGAGTTGATAGTATGTTTATTGATGTAACTACTATCGAGCCTATTATGAAAATTAGCGATGAAATCAAGAATTTGATATCTAAAATAAATCGCTGTGAGAGAAAAATTGAATCAGCAGAATCTTCTATGGATATTTTTGCCCCCAATGGTTATTCTTCTCAATACTCTCGTGGAGAGTATTCACGAGCAAAAAAAGAAAAGGAAGAAGCCAAATCTGATTTGAACAAATACACCAAGAAACTTTCAGAACAACTTGCTTTTCTAAAAGAAAATGTCGCTAAATATCACAAAGGAGAATTTACAGGTTGGGCAGTAAGCCATAGATTTAGGAGTCTTAATGGAGCAGGCTCAATGACCATTCCGGGAGAAATGATTTTCTTTTGCGATGAAGAATTTACAACTTGTGGGGGTTATGAAACAGATAAGTTTGAGGACTTCGTAAAAATTTTAAACGCAGTAGATGAAGCAATTTCGGATGAAGATGTAATAGATTATTTTAAAGAAAATAATTTTTTGCTATAAATTCCGTATTTCCGTAGTACGCTAATTTTTATGCAAATCAAATATTATCAACTGCTATTTTTTTAATATGCAATGGGCGTTTATTTTGGTTATTTGTATAATTGCTATTTCGGTTATTGTAATAGCGATGGTACGAACACGCCTAAAAAACAAATCCAAAGAGCTTGCAGAAAAGCTAAACCATATATCTGCATATAGCGAGAAATCAAATTATGAGCAAGCAAGAGAGAGATTATCGGCTCTTAATGAGGGGGCGTTTATAGATATTCCCTCAGACTTGAATAATGGCTTTTATGGCAGGGTAATCTCCGCAACGCAAGAAAAAGATTTCATCAATCATTATAAGGTACATTTCCAAGAGGCATATTCACTTCTGAAGAAACTTGAAGCCTTTAACATCACTCCATCAGAAACCATATCCAAATTCATTAACGACTTTGGAAGAATCAACAAACTTGTAAAACAACATAATGATGGTGTTATAACCTTTCTACTTGACACGCACAGGGACTTTTTCGACCATTGCCTAAAATACCCATTAGACAAGCAACAAAGACGCTCAATTGTTTTAGAAGAGGATAATTGTTTAGTAGTCAGCAGTGCAGGTAGTGGTAAAACCTCTTCAATTGTCGGTAAGGTTAAATATCTCACCGAAATCAAGGGTATAGCACCTGAAAGAATTTTACTTATCAGTTATACCAACAAAGCAGCAGCCGAACTAACCGAAAGAATGGCGACCAATGGATTGAAAGGTTACACATTCCATAAGTTAGCCGTTGATATTATAGGCAAAACAACAGGCACAAAACCATCGATTTGCGACAATACAGATTCATTGTTTGTTGATATATATCACAAATTATTAGATAAATCGTCTTTCAAGAAAAATATAGTGGAATACTTTATTGATTACCAAACGAATGAAGCCGATTGGGAACAACGCAAGAATGAAAGACGAGAGCAATTATCAGAGCAAAAGAATGTGCAGCTAAAGGCGATGTTCCCCGATATGGACGGCAGAGCCATATATGTGAGAAGTGAACAAGAACAAAAAATATGTTTTGCTTTGTCCTCGCTGGGAGTGAAATTCAGATATGAAGAACCATACGAACATCAATTAGCAGATGAGATGCACTCACAATATCGTCCCGACTTCTCAATATATTTTAAGCAAGGAGGAGTAACCAAACGCATCTATCTTGAACATTTCGGAGTTGATGAACACGGGCTTGTTCCTGCTTGGTTCGCAAAAGACAAGGGTATAACCTACGAAGAAGCCAATCAGAAATACAATGATGGTATAACTTGGAAAAAAGCGGCTCACGAGAAATTTGGTACACAACTTTTAGTGACATCAAGTGCAGATTTCCATTATTCTGATATTAGGGATAAACTCCGTAAACTATTAGCTGAAGCAGGTGTACCAATTCAAGAAAAGACCGATGAGGAGTTATACGATTTAGTAGTACCCAAAGGCAGCAAGCAGGAAAAGGCGTTTATACGACTTGTTGTTACTTTCGTTACATTGGTAAAATCAAGTTGTAAATCAGTTAAAGAGGTTTTGAAACAAGCCAAAAATGCAGATGATGAACGAAGTGTGTTTATCATCAAGAATATATTTCAACCTGTATATGAACGCTACATAAATGCGTTAAGCGATAGTAACCAAATTGATTTTACCGATGCTATTCTTCAAGCCACTGAGATATGTCGTACTTCACACCCTGTTGAATATGATTATATCATAGTGGATGAGTTTCAAGATATTTCTGTTGACCGTTACAACTTCTTGAAAGTATTGCGAGAGGGAAATCCACCCCCCAAGTTGTATTGTGTGGGCGATGACTGGCAGTCCATCTATCGTTTTTCGGGGAGCGACATGGCACTTTTCAATCAGTTTTCAGATTACTTCGGCCAGACAGAAATCAATAAGATTGAAACAACATATCGGTTTGGAGAGCCTTTAGTCAGCCTGTCCTCGCAATTTATCCAACGCAACGAAGCCCAAATTAAAAAGAACATCCATCCTTTTAACCCACAAGTTAAAACAGAATTACAGTTTTGCGATTATGAAAGACGAGATTATTGCAATGTTATCGGACAATTGGTCGCGTCAATTCCATTAGACAAATCAGTCTTTTTGTTAGGGAGATATTCCTTTGACGATTATTACCTGTCGTTCATGTATAAATCCGTGAAAGAGGGTAATCGCTTTTTCTATATCATCGGAGACAGGAAAATAGAGTTTCTGACCGTTCATAAATCCAAAGGACTTGAAGCAGACTATGTGATAATTCTTCAATGCAACAAGGACACATACGGGTTTCCCTCACTTGTAAGCGATGACCCTGTGCTTAATTATGTCTTGACAAAAAGCGACCAATATCCATACGGAGAAGAACGCAGGCTGTTTTATGTAGCCATTACCAGAGCTAAAGTAAAGACCTATATACTGTATGACAGACGCTTTCCTTCCGTTTTCGTGGACGAATTCTTGCATCCGGAAAAAATCACGGAAGAAAGTTATGCCAAGCATCCAAACGCCAACAAAAAGTGGACACGCAGTGCGGATAATTTTCTGCTTACCCTTTATCATGAAGGGAAAAGTATAAAATACATAGCCGAGAAAATGGGCAGAAGTCAAACCTCGATAGTAATGCGATTAGGAAAATTGGAAGGGAAACGGCAATAAAATACTGATTGCATTTCGTTTGTCGAAAATATATGTTACCTTTGCATAGAGTTGTTTGACAGCAATGTACTGCACATCGCAGAATTTATGACCGTTGCCAAGTCATTACCTCACTTGTGGCAAAAAGTGCGCAAGTTGCTTATTCCTAAA
>OGRJ01002661.1_pt1 | contig 12497 bp, 10 predicted proteins | sample 1553411 | NCBI WGS metagenome assembly OGRJ01 (sample SAMEA2580084, study PRJEB22360) | human gut metagenome | biome: human gut; feature: human-associated habitat; material: faeces | place: Denmark | collected 2008/2010
TGGCAGATATCTATAAGACAAAAGTATGCCCTCTTGCAAAGGTTATGCGAAGAGAATTAAAGAAGAGAAGAGTTAAGAAATTAAAAGTTGTATATTCAGAAGAAATGCCGATCAAACCAAAAGATGATATGGCAAACAATTGCAGAACAAACTGTATCTGCCCTCCAGGAGCACAGCACAAATGTACAGAGAAAAGAGCGATTCCAGGCAGTACAGCATTTGTACCGTCTGTCGCAGGACTGATCATCGCAGGGGAAGTAGTGAAGGATTTATGCAAGGCGTAAAAAGTGTAACAAAACAAGCATTTATGAAATCCATACCAATCATGTGCAGCTATATATTTGTCAGTATGGCATATGGAATGATGATGGAGAATGCAGGATTTGCGTGGTATTATTCGCTTCTTACAAGCCTTACCGTGTATACAGGAGCTTTTCAGTTTGTCCTGATCACATTTTTAAGCAGCGGGGCATCGATCGTTACGATTGCAGTGACGGCATTGTTGATGAACAGCAGACAGAGTTTCTACAGCCTTTCATTTTTGGAGACATTCCGTAAGATGGGAAGAAAGAAACTTTATATGATCCATACGATGACAGATGAAACATATGCGGTAAACTGCACAATCGAAGACAAAGATGAAAACAGCAGAAAAGAGATGTTTCTCGTTGCATTCTTCAGCAGATGTTACTGGATGTTTGGAGCAGTGATGGGCGGTCTGATCGGGCAGTTGATCCCATTTGAATTAACAGGAATTGATTTTTGTATGACTGCATTATTTATCATCATTTTTATCGATCAATGGGAGAAAGCGGACAAGCATTTTCCAGCGGTTGCAGGAGTCTTGATCGCGGTGATCGCCTTGATGATCTTTGGACAGCGGGCATTTATGCTGCCAGCATTGGTGATCGTTTCAGGAGTTTTAATCTTCTGGAATAGCAAACAACAGGAAGTTTAGACAGAAAGGGGAAAATAATGAACACAAAAATGGCATTGATCGCGATTTTCGTTTCTGCCGTGATTACATTTGGACTTCGAGCCCTCCCTTTTCTTGTATTTCAGGAAGGAAAAGAGCTTCCAGATCAGATAAAAAGATTAGGAATGGTGTTGCCATCTTCGATCATGGCAGTACTGATCGTGTATTGCCTGAAAGATGTCGGGGATGACTTTATGGCAGATGGTTTATGGAAACTGATCGCAGCAGCAATCACTGCAGTCAGTTACAAATGGAAACATAATACGCTGATCAGCATTTTACTTGGAACAGTGAGTTATATGCTGTTCTTACATTTTTTTGGATAGAACTAATTTGAGATAGAATAAAACATAGGATGAGACAGGAGATATATATGGCAAGAGAAATAGAGACAAAATGTATTCATTTAGAAGAGGAAGAAAATTCGATCAACCACTATGGTGCGATCAGTTACCCAATCTATCAGTCAGCAACATACGCACATCCAGGAGTCGGACAAAGCACAGGTTATGATTACAGCCGTCTGCAGAATCCAACGAGAGAACATCTGGAGAAGACAGTTGCTTCTCTGGAAAATGGAATCGATGCATTGGCATTTTCATCAGGAATGGCAGCGATCACATTGATGATGGAATTATTCAAACCGGGCGATCATCTGATCGTGGATGCAGATTTATATGGCGGCAGCATCCGTCTATTTAATCATGTATCTGAGAAAAACGGAATCGAATTTTCCAGTGTAGACTGCCACAAGGAAAATGTTGCAGCATATATCAGAGAAAATACAAAAGCAGTTTATATCGAGACACCAACCAACCCAATGATGAACGTCACAGATATCAAAGCATTAGCTGAGATCACAAAGAAACATAACATCCTTCTGATTGTTGACAATACATTTTTATCTCCATATTTCCAGAATCCATTAGATCTCGGAGCAGATATTGTTGTACACAGCGGAACAAAATATCTTGGAGGCCACAACGATACACTGGCTGGATTCTTAGTTACAAACAGAGAAGATATCAGTGAAAGATTTCGCTTCCTGATCAAGACAACAGGAGCTGGATTAGCACCATTTGACTGTTTCCTGATCCAGAGAGGGATCAAAACCTTAGGAGTCCGCATGGACCGTGCACAGGAAAATGCGATCGAGATCGCAAAATGGTTAAAAGAACAGGATATCGTAAAGAAAGTTGTTTATCCAGGATTCAAAGAACATCCAGGATACGAGATCATGAAAAAACAGGCAAGAGGATTTGGAGCAATGCTTACATTTGAACTTACGAAGAAAGAATATGCGATCAATATCCTTGAAAAAGTAAGAATGATCAAATACGCAGAAAGTCTTGGTGGGGTGGAAACACTGATCACATACCCAATGACACAGACACACGCAGACGTTCCAGAACATATCCGCAAACAAAACGGGATCACGGATCGTGTGTTAAGAATGTCTGTCGGAATTGAGAATGTCAAAGACTTATTAAATGAACTGGAAGAGGTATTTGCAGAAGTACGAGGTGAATAAAGTTTCAGGGAAATATACAAAAAGGAACCAGTTGTGAACAAGTTTCACAGTTGGTTCCTTTTTGTACTTTTCAACAATCTGTAACAACAAAAAATGGCTTAAATACGTGCTTTGCAAGCAAGTGTGACAAATCACACAAAATGTGAAAAATAATAAAGTAATGTGCACTGTTTCTAAAGACGTACAATCTATTGAGAAAAATTTACCATCCTGTTATGATTGGCTTGTAGTTAAGAAATACCGGTATTTAAAACAAGATAAATCAATGAATTGTATGGATAAACTTTTGAAAAGGAGTGATTTGAAAAATGATGCAGAAGATTCAAAAATTTGGAGGTGCGATGTTTACACCAGTACTTCTGTTCGCATTTGCAGGTATCTCAGTAGGAATAGGTACTCTGTTTACAACACAGGCGATCATGGGAAGTCTGGCAGCACCAACAAGCATGTGGTACAAATGCTGGAATGTATTCCTACAAGGTGGATGGACAGTATTTAACCAGTTACCATTGTTATTCGCAGTATCATTGCCAATCGGAATGGCAAAGAAACAAAATGCAAGATGTTGCATGGAAGCATTAGTTTTATATATGACTTTCCACTATTTTGTAAACACGATCTTAACTCAGTGGGGTGGAGTATTCGGAGTTAACATGAATGCGGAAGTCGGTGGAACAAGCGGACTTGCAATGATCGCAAGTATCAAAACATTAGATATGGGTATGGTTGGAGCTTTAGCAGTATCCGGAATCGTAATTTATCTACATAACAGATTTTTTGATACAGAACTTCCTGAATGGCTTGGTTCATTCTCAGGATCAACATTCGTATTCATGATCGGATTCTTCGTAATGATCCCAGTTGCAGTATTAGCATGTGCCTTCTGGCCAAAAGTTCAGTTAGGAATCACAGCATTCCAGGGATTTGTAAAGAGTGCAGGAGCTATCGGAATCTTTGTATTCAACTTCCTTGAAAGAGCATTGATCCCATTTGGATTACATCACTTATTATACTCACCATTTTACTATGATAACGTTGTTGTACCTGGTGGATTATATGCTTACTGGGCAAAATTATTACCACAGATCGCAGCATCCACAGCATCTTTAAAATCTTTCTGTCCAGAAGCAGGATTTACAGCAAGTGGATTTGCAAAAATGTTCGGATGTCTTGGAGCAGCATTAGCATTCTACAGCACAGCAAAACCAGAGAAAAAGAAAAAAGTATTTGCACTGTTATTACCTATCACATTAACAGCGATCGTATGTGGAGTTACAGAACCAATTGAATTTACATTCTTATTCGTAGCACCTATGTTATTCGTAGTTCATGCATTTTTAGCAGCGACACTGGCAACAACTATGTGGCTTGCAGGAATCGTTGGTATCAACTCAGGTGGTCTGATCGAGATCGCATCACTGAACTTGATTCCATTAATGAGAAATCACTGGCAGCAGTATTTATTAGAATTGGTTATCGGTCTGATCTTTACAGCAATCTGGTTTGTAGTGTTTAGATTCCTGATCTTAAAATTTGATTTCAAAACACCAGGACGTGAAGACGAAGCAGAGATTGAATTTGGATCAAAAGAAAAATTCAGAAACAAACAGGCAGAAAAAGGTGGAAAAGCAGGAGATCCTAAACTTGAATTATGCGAACTGATCCTTGAAGGACTTGGAGGAAAAGACAATATCGTTGATGTAACAAACTGTGCAACCAGATTACGTGTCAACGTAAAAGATGAAACATTATGTAAAGACGATCCTTATTTCAAAGCAATCGGAACACATGGATGTTCTATCAATGGAAAAGCATATCAGGTTATCATTGGATTAAAAGTTCCTAGTATCAGAGAAGTATTTGAAACATTATTATAATCATTAGTATAAATTCGGAGGAAAGAAGAAATGGCAAAGAAAAAATATTCAATCACAGTCGCAGGTGGTGGAAGTACATTTACACCAGGTATCGTGCTGATGCTTTTAGATCATATGGACAGATTCCCAATTCGTTCCATCAAGTTTTATGATAACGATGCAGAGAGACAGGAAACAGTTGCAAAAGCATGTGAGATCTATTTAAAGGAAAATGCACCAGAAGTAGCATTTGATTATACAACAGACCCAGAAACAGCGTTCACAGACATTGACTTCGTATTAGCACATATCCGTGTCGGAAAATATGCAATGCGTGAAAAAGATGAGAAGATCCCTCTAAAATACGGAGTACTCGGACAGGAAACATGTGGACCAGGAGGAATCGCTTACGGAATGCGTTCTATCGGTGGAGTTATTGAGATCCTTGATTACATGGAAAAATATTCACCAAACGCATGGATGTTAAACTACTCAAATCCAGCAGCGATCGTTGCAGAAGCAACAAGAAGATTAAGACCAGACTCCAAGATCTTAAATATCTGTGATATGCCGATCGACTTAATGGAAAAGATGGCAAACATGGTCGGATTAAAATCCAGAAAAGAAATGCAGTACGGATACTATGGATTAAACCACTTCGGATGGTGGAACAAGATCTATGATTCTGAAGGAAATGACTTAATGCCAGAGATCAAGAAACATATGGCAGCAAACGGATATGCAGATGCATTATCAGATTCTAACCAGCATGTAGACGAAAGCTGGGTACATACATTCCAGAAAGCAAGAGATGTATATGCAGTTGATCCAGAAACAATTCCAAATACATACTTAAAATACTACCTGTTCCCAGATTATGTTGTAGAGACATCAAATCCAGAATACACAAGAGCGAACGAAGTTATGGATGGAAGAGAGAAGTTCATCTTCGGAGAATGCAGAAAGATCATCGAAAAAGGAACAGCAGTCGGAAGTGCATTCGAACCAGATGCACATGCAACATATATCGTAGACTTAGCATGTGCGATCGCAGAAAATACACAGGAAAGATTCTTACTGATCGTACCAAACGAAGGTGCAGTTGAGAACTTTGACCGTACAGCCATGGTAGAGATCCCATGTATCGTAGGAAGCAACGGATACGAAAAGATCTGTCAGGGAGCAATCCCACAGTTCCAGAAAGGATTAATGGAACAGCAGGTAAGCGTAGAAAAACTGACAGTAGAAGCATGGATCGAAGGAAGCTACCAGAAGTTATGGCAGGCACTGACATTATCTAAGACAGTACCAAGTGCGAAAGTAGCAAAACAGATCTTAGATGACCTGATCGAGGCTAACAAAGATTACTGGCCAGAATTAAAATAAGAAACCAAAACATATGCATGGGAAGAAAGGTGAAGAAAGATGTTATTTTTTAAGAAGAAAAAGAAAGATGATGCAATTGAGATCAAAGCGTATTTTGAAGGAACCGTCCTTCCATTAGAGAAAGTAAATGACCCTATGTTCTCTGACAAACTAATGGGAGATGGAGTAGCCATCGAGCCAGATGCGGGAAATCTATATGCTCCAGTGGATGGAAAAGTAGCGTCAATCTTTGATACAAAACATGCCATAGGATTTGTATTAGACAATGGAGCCGAAGTTCTCATGCATATCGGAATGGATACGGTAGAATTAAATGGAGAAGGATTTGATCTTGATATTTCCGTAGGAGATGAAGTTCACGCAGGTGAACTAATGGGATCCATTGATCTGGATTTTGTGAAATCCAAAGGAAAAGAAACGGTTACACCGATCGTTTTGACAGCAATGGATGAGTATAAGATTGAATTTGTAAAGACAGAAGGTCATGTAAACATTGGAGATGTTTTATACAAGATTTCTAAATAGTTATATGAATTAAAGTTTAAAGAAGAGGGACTTTGCGAGAGCAAGGTCCCTTTTTAAAAGAAAGGATATAAAAATGAAAAGATACTTTATGGCATTTATTGGAGTTGTATTGATAGGATTCAGTGTGGCTGTGTTGAATTTATCAGGATTTGGGGTGGATCCATTCAGTTGCATGAATATGTCAGTGAGTGCACATCTGCCATTTTCGTTTGGTGTGTGGCAGATTTTTGTAAATGCAGTGATCCTTATGCTGCTTATAATTCATGTTATAAAAGAAAAAAAGAAAATAGGTGCGGTATTTGGATTTGGAACGTTATGGAATATGACAGGAGTAGGCTTACTTGTAGATTTTTTTACAACGAAGTATCATATATTTTTTCAAAATCCTCAAAATCTTGGAATTAGAATTCTATTTCTCGTTATAGCAATTTTAGGTATCTGTCTTGGATGCTCCATCTATATGACACCGGAACTTGGAAGTGCGCCATATGATGCATTAGGCGTACAAATTCATGAAATAAGTAAAGTCCCTTTTAAATTATGCAGGATTACAACAGACCTTATATGTGTTATAATAGCTCTTATATTCGGTGGTAATATAGGAATAGGCACAGTGATCACAGCTTTTGGAACAGGGCCATTTGTACAGTTTTTCAATGAACATGTTTCAAAGCCGTGGTTGCACCATAAGAGAAGAGGAAAATATGCGACTAGAAGAACTACTCAATCAGTATAGTGATAGATTAAGTGAAAATGATCTATACATATGGGACTATGTGGAGAAACACAAAAAACAATGTGAAAATATGACGATCGAAGAACTTGCAAGAAAATGTAATGTATCCAGAACGACAGTACTTCGATTTACAAAAAAGCTGTCTTTAAAAGGCTTTGGTGAGTTCAAAGTACATCTTAAGATGGAAAATGATGACAAGAAACAAGATACAAGCAAAGCTGTAAAAGTTTGTCTCGCATATGAAGAAATGATGCAGGATATGGTGCAGCAGGATTTTAGAGAGATCAGTAAGCTGGTCTATCAGGCAAAACGAATTTTTGTATATGGAACAGGTATGGTACAAAAGATCGTTGCAAAGGAATTTAAACGATTGTTTTATTTTACAGATAAGCGTTTTTATGATTTTAGTGGAGTAACAGAATATGAGACGGTAGTAAAGTATATAGATAGTGATGATCTTGTTTTGATCATTTCTGTGTCAGGAGAAGCAGATTCTACGATAGATTTTGCCAAGAAAGTAAGGATCAAAGGAACACCGATCATTTCGATCACAAAACAAAAGAAGAATCCATTGGCAGAGATCAGCAATTATAATTTATACATATCAACAACAATTGTAGAACAAAACATGTATAAAGGGCGTTATGAATCCATGACATCTTATTATATTCTGGCGGAAATGCTGTTTTTGCGTTATTTGGAATATTTAGAGGAAAGGAGCCAGTCTGATGAGAGCTAGGAATATGGAAGAATTGATACAGAAGACATTTGACATGTTAAATGAAAATGATCTTCAAATATGGGCATATATCGTGCGTCATAAAGAACAATGTAAACAGATTTCGATCCAGCAGCTGGCGATTTTTTGTCATGTATCACATACCACGATCCTGCGATTTGCAAAGAAGCTGGGGTTTTCTGGATATAGTGAGATGCGATCTTTCCTGAAATGGGAAGATAAAGCAGAAATCCTATACGAAGAAAAAGATATGGATCGAAATGCAAACAGTTTTATAGCAAATATCCGGCGTTTTGAGGATATGGATATGGATAAGGTTTGCCAGATGATAGAATCTGCAAGCAGGATCTATACACAAGGTTCAGGATCGACACAGAAATTAGCGTCACAGCATCTGAAAGAAAAGTTTTTGTATCAAGGCATTTTTATCAATACGATAGAAGGAGCAAGTGAATATGAGCTTCTTTCAGAGAAATTTACCGAAGATGATCTTGTGATCTTCTACAGCCTTTCAGGGCAAAATGAAAAACAGATCCGCAAAATGAGGAGTGCAAAAGAGAGGGGAGCAAAGATCATAGGAATCGCAATGCATGGCAAGGGTGAATTTTATGATCTTGCAGATGAAGTTTTGACATTTCAGTCAGAAGAAATACATACGATCGGGTATGGATTCCTATATTATCCGACATTACATTTTCACATTGTCAACGAATTTCTGACATTAAAATACATGGAACATCAATTGAAAAAACAAGAAACGATAACAGAAAACAACGAAGAAAAACATTGATAAACCGCATAAATAAGCCATTTGTGAAAAATCACATGTTTTGTGAAATGCAACAACATTGATGATACGTTCCTGAATGAGGCGAAACTATTGTATCAGGATAAATACGATAGTATGATGAACTCAACAAAGAAAAACAAACAACATTCAGGAGGAATGAAAAATGGCAAAGAAAAAATATTCAATTACAGTTGCAGGTGGTGGAAGTACATTTACACCAGGTATCGTATTGATGCTCTTAGATCATATGGACAGATTCCCAATTCGTTCCATCAAGTTTTATGATAACGATGCAGAGAGACAGGAAACAGTTGCAAAAGCATGTGAGATCTATTTAAAGGAAAATGCACCAGAAGTAGCATTTGATTATACAACAGACCCAGAAACAGCGTTCACAGACATTGACTTCGTATTAGCACATATCCGTGTCGGAAAATATGCAATGCGTGAAAAAGATGAGAAGATCCCTCTAAAATACGGAGTACTCGGACAGGAAACATGTGGACCAGGAGGAATCGCTTACGGAATGCGTTCTATCGGTGGAGTTATTGAGATCCTTGATTACATGGAAAAATATTCACCAAACGCATGGATGTTAAACTACTCAAATCCAGCAGCGATCGTTGCAGAAGCAACAAGAAGATTAAGACCAGACTCCAAGATCTTAAATATCTGTGATATGCCGATCGACTTAATGGAAAAGATGGCAAACATGGTCGGATTAAAATCCAGAAAAGAAATGCAGTACGGATACTATGGATTAAACCACTTCGGATGGTGGAACAAGATCTATGATTCTGAAGGAAATGACTTAATGCCAGAGATCAAGAAACATATGGCAGCAAACGGATATGCAGATGCATTATCAGATTCTAACCAGCATGTAGACGAAAGCTGGGTACATACATTCCAGAAAGCAAGAGATGTATATGCAGTTGATCCAGAAACAATTCCAAATACATACTTAAAATACTACCTGTTCCCAGATTATGTTGTAGAGACATCAAATCCAGAATACACAAGAGCGAACGAAGTTATGGATGGAAGAGAGAAGTTCATCTTCGGAGAATGCAGAAAGATCATCGAAAAAGGAACAGCAGTCGGAAGTGCATTCGAACCAGATGCACATGCAACATATATCGTAGACTTAGCATGTGCGATCGCAGAAAATACACAGGAAAGATTCTTACTGATCGTACCAAACGAAGGTGCAGTTGAGAACTTTGACCGTACAGCCATGGTAGAGATCCCATGTATCGTAGGAAGCAACGGATACGAAAAGATCTGTCAGGGAGCAATCCCACAGTTCCAGAAAGGATTAATGGAACAGCAGGTAAGCGTAGAAAAACTGACAGTAGAAGCATGGATCGAAGGAAGCTATCAAAAGTTATGGCAGGCACTGACATTATCTAAGACAGTACCAAGTGCAAAAGTAGCAAAACAGATCTTAGATGACCTGATTGAAGCGAACAAAGGTTATTGGCCAGAATTAAAGTAATAAAGATTTTGCAGTACAGGAGGAAAGAATCATGATGAAAACGATTCAGAAGAATGTAACAGTAAATTCTTCAATTGAGCGCATATTTACGATCATTAAAGTATTATTGGCAGTAAGTCCATTTATGGCATTAGGTTATCTTACAGCCAAAGGAACTGCAGGTGCTAATCTACAGACGATCCTAAGTCAGAATCCACATTATACCGTTATGTTCTTAGTTGCCATGGTTAATCCATTTATCGCATACTTGTTAGGCTTTTTACAACAGCATTTGAATAAAGCTGATTATGGATATGCGGTTGTGAATATGGCATTGATGATCGTTGCAGAAGTAATGCTTCAGAACTTCTTATATGTAGCCGCATTAGCTTTCCTTCTATATAAAACGGTTAAAACATATCAGATTCCAGTGAAAGACTCTGTAGAAAAAAGCCTAAAAAATCATTTTCTGAGAGATATTTCAGGAAGTATCGTAGTTCTAATTTTTGCTGGAATTTGTATGTTTGCGATGTTACAATTAAAATAATTGTTATCTGACTTTTAAATATGTAAAATTCATAAGTCCCAGAAAAAAGCGTAAAGTTTTGTTCTGGGACTTATTTATTTTGAAAGAATATGTTAAATTGGTAGAAAATAATATTTATGGACAAAATCAAGGGAGAAACGTTATGAAGAATATAAAAGTTATAATGTGTGATATTGATGGAACACTGTTAAATAGCAAGGGAATTGTTACCTCCAAAACAATTGATGCGATAAAGAAAGTTCGAGAACAAGGAATCTTGTTTGGAATATCAACAGGAAGAGATGTTCCAAGTGTAAAAAGGTTGTTTGGAAAATGGGGAATTGGCGGGCTTGTTGATATGGTCGTTGGAAGCAACGGAGGTGAGATTTATGATTACAAAACCGATTATTATGAAGAAAATTTTGCCCTTCCAGGAAACCTGATCGCAAATATCATGGAGCATTATAAAGATATGGATGTGAATTTTGCAATTCATGGGGATGGAGTTTTGTATACTCCGAAAGAAGATGAACTTATTAAAATTTTATCTAAAGGTGATCAGCTTCCATATGAAGTCATTGATTTTGACGAGTATTTAAAAGAAGATCGTTTAAAACTTCTTATTGTTTGCAAACCAGAAACTATGCCGGCAGTTATCGAGAGAGCAAAAACCTTTAAAAATGAACGTTTCAAATGTGCAAGTCTTCAAACGACGCAACACCTGTTTGAATTTATGGATCCTAGAATCTCAAAATCCTTTGGATTACAAAAACTGATGGAGATGCATGGATTTACAATGGAAAATCTCTGCACATTTGGAGATGCAGATAATGATTATGATATGACCTTGCATGCAGGAGTCGGAGTCGTCATGGCAAATGGAAGTGAAAAAACAAAAAGTGTTGCAGATCATATTACCAAAGACAATGATCACGATGGAATTGGAGTGTTTCTGCAAGAACATTTGATCTCCAGATCATAAGAATCTGTGGATAAAAATATAAAGAGAACTTATAGCAAATCAAAAGAAAAACCTATAACAGAAATAATGCAAAAGATGTTGACAATAAAGATATGTGGTTGTATAATCTAAAACATAGAAAACCTAGTAGAAAAATAGGAAATAAAACGGAATAAAAACAACAACTTTTTATGGAGGTTTAGAATTATGAGTAAGATTACAGCAAGTGCATTAGAATTAATCGGAGGAACACCACTTCTTAAAGCAGATAGATATGCAGACAAAGCAGGAGTGAAAGACGCAACGATCCTTACAAAACTTGAGTACTTAAATCCAGCAGGATCTGTCAAAGACCGTATCGCATTGGCAATGATCGAAGATGCAGAGAAGAAAGGTCAGTTAAAACCAGGATCAACGATCATCGAACCAACAAGTGGTAACACAGGAATCGGTCTTGCAGCAGTTGCAACAGCAAAAGGATACAGAGCGATCCTTACACTGCCTGACACAATGAGCGTTGAAAGAAGAAACTTATTAAAAGCCTATGGTGCTGAATTAGTATTAACAGAAGGTGCCAAAGGAATGAAAGGTGCTATCGCCAAAGCCGATGAACTCGCAAAAGAGATTGACGGAGCAGTCATCTTAGGACAGTTCGTAAACCCAGCAAACCCAGCTGTACACAAAGCAACAACAGGACCAGAGATCTGGGATCAGACAGACGGTAAAGTAGACATCTTCGTAGCAGGTGTTGGTACAGGAGGAACATTAACAGGTGTTGGTGAATACTTGAAAGAACAGAACCCAGATGTTAAAATAGTAGCAGTTGAACCTGCAACATCTCCAGTATTATCAAAAGGAACAGCTGGAGCACATAAGATTCAGGGAATCGGTGCTGGATTCGTACCTGACACACTGAATACAAAGATTTATGATGAAGTTATCACAATCGAGAATGAAGATGCATTTACAGAAGGAAGAGCATTCGCACACAGCG
>OGRJ01002664.1_pt1 | contig 12495 bp, 6 predicted proteins | sample 1553411 | NCBI WGS metagenome assembly OGRJ01 (sample SAMEA2580084, study PRJEB22360) | human gut metagenome | biome: human gut; feature: human-associated habitat; material: faeces | place: Denmark | collected 2008/2010
TAGCTTCCGCGGTTCAATACCCAGTCAATGACCACGCCGCGGAAGTGGCGGAACACGAAGTCTGCAATCCATTCCGGCGGCGGCGCGCCGTGCAGCAGCCCTGTGCGGCCAGCCTCGTTCAGGCACTGGCAGATAGCACTGAGGGTGAAGCGCTGAGGGTCCAGCGTGCTGGCGGCACAATTGCCAAGACGCTGCTGGTAGTAGCGGGCCGCCAGCTCCCAGCCAAGGCCTTCCATAAAATCGGCATAGCTTGTGAGAATGATGGCCAGGCGCTGCTCTGGCGGTAGGCCTTCGTGCCCGGCAAGCGCCTGCTTCACATAGCCGTCCAGAGAGGAGAAGCCCTTTGCCAGCAGCGCCTCCTTGGAGGGAAAATGATGGTAAAAGGCGCCGGTGGTGATGCCCGCAAGGCTGCATATCTCGCGCACCGAAACCTTGTCGAATGCCTTGCGGCGGCAAAGCTGCATAGCAGCTTTCAAAATGGCCTGCTCGGTTTGGGCGGCCTCGCGCTGGCGGCGCTGTTTATAATCTTCCATATGCGGCTCCTTCCTCATTGACACAGGGCAGGGGTTCTTTTATAATATATCACATAACAGTGTTATGTCACATCCCGCTTTTCTGCCGAGCCGGCGCGGCACGGCATTCCCTCATAAACCTGATGCTAAAGGAAGGTGAGCGTTTTGTCAACCGAGACGGCGCATTTTTCCCACAACCCCGAGAAAATAGCCTTTCTGACAGATTCCTGCGCGGACCTTTCGCCAAAGCTGCGCAAAAATAAGCCTGTTTTTGTGGTGCCGCTGCATGTGCGGTGTGCAGATGGCGAATTTCGCGACGGCGAAAATATTTTTGCACAGGATGTTTACCGGCGCCAGCAGCAGGGCGAAATGCCCCACACCTCCCTGCCGGATGGCGGCTGCGTGGACGCTGTGTTGGATAAAATAGCCGCGCTGGGCTATGAAAAGGTGGCGGCTGTGCACCTTTCCTCCGGGCTTTCGGGCACATGCAACCTTGTGCGCATCAAAGCTGCCGAGCGCACCGGGCTGGATGTGCGTGTATTCGATTCCCTCAGCGGCAGCCTGGGCCTTGGGGCCACCGTGCTGCAGGCGTGGGAGGACGTGCGCGCCGGCATGCCTTGGCGCGAGCTGGTGGAAGCCCGTATTCCCCGCCTGATTGAAAACACCTTCCCCTTCTTTTCCGTGGATACGCTGGAATATCTGCAAAAGGGCGGGCGCATCGGCAAAATAACCGCCATTGCGGGCACCATGCTGAACATCAAGCCGCTGATCAGCTTTGCACCGGACGGCCAGCTTGCCAGCGTGGCCAAGGTGCGCGGGCGGCAGGCTGTGCAGCCCAAATTTCTGGAACTGCTGGCCGCGCGCATGGATGGGCACACACGCTATAACCTGGCCGTGGCGAACGGCGGCGCGCCGCAGGAGATGGAGGCGCTGGCCAAAAAGATGAAGGCCGCCTTTCCCAATTACACACATTTCTGGCAAGCAGAGATAGATGCCACACTGTCGAGCTATATCGGTGCAGGCGTGCTGGGTGCAGGCATTCAATTTCTGGATTAAGCCTGCCCCCTGCGCTGCACAAAATAAAAACAAATGCGAAAAAGCCCCGGCCTTGTGACCGGGGCTTTTTTCGTGCCGCAATTTGCGGCGGAATGGTGAAGCGCCAACCCGCGAATCCGAACCGAAGGCTGCAAAAACTTCATCCAAGCTCACGGTTTGCGAACCTTTTTTGTAATTATAGATGAATACCAGCTTGTCGTCAAACACATAGATGGAGTTGAGGAAGATGTCGATGATCTGCCTCTGGTATGCCTTGTCGTTGGGGTCCCCGCCCTTGAAGCGGGAGATCCACTGGATGATGTCCTCCCGGCTGTATTGGGGCCGTTCCAGCTCCGCTTGCAGGATGCTGGACTTCAGCTCTGCCCGCAGGTTTTCCAATTCCTCCAGCCGCTGCCGGGTGCTGCTGGTGAAGATGCCCTGCTGGATGGCATTGAGCATGTTTTCAATGCCTCGCTCGGTGTCGGCCAGCTGACGGCGGAGCAGAGGCAGGGCGCTGTCCTCGGCTCCTTGCATCGCCACCAGTTCGTCTGCGATCTGGGCAATCAGGTCATCCTGGAATACCCGCTGGATGGTGTACTGCACCGCCACCCGCTCGATCCAGTCCTTCTTCACGGCCTTTTTGTGGCAGCCCAGCCGCCGTTTTGCCCCGGCGCATTTGTAGTAGCGGTGGATGGCGCCGTTGCGGCCCTTGCCGCTCTCGCCGATCATCAATCGGCCGCAGTGGCCGCAGAACAGCTTGGTAGTCAACAGATATTCTTCCTCGGCTTTCGCCCTGGCGGGGGCGTGCTGATTCTTCTTCATCCGCTCCTGCACCCTTTCAAATAATTCTTTGGAAATGATGGGCGGCACCGCATCCGGGATGAGCACGTCCTTGTAGTGGTACTCGCCGATGTACTTCCGGTTTTTCAGCATGGTGTTGAAGCTGCTGTGCCGGAAGGGATAGTTCCGGCTGGTGCGAATGCCCCGCTCGTTCAACGAGCGGATGATGGTCCGCAGATTCTCTCCGTCCGCATACCGCTGGAATACCTCCCGCACCACCGGCGCGGTCAGCGGGTCTATCTTCAGCCGGTGTTTCTCGTCCAGGCGATACCCCAGAGGGATGGTTCCGCCGTTGCTGCGGGCCTTGAGGGCATTCTCCCGCATCCCACGGTTCACCTTCTGGGCCAGTTCCGCCGAGTAATACTCTGCCATGCCCTCCAGCATGGATTCCAGGATGATGCCCTCCGGGCCGTCGGCAATGCTCTCGGTGGCCGAGACCACCTTCACCCCGTTTTTCTTAAGCTGGGATTTGTAGTGGGCGCTGTCGTACCGGTTGCGGGCGAAACGGTCCAACTTCCAAACCAGCACCGTATCGAACAGCCCTTTGGCGCTGTCCCGAATCATCCGCTGGAATTCCGGGCGGTTGTCCGTCTTGGCGGACAGAGCCCGGTCGATGTAGCTTTGCAATACCAGGATGCCGTTTCGCTCAGCATATTCCTTGCATTCCCGCAGCTGTCCCTCGATACTTTCCTCTCGCTGGTTGTCGCTGCTGTATCGGGCGTAGATGACTGCTTTCATTGGCATTCCTCCTTCTGGTCACTTGCGGGGTTTGGGGCGCCGCCCCAAGGTTTGCGTTTGGTGGATATCCAAACGCTATGCTTGCAAAATCAGTCGCGGCAGATGGGACGGCTTTTCAGCTCAACACAGTATCACAGGAACCCGCTGAAAGCTATCACCAATCTGCACAACTTTTTCTGCCGAATCTATGCAAAAGAGTACCGGCTGGGAAGGAAGACCCTTCCCAGCACGGCGGGAGTTCTCAACTCTGCTGCTCCCGTTCTGCACGCCACTGTTTCAGAGCGGCTTGTCCTTCGTCGCTGGCAAAGTAGGCTCGCATCTGTGGCAGCAATGCGCGGGCCAGACTTTCAACAGCCGTTTTGGGCAATCGCTCTGTCAGGTTTGTCTTGATGACCTCGGTGGCAGGCACCCCTCCTTTCCTGTAAGCATATTCCTCTTTCCCAGTCGGTACAGGTGGGTGGTAAGCGATAGCTTGCCACCCCCTATAGTCCCCCTCCATGAGACTGCTTGACCATAAAATTCGTGTTCCCAGAATAGCATCCCGGAATTGCAATTTCAAGGCTTTTTGGGTATACTGTAAGTAATCATATTTTTGCTGAATTATAATTCCCATAAAATCACAGCATACAGGAGAAGATACACAGGAGGATACATGGAAGGATACGCCTTTGTAACCAAAGAACCGCTGCTGGGGGCTGTTGTTCTGGCTCTTCGGGTTGATGTACCTGGCCGGAAAGAACAGCTTTGGCTGGGAGAAGAACAGGATGTGGAGGCTGCCCTGCGGGGTAAAGAGCGTCTGCTGTTCCTGGCCCAAACCCGCCCACTGGGGGTCTTTTGGTGTGAGTTCGGGCAGACAGCCACCGAGGGCTGGACGGAGGCCATTTGGGCCCTTTCCGACGCCCTGGCGGCGAAGAAACGCTCCCAGCGGGAAGAACGGGAGCAGGCCGCCGCCCAGCTTCTTTCCCAGCAGGCAGAGGGCAATGGAACCAATGCTGCCGCCTGGTATGCGGCGATTCAGATCTGGGAGATGTATCTGCGCTGCCGCCGGGGCCGGGACAGCCAGCAGGCGGCCCAGGCCTTGCGGGACTATGCCCAGCTGCTGACCTTGCCTTTTGGCCAATATACCCCGGAGATGGTCCACTGGATCCGGGACAAGCCGGTGATCCCCGTCTGGAATGACCGGCGGGACGGAAAGCTGGAGGTGTGGTATCCCCAAGGACAAACGCCCTTCGAGTGCGCCGTGGTGAAGGAATCTCTGCGGCCCGCTCTCATCTACTACCGCCAGCGCATTCTGGACACCGGGCTGCTTATGCGCCGGTGCAGCCAGTGCGGGCGCATTTTCTTCGGACCGGATGCCCGCAGCACTTTGTGCAGCGACCGCTGTCGCAAAGCCAGCCGAAAGGCCGCCAAGCGCCAGTTCGACGGCCGGGCCAAGGGCAAGGACTATGAGCAAGCTTACGACCGGGAGTACATGTTCTGGTATAACCGCATCACCAAACTAAAAAAGGCCGGCGCTCCACCCGAACAGATCGGGCGGGCGCAGGCCGCATTGAAGGAGTTTCGTAAGGAAGCCCTGCTCCGTAAACAGCAGGTCAAGGAGAAAAAGCTGCCTACCAGCCAGTTTATTAGCTGGATGATCGGGCAGGAGGCGGTGATTGAGGGGATTTGCGGAGAATGAAGAGGAGCTGGCGATCCATGTGGATTGCCAGCTCCTTTTTGCTTGCGATTCTTTGCGGCATAAGGCAATCCCGGTGGATTGCCTTATGCCGCCGCGTTCGCGTTGATCCGGTCGATGACGCTCTTCACCTTTGCCCAGACTGAAAGATCGGTGAAAATCTCCACCACGCTGCCCTGGTCGGTAAAGGGCGGCTCCTGCAGCACCGAGAGGTCTTTCATCACACCGTTTTGAACGATGTACTCCACGATCTGGTTCACAAAATAAATTTGCCGGCTATCCAGATCCACGCCTGCCAGATATTCCGCAAACGCGTTCTTCGCGGCGTTCATGTCCATGCCCACAATTTCGCGCACAAACTCGCCCAGGGGTTTCTGGCCGCACTCGGCTTCATAGTCCTGCCGCGTTCCCACTTCGCTCCAAAGAATTTTTTCCAGCTCGGCCACGTCCTGGCCGGTCAGCGGAATGTTGGAACGCAGTTTTGCCACGGCCTCGTTTTCCTGGTGCTGCCGCAGATAAAACTCAGCCTTTGCCTTGTAATTCTTCAGATCGTCGTTTTCCAGTTCCGCTTCCTTCCATTCCACCGAGAGGATGTCGTCGGTGAAATTGGTGTTGTAGATGGCGCCGCTGTGGGGCAGATATTTCATCAGATCGCGCAGGGATTCCCGGATGTGCTCGAACTCATTCACGCCCGCATTTTCCAGATAGTCGGTGTGCAGGATTTTTTCAATGAGTGCTGACTGGGCGCGTATCTCGGGGATATTCGCCACACCGGCCACCGCCGTCACTTTTTTCAGCAGGTCTTTGCGGGCGCGGGCGTACTTTTTGCCCACAAGATAGGCCAGCTCGATGCCGTACATCAGCGCGTCGAACCGCACGGCGCTGGCCTCGTCCCGGTCGGGCAGCAAAAGCGGCGCCACTTCTTCCTTGAGGTCCAGCGTGTCCTCGTAGGTAAGGGCCAGATACCCTTGGGGGTCGCTGAACTTTTCCACATAGCGCAGATGCTGGCGCACGGCAAAATTGCCCCGGTCCAGCTCCCGCACCTTGGCCAGCATCTCCTCCACCAGCCGCTGGCGGAAGGGGATCAGTTCCTCGGTTTGATAGGCCAGGTCCTGCAGTTTATAGATGATCTGCGCTTTCAGATAGAAGATGGCGCTTTGCAGGGCCATCTGGTTGACGCCTGCCTTTTCTTTCTTCATGCGGAAAAATTCAAAGTTTCCGCACAAATCAAAGATGTAGAATTTTCCTTTGTCCTTGCCATCCAAAAGCCCCGGACACAGGCGGGTGCCGCGCCCGATCATCTGCCAGAATTTCGCCTTGCTCATGACCTTTTTGAAAAACATCAGGTTCAGCACCCGCGGCACGTCGATGCCGGTGTCCAACATGTCCACCGAAATGGCGATCTGCGGCAGTTTTTTCGGGTCGGAGAACTCGTCGATGGCGCTCTGGGCGTAGGTCATATAGTTGTCGATGACCTTGGCATACCCCGGCAGATGGGGATATTCCTTGTTGAACACCTCCAGGATCTTTTCCGCGTGGCGGTGGTTCTTCGCAAAGACGATGGTCTTGCCCAGCTTTTCGCCGTATTCGATTTTCAGGCCGTTGGTCATCAGCAGGTCCAGAGCCTTGCGGATGGTATCCTCATTGAAGAGCCATTCGTTCAGCGCCGAGGACTGGATGCGTTCGGGCAGCTCGCCGTTTTCGTCGGTGAAGGTGTCCTCATACTCGGCCTTTTCCTCGGGGGGAAGGTCGTCGTAGACGATGCCCTGCTCCAGGAATTTCAGCTTGCTCTCCACCAGCAGGTAATCCACCAGAAAGCCGTCTTTCACGGCCTGGGCCAGATCGTAGCCATAGGTAGGCACACCGTTCTGCAGTTCAAAGACTTCGTAGGTGTTTTTGTCGATCTCGTCCTTGGGGGTGGCGGTGAGGCCCACCAGCGGAGCGTCGAAGTAGTTGAAGATATCCCGGTATTTGTTGTAAATGGAGCGGTGGGCTTCGTCGCAGATGACCAGGTCGAAATGCCCCACGGTGAACAGCTTGCCCTCAGCGTCGCTGACGGTGTCGATGCAGTTCATCATGGTCTGGTAGGTGGAAAAGACGCAGTGGGCGGCGGCGTTGTCCTTTTCTTCGCAGAGATTAGTGACCGAGAGGTCGGGCAGAAGGTTCACGAAGCTGCGCTTGGCCTGGGTGACCAGGGAATTGCGGTCGGCCAAAAACAGGATGTTTTTGACCCAGCCGTGGTGCAGCAGCACCTTGCACAGGGCGATGACGGTGCGGGTCTTGCCAGAACCGGTGGCCATGACCAGCAGGGCCTTGCGGCGGTTGTTGGCAAGGGCCTGACAGGTCGCCTTGATGGCTCCCTCCTGATACCACCGCCCGGCGATGGAGCGGTCCACCTGGATGCCGTTGAGGCTTGTCCGCATGGCTCGCAGATTGAACAGCTTTTCCAAATCCCGCCGGGAGTAGAAGGCGGCCACCGGCCGCTCGGGATAGGCGCCGTCGTCGATGCGGGTATCGAAGCCGTTGGTCAGGAACACCACCGGGCGGCGGCCATACTGCCGCTCCCGCAGATCGGCGTAGAGCTTGGCCTGCTGGCGGCCCTTGGCCGGGTCCGCGCAGGTCTTTTTGGCCTCGATGACCGCCAGGGGCCGGTGGGCGTCGTCGTAGAGCACATAGTCGGCAAAGCCCTCCCCCGCGCGGTTGGGCATGCCCGGGATGGGTACTTCGTTGACCCAGTTTTTGCCCTCCTCCCAACCGGCGTCCCGCAGCATGGCGTCGATGTAGAGGCGGCGGGTGGCATACTCGGACAGGTCCAGAGACTTTGGCACATAGTCCGGCTGGCGCGCGGCCCGCCGAACGGACAGTTCCTGCCGCAGGGCCTGGTTTTCGGCGAGAAGGGGGTCCAGAGGGGCGGGCAGTTCGTTCCGGGCATCGTCCAGCATCAGCGCGTGCAGCATATCCCCGGTAATGAAGTGCATAGTGGGCATCGATAGGCCGGACGCTATCCGGGTCAGCTTGCCGGCGTCCACAACAACGGGGTCGTCCATCTCTTCCAGCAGGGAGCGGTCAAAGGCTTTCGCTTCATAGCTTTGCCCGTAGCAGCAGGCGACAAAATCCATGAAGTGCCACAGGTTTTCCAGGCAAAGGGCCGCCTGTTCGCGGGTGATCGTCTTGTGCACGGCATGAGTGCCGGTGTTGCCGGTGTGCCGTATGTATTCCATTCGCCGCCACAAATCTTTGCCTACAATATCGCGGAATTCCTCGGCGCCCAGCAGGTTCACCAGCTTGTCGTCAGAGGGCTTGGCCAACGCGTCGTCCACCGAGTACATCCATTTTACGGCAAACTCCATCGCCCGGCGGCAGCCTACGGCGCAGGTGCCCGGGTCGATAAAATAGATTTTTTCCGCCGCTACCGCCGCCTGGGCAAAGGTGGCGAATTGCGGGTCGGACAGGAGAAAATCGAAGTTGGTCATAATAGCACCTCATTCATTTGAAGTGTCAAATTCCTCTAATCGAAGCAAACCGGAGTTCGAAGCAAAAACATTTTTGCATTTTTGCGTCGTGACTTCTCCTCTGCAGAATTTTTCGAAAATACGCAGAAGGGTGGAAGTTTCAATAATAAGGCAATTATTGCGAATTGCCAAGTCAATCTGTGCGGTATGAACCGGGTCTCTTTCACCCAGAGGCTTTGTTCGAAACGGATTGATAATTAAAATCTGTTTGACCGTTTCATGTATATCTTGTTCCTCCAGCGCGTCTATATAGCTACTATGATGGAGGTCAATCTGTGAAATATGCTCGTTTTTTACATTCGATGTGACGCCCTTTATTTCACCAATGAAGGTACATTCGGGCAATTTTATTAAAAAATCTTCCCGTTTTTCATCCTGAAATCCCGACAGATCATAAGCCAGCATCTTTTCCAGGATATCAAACACTACAGCCACAAGTTCATCACCGTTCGTATACAGAATTGATTTGTACTTAGCGTTTTCCTTCAGCTTTTGCTTCGCACATTCAATATCAGCATTTGCTTGTTCGATTATTGCGCTTTTTTCAGCAATCACCCCACGCTGTTTGTTGTCATCTCCAAATTCAATTGGAAGCGCCCATTCGGGAACAGGAGACTTCTCTTTTGGAAAAAACAATTGCTGAATGAAATTGATCAGTGCATTTCCATCAGAAGTGATATTCAGTGTTGTCAGCACTGTTTTTTCGTTTAATGAAATCGTAGTGATTTTTTCACTTAATATGGACTTTGTGTATATTTTCTTTTCACCTGGAAAAGTGGAGCGGAAGTAGAAATCTGCTGTATATAGTTGTTTGCCTACATTTGTTCGAGTGTTTTCAAATGACAAGATGTTATTGCTAATTTGGGGATATAATACATCATTAATGATTTCTCCCCAGATACTTGCAATCAAATCTTTAAGTGGGAAATGAGAATGAAAACCGGAATGGTGACCAGTGGAGTATTTATTGTAATGGAAGATGAAATTTTGCGGCATAACATAGACCACAATGCTTTTCTTGCGGTTTTTTACCATGTTGGCGACACTTTTCAAATCATTGCAACTGTTGACAGAATTGCAACGAGTTGTGTCACTTCTCCAAAGTGCTTCATCGTTAAGCGAAATGATGTTAATATCGAATTCATCTAAAGAGCGCGGAGATGCCAGAGGTGATTGCGTAATGTCAATAAATCCGGGCTTTTCTCCCCAACCTTCGCCGATAACTTGTATGGTCATATCATTATTTCACCTCAACCAAAATAATCCTGCATTAGGGCTTGTTTCAGCATTCCCAGTTCATCAAGACTCTGTTGAATCGTCAATTTGATTTTGCGGGTCTGCTCAAAAAAATGTGCAAATTGCTTTTGTAAATCAAGTGGTGGCATAATCAAGGTCAATGCTTTGTATCCGCCAACATTAAAGTGTTGCTGGGCGGCACCACCTGTCCGTTCTCGAATTTGGTTCATCCCATGTGGCAAATTTGTAAACATTGCCAAAAACTCAGGGTCGATTTTACTGGTGTCCGGACGGGCAATAATAATATCCACTGCATTGCATCCATCATATTGCTCAGTTGCAACACAAGCTACCCCAGGAGCACCCGAACGCACAACCAACACATCTCCTTTGTGAATCACGGATTTTTTATTCTTAAAATGACCTTCTTGCGAAAAATAAACCCAGTCATTGTCTTTCACATCCATGGGGCCAATGTTAAGAGACCTAAAAGCCTTAATCCCTTCTTCTGCATAATACTGTGTCGGCTTTATTACTACACCAACGCAAACATCAGCAACATCTGCTACCTTTCCGCAGGGCCATCGCCCAAATTCGTGTTCAGTTCCAAACATTCCCACAAAGCGGGCTTTAATCAGCAGGTCCAGCTTGTCCAGCTGGGCGCGGCGTTTGTTTATAAGGTCGGTGACCTTGTCCAAAGCAGAAGCGATATGTTGCTGCTCTTGTATATCAATTAGCGGAAGTTTCATTTTTTTTAAATGGCTTGGCCCGAAGTTCAACTGTGCCGACCCGGTGATTTCTCTTCCTAATTGAGCTTTAAAGCAGTCGCTTTTTAAAAAATACATAAAGTACCGAATGTCTAAAACGGCTTTATCCAGAGCCTTGAATCTGATTGTACTGGTGTTCATGCATAACGGAAGTTGCGATTCATCCACAAAACCCATTTTTTTGTCGAAGTATTCAACTTTAATGCCGGAAGACGCAATAATTAGGTCGCCTTTGTCAACCAAAAAGTGCTTGTATTTTCCGTATGCTTCTTCTTCAGAAATATAACGATTCGTATTGGAAATATCTACTTTTCCATCAATTAAATTGGCCACATTAAGCAGCTTGACACCGGTTTCTGTATACTGGGTATTTCTGACCCCAGGTCCTTCTTGGAACCAAACTACGTCTGGAAAGGGAACGTATTTCATCACAGCATCCCCTCCAGTTCCTTGAGGCCCTGGGCGATTTCCGCCTCCAGCGTCTGCAGGTCGGCCAGAATCTCCGCCGTAGGCGGGTACTCCACCGGCACATACTCCACCTGCTTGTACTTGTTGATGGAAAGGTCATAGCCGTTGGCCGCAATTTCTGCCTTCGGCACCATAAAGGACTGCTCGGTGCGCTCGCGTTCCTTTTCCGCCTCCCGGTTATGGAAGCGGGCGATGATGTCGGGGATGTCGTTCTCCTTTGTCTCGGTGCGCTTGTCGTCCAAGGAGAAGCCGTCCGCCTTCATGTCGTAAAACCACACGTCGTCGGTGCCGCCGTGGCCGGTGTTGGTGAACACCAGCACCGCCGTGGACACCCCGGCGTAGGGCTTGAACACCCCGCTGGGCATGGAGATCACCGCCTCCAGCCGGTGATTCTCCACGATTTCCTTACGGATGGCCTTGTGCGCCGTGGAAGAGCCGAACAGTACCCCGTCCGGCACGATGCAGGCGCAGCGGCCGCCCACCTTCAGCATCCGCAGAAACAGCGCGAGGAACAAAAGTTCCGTCTTTTTGGTCTTGCACAGCTTGAGCATGTCGGTGGAAACGATGTCCCCGTCCAGGCTGCCCTTGAACGGGGGGTTCGCCAAGATGAGGGAATACCGCTCCCGGTCGGTGTTCTGGTCGGAGAGGCTGTCCCGATATTCGATGAACGGGTTGTCGATGCCGTGGGTCATCATGTTCATGGCGCCGATGCGCAGCATGGTGCGGTCCATGTCGTAGCCGTGGAACATGCGGTTCATGTAGTGGTCTTTCTTTTCCCGGTCGAAGAAAATCTCGTTTTTGTACTTCTCTTTCAGGTAGGCCCCTGCTTCCACCAGAAAGCCGCCGGTGCCGCAGGCCGGGTCGCAGATGACTTCGTCCGGCCGGGGGTCCATCATCTCCACCATCATGCGGATGATGTGCCGCGGCGTGCGGAACTGGCCGTTCACCCCGGCGGTGGACAGCTTGGAAAGCAGGTATTCGTAAATATCGCCCCGCACGTCCGGGCTGTTCGCCTGGCGGGACTCCTCGTAAATTGCGTCCATCGCGGTGACGATCTTGTCCAGCATCAGCGGCGTGGGGATTTTGAAAATGGCGTCGCCCATGTATTTGGCATAGGCGCTGTCCTTGTCGCCATGGAGCTCTTTGATGAACGGAAACACCCACTCCTGCATGACGGCGTACATCTGCCCCGCCGGGAAGTCACGGAACACCGACCACTTCAGCTGCTCGCCCGGGATGGATCGCTCTCCGATGGCGATGTCTCCCGCGAAGATGCTCTTGTGGGGCAGGCCCAGCATGGCGCTCTCCTTGGCGCGCTGGTTGTCCGCCGCGTCCAGATCGTGAATGAACATCAGATAGGTCATCTGCTCCACCACGTCCAGGGGGTTGGTGATGCCGCCGGTCCAGAAGGTCTCCCAAAGATGGTCGATTTTATTTTTCAGTTCGCCTGTAACCATGGTGATTTACTCCTTTTCACGATTCCATATATACGAGGTGTAGCGTCCGCCGCCAAGCTTCAGAATTTCCCCGCTTTTTTGAAGGTCCGCCAGAGTGCGCTGCACGGTGATCTGGCTGATGTCGGGGCACTGCTCTATAATCTCAGCCTTTGTGATCTTCCCGAGAGTGCCTTTGATGATTTCCCGGATGCGGTCCGGCTTGCTCATGTCACTGGCGGGCCAAGCCCGCCCCCCCGGGGGAAAAACTGGATTTTC
>OGRJ01002675.1_pt1 | contig 12442 bp, 8 predicted proteins | sample 1553411 | NCBI WGS metagenome assembly OGRJ01 (sample SAMEA2580084, study PRJEB22360) | human gut metagenome | biome: human gut; feature: human-associated habitat; material: faeces | place: Denmark | collected 2008/2010
CACGCACCGCGTGGGCGCCGAGCGCGAACTCGCGGTTCTCGGTGGTGTCGCGCTTGGCGAGCTGCGCGTCGATGCCGGCCTGGTCGATCAGCTTCACCGAGGAGAGCGCGTTGATGATCGTCCACGTGAAGTTGTTGTCGATCTCCAGTCCGGCCACGATCAGCGAGCCGTCGAAGAGGCCCTGCGCGTGCTCGGCGAACTCGGCGTCGCCCTCCTCGCCGTAGCCGAGGTACGCCGTGACGAGCTGGAACTGCTGGTCGGATCCGCCGGGAGCGGCGATGACGAGCTTCCACAGCTCCTTGGCGACGTGCTTGACCACGTCCGCGCGGCGATCCGGCGCGGTGTAGTGCCACGCGGTGGTGCTCATGCAGCTCAGCGCGTAACGGAACGTGGTGGACTCGGTCTCGGTGGCGAGCAGCGCCAGCGTCGTGTCGATGAACTTCTCGGCGGCGAGATCGCCGTCACGGGTCATGTCCCACAGCGACAGCCACACGACCGCGCGGGCGAGCGCATCATCGAAACGCTGCAGGTTCGCCAGGGCGAACGAGAGCGAATCGGCGTCGAAACGCAGCTTCGTGTATGTCAGATCATCGTCGTTCACCAGGATGAACGCGGGGCGCTTCTTGCCGGCCGCGGCGGCGACCACGGTGGATTCGCCGTCCACGTCAAGCTCGAAGCGGTCGGTGCGCACGATCTTGCCGGTGGCCGGATCCTCGTCGTAGAAGCCGACCGCGAGGCGATGCGGGCGCAACACCGGGTGCTCGGCGGGGGCGGTCTGGTTGAGCGTGAGCGAGGCGATGGTGCCGTCCGCGTTCTCCTCGACCTCGGTGGCGATCGTGTTGATGCCGGACTCCTCCAGCCACTTGGCGCTCCACGCCTTGAGATCGCGGCCGGACGCCTTCTCCAGCTCGTGCAGCAGGTCGGCGAGCGTGGCGTTGGAGTATGCGTACTTGTTGAGGTACTGGTTGATGCCCTGGAAGAACTTCTCGCGGCCGACGTAGTACACGAGCTGCTTGAGCACGGAGGCGCCCTTCGCGTAGGTGATGCCGTCGAAGTTGACGTACGTGTCGTTGAGGTCGTTGATCGGGGCGACGATCGGGTGCGTGGTGCTCAGCTGGTCCTGGTTCAGCGCCCAGCTCTTCTCGCCGGAGCAGAACGTGGCCCAGGCGTCATGCCATTCGGTGGCCTCGGCGGTGGCGAGCGTGGAGGTGAACTCGGCGAAGGACTCGTTGAGCCACAGGTCGTTCCACCATTTCATCGTCACGTAGTCGCCGAACCACATGTGGGCGAGCTCGTGCAGCACGGTCACCACGCGGCGCTCGGCGAGCGCGTCGGTGACCTTCGACTCGAACACGTACTGGTCGCGGATCGTGACCATGCCGATGTTCTCCATCGCGCCCGCGTTGTACTCGGGCACGTAGATCTGGTCGAACTTGGCGTACGGGTAGGGCACGCCCCACGTCTTGGCGTAGAACGCGAAGCCCTTCTTAGTGATGTCGAACAGGTAGTCGACGTCCTTGGCGAACGCGGGGGCGAGCGCCTGGCGGCAGTACTGGGCCATAGGCACGGTGCGGCCGTCCTCGTTGAGGTAGGTGGTGTGCCATTCGGCGTACGGACCGGCGCAGATGGCGGTCAGGTACGAGCTCATGATAGGCGTGGTCTCGAACGTCCAGCTGCGGGCGGATTCGGGCTCGTGGTCGCCGAGCACCCCGTCTGCGGTGATGACGTCGTCGACGTCCTCCTTGGACTTGACCGGCATGTTCGACGTGACGATCCACGACTTCGGCGCGAGCACGGTGAAGTCGAACGTGGCCTTCAGGTCGGGCTGGTCGAACACCGCGTACACGCGGCGCGCGTCCGGCACCTCGAACTGGGAGTACAGGTAGATGTTGCCGTCGGACGGGTCCACGCTGCGGTGCAGGCCCTCGCCGGTGTTGGAGTACACGCAGTCGGCCTTGACGGTGACCTCGTTGCGGCGGCGCAGGCCGGTGAGCGCGATGCGGTTGTCCTCGAACACCTGCGCGGGGTCGAGCGCCTCGTCGTTCAGGATGATCTCGGTCACGTTGTCGGCGATCAGGTCGAGGAACGTCTCGCTGCCCGGCTCGGCGCCGAAGCAGATCGTCGTGGTCGAGCCGAACGTGCGCGCGTCCCGGGTCAGATCAAGCTGGACATGGTAGCTGATGGGGGCGGAGACGATGGACTTGCGTTCCTCGGCTTCCACGCGGGTAAGGTTTGCACCTGGCATATTTTCTAACTCCTTCTGATATGTCTTCCCGAAAGAAGCCGGGACCGTCACGACAGAAAAAGGAACAAGGAACCGTTCACGCGGTTCCCTACTCCTCGCTGAGACGTTGACGTTCAGGCTTGCTTCTGGATGTATGCCGGCGTCACTTGCGTGAGCCGAAGCGGTTTACTTGCTGGGTTCTTCGATGATGTCCTGGGCGATGTCGGCGACGACCGGAACGATCATCGGCTTGCGGTGCAGCTGTCGGGCGATCCATCCGCCGAGCGTGCGGCGCATGATCTGCTGCAGTCTGTGCGTGTCCTTCGTCCCCTGCATCATCGCGTCCTGCAGCTGCTCGACAATCTGGTGACGGACCTTGTCGAACTCGCTTTCGTCTTCCGCGACCGCGTTGAGGTAGATCTTCGGACCGGTGATGACATCCGCGGTTTCGGTGTCGACGACTACGAAGCTGGACACGAAGCCTTCGGTACCGAGGATGCGGCGCTTCTCGAGTTCTTCGTCGGTCAGTTCGCCGACGGAATCGCCATCGACGTACACGTAGCCGCACGGCACGGAGCCGACGACCGCGGCCTGTCCGTGGTACAGGTCGACCACATCGCCGTCTTCGGCCAGCACGACGTTCTGCGGATCGACGCCGGTCTTGACGGCGATCATGCCGTTGGCCACCAAGTGGCGGTTTTCGCCGTGGATAGGCATGGCGCACTTCGGCTTGACGATGTTGTACATGTACAGCAGTTCGCCTTCGTTGCAGTGGCCGGAGACGTGCACGGCGGCGTTGTCTCGGTTGACCACGCGGGCTCCGAGCTGCACGAGCTTGTTGATGACCTTGTAGACGCCATGCTCGTTGCCTGGGATCAGGGAGCTGGCGAGGATCACCGTGTCGAACTCGTTGATGGTGATGTCACGATGGTTGCCGTCGGCGATGCGTCCGAGGGCGGCCATCGGCTCACCCTGCGAACCGGTGCACATGAAGACGAGCTTGTCGTCCTGCACGTCGTGCGCCTTCTTGAGGTCGATGACGGTGCCTTCGGGGATGTGCAGGTAGCCGAGGTCGGCGGCGATGGACATGTTGCGCACCATCGAACGGCCGACGAACACGACCTTGCGGCCGTACTTGTGGGCCGCGTCGACGACCTGCTGCACGCGGTGCACGTGGCTGGAGAAGCTGGCCACGATGATCTTGCGAGTGGCCTGTGCGAACGCCTGGTCGAGCGCCGGACCGATGGAGGTCTCCGGCTTGACGAAGCCCGGGACCTCGGCGTTGGTGGAGTCCATCATCAGGAGGTCCACGCCCTTTTCGCCGAGCTTGCCGAATTCCACCAGATCGGTGATGCGGTGGTCGAGCGGCAGCTGGTCGAGCTTGATGTCGCCGGTGTCAATCAGGGAGCCGGCGGGCGTCTTGACGTACACGGCGAGCGCGTCGGGGATCGAGTGGGTGACGGTGACGAATTCGAGGTTGAACGGGCCGACCTTGAGCTTGTCGCGTCCCTTGACCTCGACGAGCGTCGGGTTGATGCGGTGTTCCTTGCACTTGGCCTCAACGAAGGCGAGGGTGAGCTTGGAACCGATCAGCGGAATGTCCGGGCGGAGCTTGAGCAGGTACGGCACGCCACCGATGTGGTCCTCGTGGCCGTGGGTGAGCACGAGCGCCTCGACCTTGTCGAGACGGTCCTTGATGTAGTGGAAGTCAGGCAGGATGAGGTCCACGCCCGGCTGCTCCTCTTCCGGGAAGAGCACGCCGCAGTCGATGAGCAGGATATGCCCGTTGTATTCGACCACGTTCATGTTGCGGCCGATCTCACCCAGACCGCCGAGCGGCACGATGCGCATGGAGCCCTTGCGGTACTTCGGCGGGGCGATCAGCACCTCGTCCTGCTGCGGCGCGGTGGATTGCGGCGCGGAATGCGACGGACGACGGTTCGAACCGTTGCCGCCACGGGATCCACGGGAGCCGCCGTTGCGCGAGCCACCGTTGCCACGGCTGCGGGTGGAGGACTTGGCCTTCTTGATGGCGGTCTTCTCGGACTTCGCGGCCTTGGTGGTCTTGGATGCCTTGACTGCGGTTTCAGTGCGCTTGGCAGCTTTGCTGCCGCGCTTGTGTGTTGTTGTCTTTGTGGTTTCTTCTGTAGCCATTTCCTAGTTGGATTTCTATTACTAATTGTCTCCGCCTATGCGGAAACGAGGAATTTGGGTGCCTGCCGGCGTTCATGCGCGACAGGCCAGTCGCATCATGCGATTCGGTTCACAGCAGTCCCGCGGCGCGCATGCCCTTTTCCGCGCGCACGAGTTCCGCTTCGCCCGGACCGACGTTCGGCAGGCGCATTTCGGTGGAGTCGAGGATTCCACGCACCTTCAGCGAGGCCTTGGCCATCACGGCCTGGAAGCCATTGCCGTTCATCGCTTCGACGAGCGGCGCCAGCTGCACGGAGATGCGCTGCGCTTCGTGGATATCGCCACGATCGAACGCGTTGGCGAGGTCACGCATCGGGCCGGCGGCGGCGTGCGCGATCACGGAGATGATGCCGACTGCGCCGACGGACAGGAACGGCAGGAACAGGCCGTCATCGCCCGAATACCAGGTCAGGCCGGTTTCCATACGCTTGCGTACCGCGCCGGCGATGTCTCCGGTGGCGTCCTTGACGGCCTTGACGTGGTCGAGCTCGGCCAGACGGCGGTAGGTCTCCAGCTGGATGTGCAGTCCGGTACGGCCCGGCACATCGTAGATGATGATCGGCTTGTCCGCGGAATCGTTGACCGCCTTGTAGTGGCGGAACACGCCTTCCTGCGACGGACGGGAGTAATACGGGGCGACCACGAGCACCGCGTCGGCGCCCGCCTCCTGGGTCTGCTCCACCATGCGCACGGTGTGCGCGGTGTCGTTGGAACCGGCGCCGGAAATGACCGGCACGTCCACGACTTCCTTGACGGCCTGAACCAGCTCGACCTTCTCCTCCATGTGGGTGGTCGGAGATTCGCCGGTGGTGCCGTTGACCACAAGACCGTCGGCACCATCCGCCACGAGCTGCCTCGCCAGCTGTTGCGCGGCTTCGAAATCTACGGCTCCGTCGGCCTTCATGGGGGTGACCATGGCCGGAAGGATACGTCCGAAGGGAGCAGGATCGAGCAGATGCATTGTACCGTCGTCAGTCTTAGGGCTTGTCATACGGCTAACGGTACTTCCCTCTGCGGACGCTTTCGATTTCGCGAGATGCGAAAAGTCACATTTTGGAAGGCCTGCCGACGATGACCGCGACGACGCACTGCAGGAAAGCGACGAACGTGAACACCATCAGCGGCACATGGTGGCCGCCGGTGGCCTGGACCAGCACGCCGAACATAAGCGGGCCGAGCGACGCGATCAGATAGCCGAACGACTGCGCAACGCCCGACAGCACCACGGTTTCGGCGCTGTCACGGCCGCGCAACGCGATCAATGCGAGCGCCACCACCAGGGACGCGCCTTGCGCGCAGCCGCCGACGAACGCCCATACCGGCATGAGATGCGGCAGCAGCAGCATGCCGAGGCCGGCGATGAACATGGGGGCGCTTGCGGTAAGCGCCGCGCAGACCTGGTTGCCGCGCACGTTCATGAGTTTCGGAATGAGCAGGCCGGAGAAAATGCCGATGCCTTGGAAGATGAACAGATGCACGCCGGCGGTGGAGGCGTCGTAGCCGATGGACGCCGAGATGGACGGCATCCAGTTGGACATGGTGTAGAAGGCGGACGATTGCAGTCCCATGAAGGCCGTCACGTACCACGTCATCGCACGGGCGAACACGCCTCGCGACGATTGGGAACGTGCGGATTGGGCGGAAGGCGAGTTCCGTACGGCGGCCGACGCGACGACGATCTTGCGATTGTGCAGGATACGCAACGCCCACAGCACGGCGACGACCAGCGGCGGCACGCTCCAGAAGGCGAGCGACGCGCGCCATCCGCCCCACATCTGCGCGAGCGGCGCGGACAGCAATCCGGCTGTGGCGCTGCCGGCGGTGATGCAACCGGGGGAGGCGCCGGGCGGCCAGCGATTACGCCGGTCGCCATCGCGACATGGCCGGCATAGTCGCGTTTCGCGATCACCGGCACAAGAACGTTGCCGACGGCGATGGCGGAGGCGAACACCACCGTGCCCAGCCAGATGCCGACGCCACCGCCGAACGAGCGGGCGAAATCACCCGCCGCGATGCACAGCAGTGCCAGCAGAATCGATATGTCGATGCCGATGCGGCGCGCAAGGAACGTGACGAGCGGGCTGACCACGGCGAAGGCGATCAGCGGAATCGCCGTCAGCACGCCTTGCACGCCCTCGCCCCACGCAAGGTCGGTTCCCATTTGGGCGAGGACCGGCCCGACGGCGGCGATGGCGGGCCGCAGATTCAGCGATACGAGGAAGATCAAAGCCACCCACAATCCGGTGGAGGACCGGTCGTACGCCAGCATGTTTCGTTTTGAATTCATTCCGTTCCCATTCCCGCTTCCACTTCCGTTTACCGCCGTTCCAACGGGACGTGCCGCGCCTAGATTTTCCCTATCAATCTTCAAGCTCATTGAGCGCATCGAAGCAATCGTTGATGCCTTCGATACGCGCGTGCACCTCGTCTTCGGTATCGACGAGGCATTTTCCGACTTCGTCCATCATCAGGGCGATCAGGGCGAACGCCGCGGTGAAGCTCGTCAGCACGTGGGAGTTCAGCACCACTTTGAAGAAGGCGACGTTACGGCCGATGACGGCGTTGCGCGCCGAAATGTCGCCAATCACCACCACGGTCAGGCCGCGCTCAAGCATCACGTCGATGAGCCGCGAGAAGAAGGGAAGACGCCGGCCCACGCCGATGATGACGATTACGTCGCCTGCCGCATAATCAACCAGATCTTCGCCTATGGACTGGCCTGGATTCGGCAGAATATCAACGTTTCCGCGTAGCCGCATCAGCTGTTCGCGCATGTGCAGCGCCACGGGATAGCTGCTGCGGTACCCGACCACCGCCACATGCGGGGCCGTGGCCATGGCTTGGCATGCGGATGACAGTTGCGCGCGGTCGATGCCTTCAAACGTGCGTTTCAGGCTTTCCTCGTCACGGCGCAGATGGTCGGCGACCAAATCGTCGCACTGGGTGTGCCGTGAAAGCTCCGGAGAGCCAGGACGATGGACGCGACGCACGTCACGTCTGAATTCGCCCGCGTTCGCATAGCCGAGCTTGCGGTACAGGCGGCTGAGCGTCGGCTGCGAGATGCCGCTCAACTGCGACAATTCCACGGAATTGCAGACCAGCACGTCGGTCAGATGACCCAGAATGAACTGCGCAGCCTCACGTTCCGTCGCAGTCAGCGAATCGAAGGATTCCCGGATGCGCGCCACCAAGCCGAGGTCCGCGGCAGCATTGCCTTCCTCGTCCATGGCGTCCTTCGAAGCCCCCATATTGTCTGAAAGCATAATTCCAGAAGTCACGCTCATCGCCCTTCCCTGCAGTACATTCTCACGCGGCGCATCCGCTCTCCTGACGATGCTACCCCTTGCTTTCCGGGTTTCACCAGGTTTGGCCACCGACAACTGTTACGACGAATGAAGAATTTCAGATGCCGTAAGCACTGAAATGCATCCATCACAGGCAATGGCGGCGCCTCTTGGCAACGCGACCCACCATCAGGAGATGACCGACCATGGCAAAAACAGCTTACCCCACACAATCAACATCGCATATCGGGCGGATTCGGCATAGAAGAAACGGTGCCAAACCAGCGAAATGGGCGACTAACGCGGCAACAAAATCCCCGACTGTTGCGAACACTGTTGAACGCGGCATCGCGCCCGGCCGAATGCGAGGCGAACGCGGTGCGCAAGATCGTACGGCTGGTGGCACGCACCGGCTGCCGCACGCATATTCTGCACGTGTCCAGCGGTCTGAGCGTGGACGTGCTGCGGCGGGCGAAGGCCGAAGGACTGCCGGTCAGCGCGGAGACCTGTCCGCATTACCTCACGTTGGATTGCGACCATATTCCCGACAACGCCACCGCGGTCAAATGCTGTCCGCCGATTCGTGATCTGCATGAGCAGGACGCGCTATGGGCGGGGCTTGCCGACGGCACGTTGGATGGTGTCGTCACCGATCATTCCCCGGCCAGCGCGGATATGAAAGCCGGCACGCTCGCCACCGCGTGGGGTGGCGTTTCCAGTCTGCAGGTCGGATTCCGCGCGGTGTTGACGGGTGCGATGCGGCGCGGCTTGAGTTTGGCCGACGTCGTGCGGTGGATGTCGTGCAACACCGCACGGCTTGTGGGACTTGACGATCGTGGCGATATAACGCCGGTATTGCGGGCCGATTTGGCGATTATTCGCCCGTACGAACGGTTTGTTGTGGATGCTACCGCTTTGGAAAGCCGCAATCCGATCTGCGCCTGCGATGGCATGACGCTTAACGGCGTCGTCACGCGCACGTTTGTAGCGGGGCGGGACGCGCTCTCCGGAGTGCGGGAGGGGAATCTTATCGTTCGTCCGTGAATCGGAATCCGTAAATCAACCATTCAACAAAAATCCCCAACCCGCCGACGGCCGGATGTCATTCGATGTCGGCAGATTGGGGACGGACGAGAATCAGGTCTCAGCCCAGGTAGGCGGCCGGGTTCTGGGCGAACTTGTCGGCGCAACCGGGGTTGCAGAAGTAGTAGGTGACGCCGCCGTATTCGCGGGTCGCGGCCGCGGTGGCCGGATAGACGCTCATGCCGCAAACCGGATCCTTCGCAACGTTCGCCGCGGAATCGCCCATATTCGAAGCCATGCCGTGGCCGTCATGACCGCCGCAGCAGTGTCCGGCGCCCATCGCGCCCATGTTCTCGGCTTCCTTCTTGGCCTTGTGATCGCTGAACAGTCCCATGATCGTTCCTTTCCGACTGTGCTGGTTGCCATTATTTTTGCTCGGATCGGGCTTGCGTACCCGATACGTCTTGTTTTTCGCCGCCTCCGCGTCCGGATCGAACAGGCGCAGCCGGCTTGCGTTCGTCACCACGCACAACGACGAGAACGCCATCGCGGCGCCGGCGATCATCGGATTCAGCAGCGTTCCGGTGAACGGATACAGCACGCCGGCCGCGATCACGATGCCGATGCTGTTGTAGCCGAGTGCGAAGCCGAGGTTTTGCGCGATGTTGCGCATGGCGGCATGCGTCAGGTCGAGCGCGTGCACGAGTCCCATCAGCGATCCGCCCATCAGTGTCACGTCGGCGGATTGGATGGCCACGTCGGTGCCGGTGCCGATGGCGAATCCGACGTTGGCTCGGGCGAGGGCGGGCGCGTCGTTGATGCCGTCGCCGACCATCGCCACCGTATAGCCTTGCGATTGGAGTTTTGCGATTTCGTCGGCCTTGCGTTCCGGCCGCACGCCGGCGATCACATGACGTTCGTCGATACCGACCTGGCTTGCGATGGCGCGTGCGGTGGTCGGATTGTCTCCCGTGAGCATGACGGCTTCGACGCCACGTTTGCGGAGCAGTTCGATGGCTTGGCGCGAGTCGGCTTTCGGCACGTCGGCGACGGCGACGATGCCGGCGAGATGGCCGTCGATGGCCGCTAGGATCGGCGTTTTGCCTTGCTGCGACAGGCGTTCCATGTCGGCGATGATGGCGTCGAGGTTCGTATCGTGGATGGTCTCGGAGGCAATTTCGGAGGTATCGGACGTAACGTCGGGCATGTCGACGTCAAGGTCGTCGATCAGGTCGGTGTTGCCGACGGCGACGGTGTGCGGCAGACCGCGGAAGGTGACACGCGCGGTGACGCCACGGCCGGCAATCGCCTGAAAATCGGTGGTTTGCGCGAGTTCCGCAACGTCCGCGATGTCGGCTTTTTCCGCAGCTGCGGCAACGATCGCAGCAGCGAGCGGATGCTCGGAATCACGTTCGGCGGCGGCGACGATCGTCAGGAAATCATCGGCCTGCCGACGCCACTTGCCGAACGGCAGCACGTCGGTGAAGGTGGGCTTGCCTGTGGTGATCGTGCCGGTTTTGTCCAGCACGACGGCGTTGACTTTACCGCATGTTTCCAACGCTTCGGCGGAACGGACCAGCACCCCCATGCGAGCCGCGCGGCCAGTCGAGACCGTCACCGACAACGGAGTCGCCAGTCCGAGCGCGCACGGGCAGGCGATCAGCAGCACCGATACCGCGGCGACCAGCGCGTGCGTGACACGCGGGTCGGGGCCGAACACGAACCACAGCGCGCACGACCATACGGCGATGAGTACCACGGCCGGCACGAAAACGCCGGAGATACGGTCCGCCAATCGTTGCACGGGGGCTTTCGAGCTTTGTGCGGCGGCCACCATGCCGATGATCTGCGCGAGCACGGTGTCCTTGCCGACTTTCGTGGCGCGGTACCGCAGCGAGCCACCACCGTTGATGGTGGCACCCGTCACTTCGCTGCCCTCGGTTTTGGCGACCGGCATGGCTTCGCCGGTGATCATCGACTCATCCACGGTGGAGGTGCCGGATATGACGATGCCGTCGACCGGCAGCTGCTCGCCGGGGCGGATGGCGATGATGTCGCCGACGCGCACGTCATCGATGGCGATGCTGGTTTCCTTGCCGTCTCGCACCACGCGGGCGGTTTTCGGTTGCAGACCCGCCAATGCGCGCATGGCTTCACCGGTGCCTTTGCGGGCGCGCGCTTCGAGCAGCTGGCCGACAAGCATAAGCGTGACGACCACACCGACCGCTTCGAAATACGGTTCGCGCGCGTTCTCGGGCAGGACGTTCGGTGCGAAGGTGACCACGCAGGAGTAGGCGAATGCGGCCAGCGCGCCGAGGCTGACGAGCGCGTTCATCTCCGGCGAACGGTGGGCGATCGCGGCGAAACCGCTGCGGAAAATCGGCAATGCCGCATAGCCGACGATTGGCAGCATCAGCAGGAACTGCAGCCAGTTCGGCATCGGATACAGCATGAGCATGGTGGAGCCGAATACCGGAATCGTGCAGACGGCCGCCACGATAAGACGGGTGATGAGGGCGCGAATTTCCGATTCCAATCCGCGCGATTTGCCCGAATCACCCGAACCGGACGTTTGGACGGCGCCTTTTTGCGCGCATTGCACGCCTGTTTCCGCGGAACCGGATGCGTGGGCACCGTCAGCAGTCGCGCGAATGTCCGAATTGCCGGAATCGGACATACTGGCGCCGACGGAACCAACCGCGGAACCGGCGGCGGCACCGACACTTGCATGCTTTCCCGGCAGTATGCGCAACGTGCCGTGCAGCATGTTCATACCGCATGCGAAGGGATACTCGCCCGGCTGGTCGAGATGAAGCGTCAGCGTGGTCGTGCGGAAGGCGGGCAACGCAAGATCGACCCCGAAATCGGAGAACACGACATGCGACGAGCATTCGCCGTCTTCCTTGCGATCGAAGATCAGCCGCAACGGCATGCCCGCTTCGGCTTCGATGACGGCTGGGTTATACCCGCCTTTGACTTCGACGACCGCTTCCTGCACGCCGTCGCGCAACGGCGCACGATATGCTTTGCGCGGTGCGAAGAAGAACCACAGCACGCCCGCCGTGACGAGCAGCGCCATAATAAGCGCGATTGCGATGTGCATATTCCAGCCGCCTTCCGTCCGTAATTGGCTTTCGATTTCGGCAAACACCATCACAATATACCCCTATAGGGTATATTGGCAAGAAGGACGAGCAAACTTCAGCCGTAGATAAAATTTTCAGCGCAGCGAGGAGGACGATATGAACGCCACACAACATGGGTACGCAAGCGACCAGAAGAGGATCATCGCACGATTGAATCGCATCGAAGGGCAGGTGCGCGGCATTCGGCAGATGACGGAAAACGGCGAATACTGCATCGACATTCTGACGCAGATTTCCGCAGCGGACAGCGCGCTGAAGTCGGTGGCGCTACTGCTGCTCGACGACCATCTGCACCATTGCGTCGCCAAAGCCGCGGCGGAGGGCGGTACCGTCGCCGACGAAAAGCTGGCGGAAGTCAGCGCCGCCATCGCACGCCTTGCCAAATAATCGGAACAGATCCGCCATAAAAAAACTGCCGACGGGAGACACATGCACCCGTCGGCAGTTTGAAAAAAGAATTACGATTACAGGTCGAGGAAGTGGTCGAGGCCGACGGTCAGACCCGGGTAGGTTCCGGTGGAGACCTTGCGCACGGCCAGCAGCACGCCCGGCATGAAGGAGATGCGGTCGAA